>Ga0255342_1000969_pt1 | contig 44117 bp, 37 predicted proteins | sample wastewater_treat_3_FD_192416 | JGI IMG/M metagenome (GOLD analysis project Ga0255342, IMG submission 192416) | Wastewater microbial communities from Lulu Island WWTP, Vancouver, Canada - plant14 | ecosystem: Engineered > WWTP > Wastewater > Unclassified | place: Canada: Vancouver, British...
CTGCCAGCTTCCCGGCGTGTTCACCAGAATCATCAAAGCGATGGCAATTCCCCGGAAAACATCCAGAGGCAGATAACGCTCTTTTTCCTGCATTTATTATCGGGTGGCTGGTTTTTCCAGGAGGGCCTACATTCGCTCCAGCCCGAAGATGACCGTATTGGAACTGTCGGGACATTGGAGCTCTTGTACCTGATTAATCCAGTCATCGGGCGAAGTTTCCCGGCAGTAGGCACTCAGGTAATGGATCAGGGCCGGCAGGGCATACATACAAATGCCGGCCGGTTTTCCCGCTTCAATCATCAGGCCGTCTTTGACGATGAAATAGTCACCCTGTTTGTATCCTGCGGAGCAGTGTCCCTTGACGGATTTTACAGTTACTTTGACATCAGACATAAAACACCTCCTGATATTTGGACTGATCTTAATCGCTTTTGTGGGTAAAGACGATGAAACGTTTATTATGTCTCCGGCAGAACATCTTATTTATCTTCAATGCATTGGCACTGACGCCAGACATACAGGCAATCCCATAAGAGCAGTAGCGGTAACACTTTGCCCGGGGTGATGTCCGGAGACACACCGGGTGCTATTTTTTTGGCTTACGAATATCCGCATAAAATTTTTCTGCACACTCCGGGCAGATACCGTGGGATAACAGCGCATCGGAGTGATCCATCAGGTAACTCTCCAACTGGTTCCAGTAGCCCCGGTCATCCCTGATTTTTTTGCAGTGGGAGCAGATCGGCAACAGTCCGCTTAGTGTTTTTATTTCAGACAAAGCGGCCTGCAATTCGGTAATCAGCCTTTCTTTTTCTTCGGCCGCCTGCTTTTGCTCTGTGATGTTTCGCGACACGCCGTGAATACCTGTGATTTCGCCTTTGTCGTCACGAATCAGGCTTACGACATTGCCAAACCAGAGTGTCTGACCATTTTTATGCAGGAAGAGCTCTTCAAACTCCATGAAGCGTACGGCATCGTTCAGCCCTCGTCTGGTTTTTCTTAGATTATCCTTCAGGATAGAAGGGGTGCGCTTTAGCGCTTCCGGTGTCATGATGGCGGCCGGGGTCTGTCCGATCAGTTCAGACGGTTCATAACCAAGCGTCGGGCTGACCGAGGGAGACAGATAAGTGATGACCATATCCATATCCATAGTCCAGACTATATCGCTTATTTTTTCGGTGAGAAATCTGTATTTGGCTTCGCTGGCCTGCAGCATTTCCCGGTTTTTTGTCTTTTCCGTGACGTCGCGGGTGGTGCCGCGGAAGCCTGTGGGATTTCCTTTTTCATCACGGATCAGGGCGGCGGACATTTCAAAAAATACAGTATGTCCATCCCTGTGGAGAAGCTCATAGTGGTCGATAAATGCCGGCCGGCCGCTGTCGTAGATTTGCCGGAATATTTTCGCGATTCTTTTCGCCTCCTGCTCGCTGGTGTACTGGAGATTGTGCATGCCGGTGAATTCTTCCCTGGTGAGACCGAGTCTGCGCGCGCCTGCTTCGTTGGTGTAGGTGATCTTTCCGTCAAGGTCGATCTCGAAGCATCCGTCATAAATATTTTCCATGAAATCACGATAGCGCTCCAGTTCAGCCTGCCGTTGCTTTCTTGCTGTGACATCTCTGCCTGTACCGCGCCAGCCGGTGGGATGGCCCTGTCTGTCGTGCATCAGGTTGGCATTCATTTCTATGGTGATGACAGAGCCGTCTTTACGCGCAAGGTTGATCTCGTAAAGACCCGTCGGCTGTCCCGTTTCATATAGTTTTTTGATGATCGCAAAAGAGCGGTCTGCCTCCTCTTGATCCGGATGTCTTTCCCGGTGGCTCAGCTTCATATACTCTTCGCGAGTGTAGCCAAGCATCCGGTGGGCTGGTTCGTTGCAAAAAAGAGCCTTTCCATGAAAATCGAACTCAAAGCAGGCGTCTTCAACGCTGATCACAAAGTCACGGTAGCGCTCCAGCTCTTCTCTTTCCTTTTTTCTGTGCGTGACATTGCGCACAGTGCCACGAAAACCGGAAACACGACCTGATGGGTCAAAAATGGGCGATGCCATGAGATCAAAAAACATGACGGCTCCGTCACGCCTGATTACCTCCATTTCCTCAATGAAACTGCGCTGGCCCGTTTTATAGATCTGGTTGAAGATGGCAAAGAGTTTTTCTGCTTCATTCTGGGAAGTGTATCGGGTATAGCTTACTCCCATCGCCTGCTCGCGTTCGATACCGAACATGAGCGCCGCAGCCGGATTAGCATAAGTAACTTCTCCTTTAAGGTTGAGTTCAAAGCACCCGTCCTCGATATTTTCCAGAAATTCCCGGTACAGTTCAAGCTCCTTCAGTTGTCTGTTTTTTTCCGTAATGTTGCGGGAGATGCCGGAGATGCCGGCAAAACTTCCGTCCGGGTGGATGATGGGCGCTGCAGTAATTGATACGTCTAATATCTGACCATTTTTCCTTTTTCTTTTGGTCTCATAGCTGGTCGGGCGGCGATTGGATTTGAGCGCGGAGATAATACCTGAGACCTCCTCTTCGAGGCCGGCGGCAGCCAGATTGGCTACAGGCATCCCGATCGCTTCCTCGCGTGTGTAGCCGTACAATTTTTCCGCTGCGTGGTTTAAGTCTGTGATGATGCCGTCCGGATCCATGGCGACGATGGCATCATCGGTAGATTCGACAAGCGCCGCCAGACGCAGATTTTTGATTTCATCCTGTTTGATGCCTGTGATATCGCCAGCCGTTCCTACTATGGCGAATGTGTTCCCCATTGAGTCTTTGAAGGGGACGTTGGCAATGTTCAGCCAAAGCACTCGCCCGTCACCCTTTTCGATCTTTTGTGCGTATTTTAATATCACCTTTCCGGTTTTTAAAACCTCCTCATCGTGGGCACGTAATATTTCCGCCTGGTCTTTCCACGCCAGATCAGCGTCGGTTTTACCCTGAATTTCTTCAGGTGATTGGACGCCGGCAAGCGCTGCGAAATATTCATTACAGCCCTGATATTTCAGATCGGGACTCTTCCAGAAAAATCCGATGGGGAAGGTTTCTTTGAGGTCATCAAGCAAAAGACCGGTCGAGACCTGGTTTTTTTCCAGCCATATTTTTTGGGCTGTCTGCCAGGCCAGATTCATCAACACAGACGCGTGCTGCATGTCTTTTTTGGTGTAGGGCCTGGCTTTGCCGGCAAAACCTGCCACAGCGACAATGTCGCCTCCGGAAAAAAGAGGGATGGATAAGAAACGCTTCAGGCGGAAGCCGCCGGAAGTTCCTTTCTTTAACGCTGCGGGGATTTCACGCTCCTCTAAAACAACAGGACAGGCCTGCTGGAGAGCTTTTTTCCATAGCCTCTTTGTGTCAGGGCGAGACCAGAACTCACGTTCATTGCCGGAGAATACCGCGTTTTGCTCAGTTACTAAATTTTGAAGAGAAAATTCCCCGCGAGCTCCATTGTAGAGACAGACGAGGCCTGATTTGCTGTCGGTGAGTTTGATGACTTCGGCAAGAGCAAAGTCTGAAAGTTCCTGCGGAGCTTCTGCCCGCTGGCGCATAATTCGCAGCTGGCTCTCCAGACAGGATCGCTCGAAGGAAGGATTCTTTTTCATCGTATCTGCCCCAAGTTTGACACTACGGGCACTATAGCACTTTTTCAGTCACGGGGGTAATTTGTTTTATCCGGCGGTGAGGCCTGCAGGGCAGGTTGCTGCCAGGGGTTCACCAAAGCAGGGCAGTCACACCATGATGAAGTTTTGCTCAGCCACCGCGCAGAGCCCTCATGTGCTCCACACGTTTTAGGATAAGAGTATCGGTACCGATGTCCTCACGGTAGGCCACCGGGCCTTTGACCGCCCGGACTCCCCGGTCGGCAATTTGCCTTGCTTCGGCAAGCGTTTTGGCGATGCCGACGATGCCGACCGCGCGCGACGAGCTCAGATACAGGCCATCGTCTTTTTTATCCACCGACGAATAGTAGAGTCTTGCCTGTCCGACATCGCCGATTTCAATTTTAGCCGGTGCGGCAGTGCCCCCCTCATCTGCGGGCAGGCCATAGCCTGCAGGGACGACATATTTGCAGACAGTGGCCAAGGGCTCGAATTCAATCTTCAGTTTATCCAATTTTCCGGCGATGATGTGCCGGCAGATCTCCACAAAATCTGTTTTCAAAAGGGGCAGAATGTTCATCGCTTCCGGATCACCGAAGCGCGCGTTGTATTCCAGCAGGCGGGCTCCGTCTTTAGTGGCGATAAAACCGCCGTACATGACCCCTTTGTATGGTTCGCCCGTTTCCTGCAGGAGCGCCGCAGCCACACGTCGGGTGATTTCCAGGCCTTCCTCAATATCCGAGGGCCTTAAAAAGGGCATGGTATGGTCAGGCAGTGAATAAGAACCCATGCCGCCGGTATTGGGGCCGCGGTCGGAATCGAAACGCCTTTTGTGGTCCTGTACCAGCGGGGTTGGAACGACGGTTTTTCCGTCGCACAGGCATTGCAGAGAGAATTCTTCTCCGTCGAATTTTTCCTCGATAAGCACCGATGCCGTGTCCTTGAGAATCCGGCGGCACAGGCCGAGCGCTTCGTCTTTAGTGGAAAAGTGATCTCCCTGGACGAGGACTCCCTTACCGCCGGTGAGTCCGTCGGGTTTGATCACGATGCCGTCAAGGCCTGCCAGAAATTCTTCCATGCCTTCGTCGGTGGTGAAGATTTTGTATAGAGGGTTTCCTGGAATATCGTATTTATTTACCAGATTGCGGGTGAATGATTTGGAGGTTTCCAGACGTGCCAGAGTTTTGGAAGGGCCCACAGTGTTGATGCCGCAGGCTTTCAAGGCATCGGCAACGCCGTTGGCCAGCGGATCTTCCGGGCCGATGACGGCAAATTCCACTTTGTTTTTCGTTGCAAAATCGGTGATTGCCGCCAGATCGGCATAGCCGCCCAGAAGGGTTTTTTGCGACAGAGAAGCAATTCCGGGGTTATTTGATTTCATGTAAGAAAACAAACGGGGGTTTTGGTCGGAACGGGAAATCGCCTCGGCTATCGCGTGCTCGCGAGCGCCGTTTCCAACGAGTAGAATGTTGGGCATATTAAAAACTCCTGACGGTTATTTGAAAACTTCTTTTAGTAACTTTGTGATTCTGGCTTCGGGATTTGTACGAATTTGCTCTTCTTCTTTGGCCAGCATGTAAAAGAGGCCGTCGAGCGCTTTGGCAGATACATAATTTCCCATATCCGGATTGATGATACTGCCGACAAGCGGGATGCTTTTCAGTTTTCCGGCGATTTCATTGTACTGCCTGACGACCTGGTATTCGCCCATTGTTTTTTGCACGGCAGGCTCGAAAAGCGTCAAGAGCTTATCGTAGGTCTTGTTTTTGAGGTAATCAGTTGCGGCTGTGTTTGAGCCGTTCAGAATCCTCTGTGCGTCATCAAAGGATATGTCCGTGATGGCATCGGCGAAGATACCCGCGGCCAGCGGCGCGGCTTTTTCCGCCGCACGGTTCATGCTGAGTGTGAATTCATCGAGTTCAGGGCCGAAACCCGCAGTCCGAAGGACCTTTTCGGCTTTTTGCACTTCGGCGGGCAACAGGATTTTTACCGCCTGATTGGCAAAATAACCGTTTTCTTTGCCCAGGACGGCAATTGAGTTTTTTATCCCAACATTTAGCGCTTCCTTAAGACCAAGATCAATTCTGCCTTCGGAGGCTGTTTTTGTCGTGACCGTGCCGAGTGTTTCTTTCAATACATCCAGAAAGGATGCCTGCGAGTAGGAGCACAAAAAAAATACCAGAATAATTCCCCATGCTGCTTTTTTAGCCATTAATGTCCCCTTTCGTGTCGCCACCGGCCGACGCAGGAGGTCGCTTTATACGCGATGCGGTGCCGGCCTGATTTCGCCGCGGAGTATAGGAAGGAACTTTTTTGATGTCAATTGAATAATCGCGCCAGAAGGCACGGAAGGAAAACCTGTAATTTTTCGGTCTTATCTGATAAATATCTCAAAATTAAATACCAAGAGGCTGGTTTGCTGGCTTTGGGATCCGACATTGTCGTCCTTTTAATTCTTTTTTTGTTTTCCGGTTTTTTTTCGGCGGCGGAGGCTGCTCTTCTGTCATTGACTGATCTGCATCTGCACAGGATGAAGACGGACAAATATCCCTTTCTCGGTTTTGTGACGAAACTTCTGGACAATCCCAGGCGGCTTCTCATCACGATAGTCACCAGCAACGAGGCGGTCAATATAGGCATTTCCATTCTGGCAGCTTCACTTTTTATTTCTTTGTTCGGTGCCGACGGCCAGTGGATCTCGATTGTCGTGACATCGGGGCTTTTGTTTATAGTCGGCGAGGCTATTCCCAAAACATACGGGGTGACCTATCCCATGACCGTATCGGCGCTTGTCTCGCCCCTGCTGCTTTTGATTTCACGTCTGGAACTTCCTGTTGTGGCCGCGCTGGAAAAAGCCCCTGGATTGTTATTAAGCAAGCTCGACAGGCACAAGGGCCGCAAGAAGGATATGCTCACGGAAGACGAGTTCAGGCACCTGGTGGATGCCGGCAGCCGTGACGGGGCGGTGGACGAGGCGCAAAAAGAGCTGATCAACGCAATTTTCGAATCAGGAGACCGGCCGGTGGAGGATATCATGATCCCTCGTGTCGATATGTTTTGTCTTCCATCCGAAATGAAACCGGCCGACATTGTGAACGAGGTGGCCCGGGGACGCTATGAACGTGTGCCGATTTACCATGACGAGCGTGACAATATTATCGGCATTCTCCGGGCGCGTGACCTGCTTGATGACACGCTTGCCGCCGGCGTGCCGCCTCCCGTGGAGAAATTGCTCATTCGCCCCTATTTCGTGCCTGAGAGCAAAACCATCAACAGCCTGCTCAATGATTTTCGCGAGAGATCAACACAGATTGCCATAGTGGTGGATGAATACGGTGGTGTGGCCGGACTGGTGTCCATTGAAGATATACTGGAGTATCTGTTTGAGGAGGCTTACAGCGAGGAGGAGCAGGTCTGCGTGGAATGCGATGTTCTTGATGCAAACAGAATTATTGTACCCGGCCGACTGCCGATTGACGAAGTCAATGAATTGCTGGGCGCTTCGTTCCCGATGGATGAGTTTGACACTATCGGCGGGCTTGTGCTGCACTTATTCGGGAAAATGCCGGAGCGGGGCGAGTCGGTCCGCTTTGGTGATTACCTTTTCCGCGTGGAAGGTGTGAGACGCACCAGAATACTCAATATACGAATTGAAAAGCAGATGCACGCAGATGAGGGGGGAGAACAGTGAGCTTTTACCTGATTGTCGCAATAATTCTCCTTTGTTTCATCCTGGAGGCTCTTTATTCAGGTGGTGAGGTGGCGCTTTTTTCATCCGATATCAACAAAATGAGACTGCGTGCCGATAAAGGCTCGGCTGCAGCACGGCGCGCTGTCAAATTGAAGGAGCAGCCGGAGTCATTCATTTCCACGGCTCTGGTCGGGACGAACCTGGCGATCATTGTCGCCTCCACTCTGACCACCGGGCTCTTGATCGGTCATTTCGGCGCCTCGCGGGGCGAGCAGTTCGCTTTTGTGGTTTTGTTTCCCATGCTGTTCGTAATCATCATCGTTCGCAGTATCTTTCAGCATTACGCTGATTTCATGTCGGTCATGGTTTCCCATTTCATCCATTATTCCTATTATGTTTTTTATCCGCTGGCGCGTTTCATTGCGATGATTTCCCGGGGTGCGGTAAACATCTCATCGGAGCGCTACAGCACGCAGGCCTCCGGCTATATCACCAAGGAGGGGCTCAGATACGTACTGGATGAAAAGACAAAAGGTGTTGAATCCCTGGCCGGAAAAAAAGAAATGGTGAGCCGTGTTTTTGATTTCTCAGCTCTTACGGCTGGAAAAATCATGGTGCCGATCACTGATTTGACGGCGCTGCCGCAGAGTATGACGCTCGATGAAGCGGCCCGCATCGTCGCGCAAAAAAAGTATATGCGGATTCCCGTCTATGCAGATACGGTTTACAATATCGTCGGGATGCTGCACTACTTTGACCTGCTGGGACTCTTGCTCGAGAAACGTCACAAACCGGAGTCGGAAACAGTCTCCGCCACCTTGGCTGATTGTATGCACACGGATGTCTTTTACGTCCCGGAGACGAAAAAAGCCGGCTCACTTCTGATGGAGATGCGTGCCAGGCATGAACGCATGGCGGTTGTGGTGGATGAGTACGGAAGCGCCTCCGGAATCATCACGATGGAAGATATTGCAGAAAAAATTGTCGGCAATATCGATGAGGAGTACAACAAAGGGGAAAAACTCTGGAGGAGGACGGCACCCGGCAGGTATCTGGTCAATGCCCGGATGAAAATTGACGAGCTAAACGAGCATTTGCCCGTAAAATTGCCGCCGGGGCCTTATGAAACGCTGGGTGGTTTTTTGAGCCAGTCGGCGGGGCGGGTTCCCCTCAGGCGGGAAAGGTTCGAATTCGGAGGCGCAATCTTTGTCGTGGAAAGTGCCGACCAAAAAAGTGTAAGTGAAGTACAGATTATTTTGCCGGATGAACTGGCCGGCACACAGATGTCGATACAATAGGAGGAAATGATTGGCAAAGGGAAATGAATTTTGTGCTCTTATTTTGGCGGCGGGGAAGGGCACCCGCATGAAGTCGGAGATGGCCAAAGTGCTTCATCTTCTGGAAGGCAGACCGCTTTTGCACTACTCACTGGCGGCGGCAAAAAGTGCGGGCGCGGAAAAAATAATTGTCATTGCCGGTCACCAGTACGACAGGGTCAAAGCGGCTTTTCCCGACCCGGACCTGGTTTTTGTTGAGCAGAACCCGCAGTTGGGTACCGGGCATGCTGTCGCGCAGGCAAAAGACGCCCTACGGGATTACGGCGGCCTGACAGTCATTCTCTGCGGTGACGTTCCCCTTTTAAAGCAGCAGACCATCCGTCAGCTCATTTCGTCTCATATCGAAAATGAGGCCGCACTGACGGTACTGACCGCGGAGCCGCCCGGGCCTCACAGTTACGGCCGGGTTGTGAAGGACATCCGCGGCAGTGTGACAAAAATCGTCGAGCACCGCGACGCCGGCGAAGATGAAAGAAAAATAACGGAAATCAATACCGGCATATACTGTGTGGATACCAGGCTTTTATTTTCCGCGCTGGCGCGGGTCACAAACGATAACCAGCAGCAGGAGTATTATCTCACCGATATCGTGGAAATTGCACATCGGGACGGGCTGAAGGTTTGCGCATTTCTGGCGGAAGATTATATCGAAGTGATGGGCATCAACACTCCCGAAGAGTTGGCCAGGGCGGCAAGCTACCTTCGCCGGCCGCAAAGACCTCAGGTTTAAGCAGTGTCAGGCCCGACCGGACTGTTTAAAGGAAAAATCGTGCTGGCACCGCTGGCCGGTGTCACGAATTTGCCCTTCAGGATGATTGCCCGCGAATTTGGCTGTGACCTATGCCTGACCGAAATGGTCAGCGCCAACGGTCTGGTACGCGGCTCGGAGACAACTGTCGGTTATTTAAAGACAATCCCTGCAGATCGTCCCCTGGGGGTGCAGATATTCGGTTCAGATCCTCAAATAATGGCACGGGCGGCAGTGCTTGTTTCGGAGCACAAACCTGATTTTATAGATATCAACATGGGTTGCCCTGTCCGGAAAGTCGTCCGATCGGACTCGGGTGCTGCATTGCTTAAAAATCCGGCACTGGCGGGTGCAATTATCGAGGCGGTGGTAAGGGTTGTAACTGTGCCGGTTACGGTCAAAATCCGCTCCGGTTGGAGTCCGCAAAGTATAAACGCCGTGGAAATTGCCGGAATTGCCCAAGCTGCCGGTGCTGCAGCAATAACCGTTCACGGCCGCACGGCCCAACAGGGATTTTCCGGCCATGCCGACTGGGGCATCATAAGTCGGGTAAAACAGGCTGTTACGATCCCGGTCATCGGAAACGGCGATATCCGCAATCCTTCAGACGCGGTGCGAATGTTTTCTGATACCGGCTGCGATGCGATAATGGTCGGTCGCGGTGCCCTGGGTAATCCATGGTTATTTCGGGACATCCGCCTGCTTTTGGCGGGCGTTATGGACAATCCCGCACCCCAACTGCAGGATCGTTTTGAAGTTGTAAAAAGGCACTTTGATATGGAGGTGGAAACATTCGGTATGCGTGCAGCGCAAAGGATGTTTCGTAAACACTTGTTATGGTACACAAAAGGTCTGCCGGGCTCGGGGAAATTCAGGCAAGTTGCGACCAATATGGCCTCTCCCGAGGAGTGGCTCGCCGGGCTCGAGCGCTTTTTTGGTAGTCTTTCCGTACCATGAGCGCGGCAAATAATGCCTTGACTTTGAAGTGGCGAATTGGCATAAATAAATTAAACTAAAAAGGATTTACAGGCTGCAAATTCTTTAAAAAAAGGACGGGAAAAGTGGAAATCAGTAAATTTGCAGAACTCGAACAAAAAATAAAACAAATTGTCAGTGAACAGGTTTTTTTAAAAAAACAGATTTCAGTATTGGAGGAGACTTTAAAAAACAAAGAAGCGGAAATAGAGGATTGTACCAATAAACTCAAAATATTGGATGAGGAAAGGAACAGCGTACGCGCGAGGGTGGATTCACTGCTTGATTTACTTGCAGATATAGAGGTGGAAAAATAAGCTTCCAGGTCGTGAGTTTTGAAAAAGCGTTACGAAATTAAAATTTTGGGGCAAGAACTCGCGGTTTTGAGCGATGCGGAAGATCAACAGGTCGATAATATAGTCCGGTATCTCAATGATAAGATGGAGGAAATAATGAAATCCCACAGCGGCCTCCGGACTTTGGATGTAGCAATCCTGGCAGCTTTGAACATTTCGGAAGAGTTTTTAAAGTTAAAAGGCGTTAATGAAGAATTGTGTTACCATCTGGAGAGAAGATCCGAGCAATTGATCCAACTGATTGAAAACGTCAGTTGATAGAAATAATAACCCCTGCGATGTGCGTGATTGTCATTTGTTTTTGAGCCAACACTTTGAACCCGGGGCCTGCACTTGTTTGCGGTGAGCATGTCCGCCTTGTTCCGCTGGTCGGCTGGCAGAAAGCCTGAAACAAACAACACCTGGCACCCACTTGTTTAAAAGGTTCAAAATCGTGATCAACACGGCATAGGCGGGGGTTTCTTTTACCCTCATTTTCTTCCTTCCTCACATCCGTAAAATTTCCAGTCAAGAATTCTTCTGTCCTGACTTCGACTGAGTCCGGGCATGAAGGTTTAAATATAATCCTGCTGAACCGTTTATCGCCGGTTCAGGAAACAATTCAGTTCCGTGCGCGATGTTAGGCAGGATCCACGAGGAGGTAACAAAATGTTTGACGGCGGTTTAATTATTCTGCTGGTGATAGTGGCGGTTCTGGCAGGGGCGGTTGCAGGTTATGTCTTAAAACAGGTTTTCACGGACAAGAAGGTTAAGGCATCGGAAAGCCTGGCTGCCCGCATTGTCGATGAGTCGAAAAAAGAAGCGGAAACCATTAAAAAAGAAGCGATGTTGCAGGCGAAAGAAAATCTGCTGAAGATGAAGGCGGATTTTGACCGGGAAACGAAACAGGTAAAAAGTGATCTAGAAGCGTTGGAGCGGCGCATACGAAACAAAGAGGAAAGCATCGACAAGCGGGTTGATACTCTGTCACAGAAAGAGGCGAGTATTGAGGGACGTGAAAAGGGGTTGTCCCAGAAAGAGCACGTGCTGGAGGATAAACACCGGCGCCTTGATGCACTGGTTGACGAGCAGAAGGCAAAGCTCGAGAAAATCGCCGGCATCACCCCCGAAGAGGCGAAAAATACACTTATTGAGTCCATGGAGGCACAGGCCAGGCAGGAGGCGGCCGGCATGGTGCGAAAAATCGAGGACGAGGCCAAGCTGACGGCGGACCGCAAGGCCAAGGAAATCATCGCCTACGCCGTACAGCGATACGCTGGAGACTATGTGGCGGAAAGAACCGTTTCCGTTGTCAACTTGCCCAGCGAGGAAATGAAAGGCAGGATCATCGGCCGGGAAGGGCGCAATATACGCGCGATTGAGGCGGCTACCGGGATTGATCTGATTGTTGACGACACGCCGGAAGCGGTGGTTCTTTCCAGCTTTGATCCGGTGCGCCGCGAGGTTGCCCGTATCTCGCTGGAGCGTCTGATCCAGGATGGCAGGATCCATCCCGGCCGTATTGAAGATATCGTCAAAAAGGCGGAAAAGGAAGTTGAACAAACCATCCGCGAGGCGGGTGAAAAGGCCTCTTTCGACTGTGGCGTTCACGACATCCATCCGGAAATTATCAACTTGCTCGGAACCCTCAAATACCGGACCAGTTATTCACAAAATGTCCTGCAGCATTCCATTGACGTCGCCTATCTGACGGGCCTGATGGCAGCGGAGCTGAAGTTGAATATCAAAGAGGCCAAGCGCGCAGGGCTCCTGCACGATATCGGCAAGGCGGTCGATCATAAGATCGAGGGGACGCACGCGGCGATCGGGGCGGATTTTGCCAGGCGCTTTGGAGAGAGTCAGCGCATAGTACAGGCTATTGCCACGCACCACGACGACGGCCGCAGCAATACGCTCCTGGGTGTGCTGGTGCAGGCGGCGGATACCCTTTCGGCGGCGCGTCCGGGCGCCCGTCGCGAGATGCTCGAATCGTATGTGCAGAGACTGGAGGAGCTGGAAAAAATAGCCAACTCTTTCACCGGTGTGGATAAAAGCTTTGCCATTCAGGCGGGGCGTGAGATACGCATCATGGTGGAAAATGAAAAAATATCGGACAATGACGCCGTCATGCTGTGTAACGACATCGTCAAGAAAATCGAGGACGAACTCACATATCCGGGGCAGATCAAAGTCACAGTGATCCGCGAAACCCGGGTTTCTAATTTTGCCAAATAGGTGTCTGAAACGGACGAGACATGGTTATTTTGTTTATCGGAGATATTGTCGGCAAACCGGGCCGGCGTGCGGCCCGGGAATTATTGCCTGCGCTGATATCCAAACATAAAGCGGATTTGGTCATTGCCAACTGCGAAAACGCGGCAGCCGGTTTCGGCATTACCAGGGATGTCGTTGAAGAGCTCTACGCATCGCATATCGATGTCTTGACTTCCGGCAATCATATCTGGGACAAGAAGGAGGCCCTCGAGTTTATAGATGAATATGAGACGTTACTGCGGCCCGCAAACTATCCTGATACTGCTCCGGGTCACGGCAGTGTTTTGTATCCCACGGCGGCGGGGCAGTATGTAGGTGTCCTGAATCTGGCCGGTCGTATTTTCATGCACCCGTCCGCCTGCCCGTTTGTCCGGGCAAAACAGGAGATTGAGCGTCTCAGCGCCCGAACCAATGTGATCATTGTTGACTTTCATGCGGAGGCGACATCGGAAAAGCGGGCGCTGGGCTGGTATCTGGACGGGTCGGCAAGCGCGGTATTAGGGACCCATACCCATGTGCAGACGGCCGACGATGAAGTCTTGCCCGGCGGTACCGCCTATATCAGTGATGCGGGCATGACCGGGCCTTTCGATTCTGTTATCGGCATCGGAAAAGAAATAATTATCGAGAGATTCCTGACACAGATCCCCAACAGATTCGAGGTCTCTAAAAATGATATCCGCTTGCAGGGTGTTGTGTTGAATATCGATGCCGCAAGCGGGAAGGCCTGCTCTATCGAGCGCATCAGTGTCAAATTGAACCAGTAGACGGAGGCTATATGGAAAGCGGTTATGAGGTGCTTAAAAACAGGGGCTTTATCGAGCAGGTTACCGACGAAGCTCTGATTGAGCGGCAATTTGCCGAAGGACCGGTCACCTGTTACATAGGTTTTGATCCGACCGCCGTCAGTCTGCACATCGGCTCTCTGGTGCCCATCATGGCTCTGACTCATATGCAGAAAACGGGTAACCGTCCGCTTGCCCTGGTGGGAGGAGGCACCGGGCTTATCGGCGATCCCAGCGGCAAAACTGAAATGAGGCAGGTTCTTACCCGTGAACAGATTGATTACAATGTTGAGGGCCTGGGCAGGCAGCTTTCCCGGTATATAGACTTTTCGGAAGGAAAGGCGCTGCTTTTGAACAATGCCGACTGGCTGACCAAAATAAACTACATAGAGTTTCTGCGCGATATCGGCCGGCACTTCAGTGTCAACCGCATGCTGGCGGCGGAAAGCTATAAAATGCGCCTGGAAAAGGGGCTCAATTTCATTGAGTTCAACTATATGCTCCTGCAGGGATATGATTTTCTTTATCTGTTTCAGCGCTACGGCTGCGCCCTGCAGATGGGCGGAAATGATCAATGGGGGAATATGCTGGCCGGCACCGAGCTTATCCGCAAGGTTGAAGCCAAAGACGCGCACGCCCTGACCTTTCCTTTGATTACCACCTCGCTGGGACAGAAAATGGGCAAAACCGAGAAAGGCACGGTCTGGCTGGATGCGGAGCTTACCACTCCCTACGAATATTATCAGTACTGGGTGAATTGTGACGACGCGGACGTGGTGCGCTTCATGAAGTTGTTTACCTTTTTGCCTCTGGAAGAAATAGCCGTGGCCGGCTCCCTGGAAGATGCCCGACTGAACATGGCCAAAGCGGTGCTGGCCTATGAGGCGACGAAGATATCGCACGGGGCTCAGGCTGCTGTGGCCGCCTGGCGCGCGTCGATGGAGGCGTTTCATTCCCGTCCGGTGGAAGATGATCTTTTCCCCTCGAGCGACATACCGCGACAGGCGCCGGAGGCGGACACCTCTGCTATTCCGCGCTTCAAGATTACCCGGAGCGACATTGAATCCGGACTTTTGATGACCTCTCTTTGTGCCAGAGCAGGCCTTACCGTTTCCATGTCGGAGGCCAAACGCCTCATCGCTCAGGGCGGAGTCTATGCGGGAGAGCGCCAGATCAAGTCGGTCGATGAAAAGCTTACCTTTGATGACTTTGGAGGCCGTAACGAACTGCGACTGCGCAGAGGCAAGAAAAAATATCTGATCGTGGAGATCGAAAGTTAAGTATCGAGGGTGTTTTCCCTCCTCCTGCTTTATGCAGAAGATATAAAACATTCCCATCTGCCGGCTCCGGGCACCCGATCAGAGTGTCCCATGCTTATCTTGACCATGCGGGTCTTTCGTGCTAGGAAACGCCGGTTGTTTTAAAGGTTGGTTCGCCTGCTTCCGGGGTATATCCGGACAAATGACAGGGAGGAGATTGTGACGTTTCAGGAGTTGATATTTGCTCTGGAGAGATACTGGGATTCACAGGGTTGTGTGATCCAGCAGCCCTACGATATGGAAGTCGGTGCCGGCACGTTTCATCCCGCCACCTGCCTGCGTGCGCTCGGCCCCGAGCCGTGGAATGTTGCTTATGTGCAGCCGTCACGCCGTCCTGCCGACGGCCGCTACGGAGAAAATCCCAACCGCCTGCAGCACTATTATCAGTATCAGGTCATTATGAAACCTTCGCCTGACAATATCCAGGAACTTTACTTAAATTCACTGCAAAGCTTCGGCCTGAACCCTCTGGAGCATGACATCCGGTTTGTGGAAGATGACTGGGAATCACCGACGCTTGGCGCCTGGGGGCTGGGTTGGGAGGTGTGGCTCGACGGCATGGAAATATCGCAGTTCACCTATTTCCAGCAGGTGGGCGGATTCGACTGCAACCCGGTATGTGCCGAGCTGACCTACGGCACGGAGCGCATCGCCATGTATCTACAGGGGGTGGACAATGTCTATGATCTCAGGTGGACGGACACCATCAGTTACGGCGACGTTCATCACCGCGGCGAAGTTGAGTTTTCCACCTATAATTTCGAGGTTGCAGACATCCCCATGCTGCGTAAACTCTTTGACACTTACGAAGAAGAGGCCATGCGTATCGCCGGAAAGGAACTTCCTCTGCCCGCTTATGATTACTGTCTGAAATGCTCTCATGCTTTTAATCTGCTCGATGCGCGCGGTGCCATCAGTGTGGCGGAGCGCACAAGCTACATCGGCAGGGTCAGAAATCTCGCCCGTATCAGTGCGGAACTTTATCTGAAACAGAGACAGGACCTTGGCTATCCTCTTTTAAAAACGGTTTAGACTGATTGTTCAGTGCCGGGAGATAAAATGAGTAACGAACTGCTTTTCGAAATCGGAACGGAAGAAATTCCCGCAGGTTTTTTGTCCAGAGCCCTGATTGATATGGAAGAGATTATACGTGAAATGCTCGTGGAAAACCGTATCGCTTTTGAAGGAGTCAGGTGTCTGGCGACACCGCGCCGTCTGGTGCTTGTAGTTGAGAATCTGGCCCGGAAGCAGGAGGATCAGGCCATAGAAAAACTGGGGCCGGCCAAAAAAGTCGCCTTTGATGAAAACGGTCAGCCCACCAAAGCCGCCCTTGGTTTTGCCCGCGGCCAGGGAGTGGATGCATCCCAACTGGAGACCATAACCACGGATAAGGGGGAATATCTGGGCGTGCGCAAGATAATTGCCGGCCGGCCGACGTTTGAGCTCCTTCCCGAGATTCTGAAAAGCTTTATGCTGGCTATTCCTTTCCGTAAGTCGATGCGCTGGGGGGCCCGCGCTCTGCGTTTTGCGCGTCCGGTGCATTGGATTCTGGCTCTGTATGGGGGCAGGGTGGTGCCCTTTAAAATAGAAGATATTGAAAGTAGTAACACCTCCCGCGGGCACAGATTCATGAGTCCCGCAAGTTTTGCCGTGGAGAGCTTTTCCGATTATCTGCAAAAGACCAGAGAAAATTTCGTAATCGTTGATCCCGGGGAAAGAAAAAATCTCATCCTGGCGGAAGCTGAAAAAGAAGCGAAAGCGGCGGGCGGAAAACTTTTTTATGACCAAAATCTGCTCGAGACAATCGGCTTTATCGTCGAGTACCCGGTGATTGTGCGCGGATGTTTTGACCCAAAATATTTGCAACTTCCCAGGGAAGTACTCACCACAACCATGATTTCCCATCAAAAGTACTTCCCCGTTGTCAGTGACGAAGATAAACTCCTGCCTTTTTTCATCGCGGTAAGCAATACGAAGGCCCGTGACATGTCCGTGGTTGCCGCCGGTAATGAGCGGGTGTTACGGGCGCGTCTGGCAGATGCCGCTTTTTTCTTTGCCGAAGACACGAAAGTGCCTCTCGAAGAGAGGGTAGATTCTCTCAAAAAAGTCATTTTTCATTCTCAGTTGGGCACTTCCCATAAAAAAGTCATGCGTTTTCGTAAACTGGCCGTGAAAATCGCCTCTCAGCTGAAGGTCAAACCGGCTGTGAAGAAAAATGTTGACCGGGCCGCACTTCTGGCCAAGGCGGATCTGGAATCAATGATGGTTGGTGAGTTCGCCGAGCTGCAGGGCATTATGGGGCGGGAATACGCGCTTCTGGCCGGTGAGGATCCGGCCTCGGCCAATGCCATTTACGAGCATTATCTTCCCGTTGTCGCGGGCGGTGAACTGCCTGCATCGGACGAAGGTGCAATAGTCGGTATCGCCGATAAAATGGACACTATCGCCGGTTTTTTCGGCATCGGCCTGCCTCCCACCGGAACGGCTGACCCCTATGCCCTTCGTCGGCAGGCCCTGGGCATCATAAATATTATTTTATCCAAAAAATATGCCCTGAACATGAGCTTTCTGGTCGATGAAAGTCTCGCCTTGCTCAAGGACACCTTAAAGAAGCCCGCGCCCGAGGTGAAAAGAGAAGTTCTTGATTTTTTCCGCGGCCGCCTTCAGAATCAACTGATATCACAGGGATATGCCTATGACACGGTCGAAGCTGTATTGTCTGTCGGTGTCGATGATCTGCTTGTGGTGATAGAAAAAATCAAGGCACTGGAGGCATTTCGTCAAAATCCTGAATTTGAACCTGTTTCCGTAGCTTTTAAGCGTGTCGATAATATCTTGAAGGATTTCGAAGTGGGCAGGACGGATGTTAATTTACTTTCCCATGAAGCTGAAATTAAATTATTTTCGGCGCTAGATGATATTAAGACGCGTGTGGAAAAAAATGTGGCCGAAAAGGATTACCCGGGGGCGCTAAACAGGTTGGCGGCGCTGCGGCCGGCTGTGGATGATTTTTTCGATCATGTGATGGTCATGGACAAAAATGAAGAGATTCGTTTCAACCGGCTCGCGCTTTTGTCAGAAATATCTCGTCTATTCCATAATATAGCCGATTTTTCCAAAATAGTTACCGTCAGTTGACCGGCCGGCAATTTCGAAACGAAACCAAATATCTGCTTGTGTAAAAAAATATTTCATTTTTTTCAACTCTCGGCAAAATTTTTTCCAGTTTTATCCGATAACATACTTGTGACATGTATTACATTATGTCTTCAAATACGATCAACTGCGGAAGCGGTCAGGTGCAAATCTTTAAAAGTGCTATAATATCAGTGGGTTGCCATATTGTCCTGCAAATGCCATTATTGACATTTGAGAAAACTCCTGATACTTTTAACTAAAGTGATTTAATCGTGGCAATTTCATCGGGAGGCCCCCTTCATGAGTTTTGCTTTTAAAACAGAATCCCCGGACAGCATTGATGAAAAGCTGCGGATCAGGAAAAGTCTGCAGGAAATCACCAATCGCATCCATGCTGCTCATAACATCGCCCATATCCTTGTAGAAGTGAAAGACGGGATTCTGGAACTCTTCCATGCCGCCTCCATTACCATTTATGTGGTGGATAAGCTGCATAACGAAATTTTTTCCATGTTTCTGGCAGGAGCTTTGATTAAGGAAATCAGGGTCCCGATCAGTAATGAGAGTATTGCCGGTTATGTGGCCAATACCTACAATATCGTCAATATAAGTAATGCCTACAACCAGGCCGAGTTAAAAGCGCTGGATTTTGAACTGACATTTGATTCAAGCTGGGACCAGAAGACCGGTTTTCGCACCAAACAAATTCTGGCCGCCCCGATCTTTTACGATGATCAGCTCATGGGCGTCATCCAGATTCTCAATAAAAAATACGGCGACGGTAAATTTACTGATGATGAAGTGGGACTGGCCATGGAAATCGCCGAAGTCCTGGGTGTGGCGTTCTACAATCAGCAGAGATTTGCACGCCGGCGCAAAACACGTTTTGATTTCCTGATCACCAGAGGGTTGATCAGTGAAGAAGATATGGAGGCGGCCTGGCGAGAGGCCAGAGAGCAAAAAGAGCCCATTGAATATTATTTGATGCGTAAACACCGCATTTCCAAAGACGATATCGGCCATTCCTTTGAGGACTTCTATCGCTGTCGTTTTATCACCTACAATGAAAAAACAACCATCCCCGGAGATCTCATAAAAAACCTAAACAAAGACTACCTGCGCCGCGAGTTGTGGGTGCCTTTGGAAAAAATAGACGGCAATATCCATGTCATTGTTGATGACCCCAATAACATACTCAAGCGCGACGCGATTGAAAACCTCTTAAAGACCAAAAAAGTGAAATATGATGTCGCTCTTTCAGAAGATATTTTAAAATTCATAAACCTCTTTTTTTATTCAAGCGACGATCAGAGCTCTTTTGTTGACCTTCTGGGCCGGCTCGACGATGAGGACAGCGGCTATGATGACGATGACGGAACGGAGATGGTTACCGAATCGGACAGCGTCATCATGCAGCTGGTCAATAAGATTATCAACGATGCCTGTTTACGCGGTGCCTCTGATATCCATATCGAGCCCAATGTCGGGAAGAAAAATGTGGAAATACGCTTTCGGATTGATGGAGACTGCGGTATCTACCAGGCGGTTCCCTACAACTACCGCGCGGCGATCATTTCGCGAATCAAAATCATGTCGAATCTGGATATTACCATCAAGAGACTTCCACAGGACGGCAAGATAAAATTTCGCCGCTCCAACGGCGAGGAACTGGAGCTGCGTGTGGCCTCCATCCCCACTCAGGGGGGTGTGGAAGATGTGGTCATGCGCCTTTTGGCCAAGGGTGAGACCATGCCTCTGGAGGCGATGGCGCTGGAAAAACGAAACAATGACGAACTGCTCAAGATGATCACCAAGCCCTACGGCATGATTCTTGTTGTGGGTCCGACCGGTTCAGGAAAAACAACTACACTGCACGCTGCGCTGCACCATATCAACCGACCGGACCGGAAAATATGGACGGCAGAAGATCCTGTGGAAATCACTCAATACGGCCTTCGCCAGGTTCAGGTGCAGCCGAAAATAGGCTTTGATTTCGCCGCGGCGATGAGGTCTTTTTTAAGAGCCGACCCGGACATCATCATGGTCGGTGAGATGCGTGATTTTGAAACGGCCAAAATCGGTGTTGAGGCATCTCTGACCGGTCACCTGGTCTTCAGTACACTCCATACCAACAGTGCGCCGGAAACAATCGTACGCCTCCTGGACATGGGAATCGATCCCCTTAACTTCGCCGATGCACTTCTGGGGATCCTTGCACAGCGCCTGGTGCGCACTCTGTGCAAGAGTTGTAAGGAACTGTACCAGCCGACAAAGGAAGAGTATGATGAAATCGTCGAAAGCTACGGCGAGGAGGCATTCGCCAAACTCAAAATACCCTACAGCAACAACTTTAAACTCTACCGTCCCAAAGGTTGCGACATGTGCGACAGAACCGGCTACAGGGGAAGAATGGGCATTCATGAGCTGGTGGTAGCGAGCGACCAGATTAAACGACTCATTCAAAGGCGCGAAACTGTAGAAGTGATGCGCGTTCAGGCAATGTCTGAAGGAATGACCACACTGCTGCAGGACGGCATTATCAAAGCCCTGAAAGGCTACACTGATTTCACACAGGTCCGGCGTGTCTGCGTCCGCTGATCTTTTCCTGTAAAATTTATTTCCCCGCTACTGCATTCCATTTCCACATTTTGTGCAACCCTGTTGCACGCTTCATTGAACGGGAGCGTGAAAAACAGAGTTTTAATTATTTCTCTGAACGGTCTTTCATGGATATTCTGTCAATATATCAATGACATGCAAAATGATTAATCCGTTTTTGAAACTCTGGCACGTAACTTTCATTAGTATAAAGGCAAATAAAGCGAACAAGGGCTCCGGCCCTTAAACAAAACACCCAGGGAGGTAACAGATCATGAAAAAGACATTAGGAACCATCGTAGCGGCAGCGGCAGTAGTTCTTCTGACAGCAACCTTCGGATTCGCCGAGTATGCGGCGGCGGGCGCGGCCAACTTTCCCTACTTCCAGCTTGGCTGCCTGATTGTGGGCGGTTTGATTCTGGTGAGCCTGAAGAGAAAGTATGACCGCATGTACACAGCGGAAGCAGTCGGCGCCTTTGCTCTTTACACGATTTTGATGGCGCTTTTCACCAACCCGGTCATTGATGTTGTGAAAACCATTGTGACCTGATTCGGAAGCAGGAGTGAGCATTAAGTTAAGAATCAACTAAGGAGAGCATGACATGATCGCCGTACAAAAAATATCGCCCCGTCAGTATAGAAGCTTCACCACCGTCCTGGTTCTTTCAGTTTGGGGTATGGGTATGGTGATCGGATCACTCATCTTTTTGTATATTGGACATTTCCTTGATGGGATTTTGGGGACACAGCCGCATTTTATGCTCGGCCTGTTCATATTGATGGTCTTTATCGGAAATGTCCGTCTCTATCGCGAAGCGAAGGCAAGAATTAAAGATTTATAGCGGGCACGCCTAAAAATGATCTGTGGAGAAGCCCTCCGATAATTAAGTTGGAGGGTTTTTTTGTACCAATTCCGGGGGTGGAAAACGCATTAATCTCTCTTGGAAAAGGCTGCGCAGGCTGGCGGGAGAGTGTGGTAAAATAAGATGACTTACCGTTTGCCGGGTGATGGAGGAACTGGAAGACCCACTATGAAGCTGATTGAAAAAGCCTGCGTGATAACGTCTTGACAAAAAAAAATATGCTTGCTAGTTTTCGGGCGTGATTTGAGTCCAAGCAGGCCCGAACGAAACTGGACAGATGTATTAAGCCTTTCTTATTACGGGGAGGCTTTTTTTGTAGGGAGAAATTATGAGAGTTATAAAAACGATCAAGGAAATGCAGGCCAACGGGGAGAGCGTAAGGTCTGCCGGCAAAAGAATCTCTTTCGTGCCGACAATGGGTTATTTCCATGAGGGGCATTTGTCTCTGATGAGGAGAGCCAGGCAGGTAGCTGATCATGTTGTTGTCAGCATATATGTTAATCCGACACAGTTTGGGCCAAAAGAAGATTATTCTCAATATCCGCGTGATTTTGAGAGAGACGCGCAGATGGCTCAGGAAGCTGGTGTGGACGTAATTTTCTTTCCATCCAATGAAGAGATGTATCCAGAGGGTTATCAAACGTACGTGGAGGTGAACAAAGTGACACAGAACCTCTGCGGTCTGTCCAGGCCACACCATTTTCTCGGTGTTACCACCATCTGCTGTAAATTATTCAACATTGTCAAACCTCATAGCGCCATTTTCGGGAAAAAAGATTTTCAGCAGCTGGCGGCCATCCGGCGCATGGTTTGGGATCTGAATCTTGACCTGGAAATTATCGGTATGCCGACGCATAGGGAGAGCGACGGCCTGGCGATGAGTTCACGCAATGTCTATCTTAACGAGGAACAACGTAAATCGGCCCTGACGCTTATCAAAGCTCTCAAGCATGCACAGAAGCTCTACGAAGAGGGGCAAACAGATGCTTCCCTGATTATAGATCAGGCCAGGCGTCTTATCGAAGCCGCACCTTTTACCGAAATTGATTATATAAAAATTTGCGACACGACCACCCTCGAAGATGTGAGCAGGATTGACGGCGAGGCGGTTATGGCGTTGGCGGTCAGAGTCGGGAAGACAAGGTTGATCGACAACTCGGTCCTGGGAGAGGAAATCTGACTCGTCACGAAGTTTGTCTGCCGGGAGGTTGCCGAAACGTTTGGGCCGGTTCGGGGAAAACCAGCCCTATTTATTTCTGTGTATCGGATTGCCGGCCGATTATCATCTTGAACCAAATCAGCTGGTATGCTATCGCTTTGACACGTTAAATCAGTATTTATAATACAAACTGTGGAGGAAATATGGCCTTTAGGGAAATTGACACTGCATTGAAATATAAAGTAGCAGATCTGTCTTTGGCCGAGTGGGGCAGAAAAGAGATGGAGCTTGCGAAAAATGAAATGCCCGGACTGATGGCCGTACGTAAAAAATACGGACGAAAAAAACCGCTTAAAGGAATGAAGATTACCGGCAGTCTGCATATGACCATACAGACAGCCATGCTTATTGAAACACTCAAAGAGCTGGGGGCGGATATCCGCTGGGCATCCTGCAATATTTTTTCCACCCAGGATCACGCTGCTGCGGCGATTGCCCGTGCCGGATCGGCCAGTGTTTTCGCCTGGAAGGGCGAATCTCTTGAGGAGTACTGGTGGTGCACGGAACAGGCGCTTACCTGGCCGGACGGCTCCGGCCCTGATCTGATTGTTGATGATGGGGGTGATGCCAATCTTTTTGTGCATCAGGGGGTCAAGGTCGAAAAAAACCCTGAGCTCCTCAAGCGCAGGGCTCCCAATAAAGAGTTTGCTCTCGTTATGGAGCGCCTTGCCCATTCCTATAAAAATAATCCGACACGATGGCAGAAGGTGGCGGCCAACATCCGTGGCGTATCTGAAGAAACAACAACAGGAGTTAATCGCCTCTATCAGATGATGGCCGCAGGCGAGCTTTTGTTTCCCGCGATCAACGTAAATGATTCGGTCACCAAGTCCAAGTTTGACAATTTATATGGTTGCCGTGAATCTCTGGGAGACGGGATTAAAAGAGCCACCGATGTCATGATCGCCGGTAAGATGGTCGTGATCTGTGGTTATGGCGACGTCGGGAAGGGCAGTGCCCAGTCAATGAGGGGATTCGGGGCACGCGTGGTCGTCACGGAAATCGATCCTATCTGTGCCCTGCAGGCGGCGATGGAGGGCTATGAGGTTAAAACACTGGAAGAAGTTGTGTCGATTGCAGATATCTTTGTTACGGCTACCGGTTGTTGTGATGTCATAACCGGCAGACACATGGAAATGATGAAAGATGAAGCGATTATATGCAACATCGGCCATTTCGACAGCGAAATAGACATGCATTATCTGGAAACAAACAAGGCCTGCCACAGGGAAAACATTAAACCACAAGTGGATAAATGGACGTTAAAGTCCGGCCGCTCGATTATTGTTCTGGCAGAAGGGCGTCTTGTCAATCTGGGCTGCGCCACCGGACACCCGAGCTTCGTGATGAGCACCAGTTTTACCAATCAGGTTCTTGCACAAATCGAGCTGGCGACAAAAAAATATGACGTTGGTGTTTACACGCTGCCCAAGAAGCTCGATGAAGAGGTGGCTCTGCTTCATCTGGGCAGGCTTGGTGCCAGCCTGTCTAAATTGACAAAAAAGCAGGCTCAATATCTGGGTGTACCAATTGAAGGGCCCTTCAAGGCGGATCATTACAGGTATTAAGATCAGAAAGAAAATCCTATCCGGCCTGGGATGTTCATCCTTTCATTTCAGGTTTTCATGTGGGTGAACAAATAGGCAGCCAGGCAGCTAAACAGTATGTTTGAGCCCCAGGCCGCCAGACATGGAGGAAGCAATCCCGATTTTCCCACCGACATGATTAGTGCATGTACAATCCAGTAGGAAAAGCCGATCACGATGCCGACGCCGATGCTTTGCATGATGCCGCCGCTGCGTTCTGAACGCAGTGAAAAGGCCATGCCGATGATCACTAGGATGATGGTGACAAATGGATAGGCGAGCTTTCCATGCAAATCCACCAGATATTTTGACACCTGATACCCCTCGGCCCTTATCTTTTCAATATAACGTTTGAGTTCGAAGTATCCCATCATATCAGCGTCTTTTTGAAGCTTTTTAAAGTCGTCCGAAGTTTCGGGAAGGTCGATGATTTTTTCTTTCTGCCACAGCGGAGACGGGGATTGATTCTCGTCAAAAGATATTATCAGTACATCATGGAAGATCCATTGGTTGCCGCCCTGCCATTCGGCGCTGCGCGCGTCAATACGGGTTTTCAAGGTGAAGTCGGGATTCATCTGATGAATGGTGACGCCGTGCAATACATTTTTTTCAGCATCAAACATCCTGTAGCTGTAGATCATTTTGTTGCCGTGATACCAGATTTTGTCCAGCATGAACAAACCGCGAATTTTCTGTTTCTGGATATCTTCCTTGACAATCCGGTTGGTTTCCTGGATGGACGCCGGCGTAATTAGCTCATTGAAGAAGAAAAGGAAAACGGACAGTGCGGCAGCCACACATAAAACAGGTATCGACATGCGGCGCAGGCTGATCCCGTTGGCTTTCATGGCCGTTATTTCACTGAATTTAGACAGGGAACTGTAGGTCAGCAAAGATGCCAAAAGGATGGCTGCCGGCAGAACGAAAGACACAATCTGGGGAACTGAATGCACCATGTAGGACGCCATTTGCACGACAGAGGCGTGATTGCTCAAGAACATTCTGAACCTCTGAAAGAAATCAACAATCATGTACAGACAGATAAACGACATGGTGGTGACCATGAAAAAATTAAGAAATGTTTTTAAAATGTATTTATCGAGCAGCTTCACGTCTTGTCCTCATTTGACCGGCTTTTTTGGCGGATACGCATATAAACAGTGTGGGGAAGAGAAAATTCACTGTTTGATGTAAAAAAAACGTAAGCGCCCAGGATCGCAAAAATTATATTGGGTATCCAGGCGCCCATACCAGGCGGCAGAAGTCTGTTTTCCACCAGCGCTGCGCCCCCAACGCGCAAAAGATAATATGCCCCGACGATAACGAGGCCGACAGCGGAAGCCTTCGATCTGACGGCACGGTGACTTTTAATGCCCAGAGGCATTGCCAGCAGTCCGAAAAAAAGACACGCTAAAGGTGTGGCGATCCTCGTTTGTATTTCCAAGATTATTTCGCGTCTGGCTGAATCTGATAAATCTTTTGCGTTGAGTGCTGAAGTAAGTTCGGAAATGGTCATTTCTTCAATCTCTTTATATTTGTCTGTGAATTTGGCGAGCAACGTCATTGTCAGATTAAGGTTTATGTCATAAACTGTAAAATCAATCTTACGGTAGTTTTTCAAATCGTGGCTGACAGAATGAATAGAGCCGTCCTCCATGCGGAGTTTGACGATCATTAATTTGGGGTCGGCAACTACATATGCTTTTTTGGCGATGATGATGTTCTCTTCACCCTGACTGCGGCTGTCTGAAACGAACACCCCCTCCAGGTATTGCCCGTCAGCCGGAATTTTATCGGCGTAAACCAGCAGGCTGAGAAAATGAATATTGAAAGTTTTTTCTTTGAGGGCGATTGTCGCGTTTTTAGTCACCTGCTCAAACAGCAGGCGTTTAATGGCGTAATTGCCTGCCGGGGCCAGAAAGTTGGACATGAAGGCTGTGATGAGAAAGGCGATCACACTTGCGGTTGCCGCCGGAAAGAACATCTGCCACAGGCTCAGGCCGGATGACTTGAGCGCAGTGATTTCATTATCGGCCGAAAATCGCCCCATGGCGATCAGGATGGATATCAAAAGAGCTATGGGAACCGTAAAAATCATCAAAGTAGGCATGATGAGCACAATCATATGCAGAATGGAGATGACACTGATGCCTTTATTAATGATCAGATCCATGATTTGAAGCATTCTGCCCATCAGTAGGACAAATGTCATGACAAAGAGAATTATGACAAAAGCGATGGAAATTTCACGGAATATGTAGCGGTTGATGATTTTTTTCATGTCACGGATGCGAAAGTTTTTAGAAAACTATCATGTATTGCTGATTTTGCACAAGTAAAACATCGTCGCTTTTGGTCAAGGTAATTATTTGCCGTCGGGCGACAATATGTTTTGAACATCAATTGGATTTAAAAGTTACGAAAGGGTCATCCATTTTGCAAAAAACGATTCAAACTGCAATGGGTTGGCATTTTATGAGGTCTACAGGCGCGGGATACGTCGTGTCGCGCTGCATTTTTAGATGTGCGGTGACTCATGTCACAGAAAATATGTCAAAAAAATTAAAGGATAAGCTGCATTGGGCGATTTATAATATTAGCGACTCAAACTTGACATTGTTTTTGTACTATGCTAGCAACTCAAAATCATTTTGTTTTTCAAAATATTTGAGCACTCGTGGCAGGTGAAAATGTCGGATAATTTATTTACTCTGATGATTGTACCTCGCAGGAAGAGCGCGGTGACTAAAATATCCCTTTCCGGTAATGTGGCGCGCTGCCTCGTTGTCGGTTCGCTCCTGGTCCTCCTTTTGACACTATACATATTTTACGATTACGCAGGCATCAAGCGAGACAGAGCTGAACTGACTCAGCTGAGGCGGCAGACGATTCTGCAGGCAAAAGAAATCAACTCTCTGGCTCTAAAAATAGATGAGTTTTCCGATCGTATGGAAGAATTCAGGCAATTTGACCAGAAAATCAGAATAATGGCAAAAAACCAAACCGGTAAGGGGCAAAAAGTGCCGCTGGGCGTGGGAGGCCCCAGCAACGAGCAGGTTCGGTTAAAGGAAATGCTCGATCAGGATTATGACAAACTTGCGTCCGGGATGCACCAAAGCTTGAGCCAGCTCAACAAAGACGCAGATGAGAGAGAAAAAAGTTTCCAGGAACTGCTCAGGTTCCTGCAGGAACAGAAATCACGCCTGGCGGCAACCCCATCCATCTGGCCGGTCAGAGGGTGGGTGACGTCTGAATTCGGACCGCGGGAGAACCCCTTTTCATCAGGAGTCGAGTTCCACAAAGGACTTGATATCGCGACCCGCATGGGGAAGGAAGTTGTCGCCACCGGTGACGGCCTGGTTGTTGAAGCCTCCTATAATGCCGTAGACGGCAATATGGTAAAGATTGATCACGGTTATGGCATCTCCACAAGTTATCTGCATCTGTCAAAAACGGCAGTGCAAAAAGGTACCCGTGTCAAAAGAGGGAATGTCATCGGACATGTCGGAGACACGGGAAGAAGCAGCGGGGCTCACCTTCACTACTGTGTTTCTGTAAACAATGTTCCTGTCAATCCAAGAAAATACTTGAAATAAACAATCGATCTGCATTAGTATCCTGCATCGGGCTTTGATACCTCTGGAGTTTGTATTTCCAGTCGATACCAAACAAAGTTTTTTGGCAAGCGGATAATGGTTATTCATTTGTATTTGTATTCCATAATGCTCTGAGCATTTGAAATATAAATGCATAATTTCTGACCTTGCCAGAGCAAAAAATAAAAACTTTCCCTGACAATATGCATAAGGGAAATTTTAACTATAAATAGCGCCTGTTGATCTTGCGAGTATTGTCCCGGCGCAAATACAGGCAAGAAGTTCCGGTAGTCGATACATAGCTCTTAAGCGGCCCGTGTTTGCAGGGACCGTGTCATGGGATTCACTTACCTGAAAAATTGGGGTTTTCCCCCGACGGTGATGTGTGTTAAAATACGCCGGTGAAGGATACCGGTTTTTTTATGAAGGTGATCAATGCTGGAGGCCATTTTAAAAAAAATTGTCGGCACAAGAAATGATCGTGAGCTGAAGAGATTATCCATCATTTTAAACGAAGTCAATTCCTTTGAAAGGGTCCTGATGTCCTTGACGGACAATGAGCTAAGGTCTAAAACCGATTACTTCCGCGAAAAACTGAAAAACGGTCTGACGCTTGACGATATCCTGCCGGAAGCATTCGCTGTCGCCCGGGAGGCATCACGCCGTACGCTGATGATGCGCCCTTTTGATGTTCAGGTACTTGGCGGCGCAGTGTTGCATGAAGGCAAGATTGCGGAGATGAAAACGGGTGAAGGCAAGACTCTTGCTGCAACCATGCCTCTGTATCTTAATGCTCTGGAAGGAAAAGGCTGTCACGTCGTGACTGTTAACGACTATCTGGCGGGTCGCGACGCGGCATGGATGGGGCCTGTCTACCGTTTTTTAGGCTTGACCGTCGGCGTGATCGTGCATGGTATGGATGATGAACAAAGGCGTGCGGCTTACGCCGCCGACATCACCTATGGTACTAACAATGAATTCGGCTTTGACTATCTTCGCGACAACATGAAATTCAGTCTCGACGAATATGTTCAAAGAGACTTCAACTATGCGATTGTCGACGAGGTGGACAGTATATTGATTGATGAGGCGCGCACGCCGCTGATTATCTCCGGAGCCTCGGAAGACTCCACCGACAAGTATCACAAGATCAACCAGATAATCCCCCGTCTGAAAAAAGAGGTGGACTATTCAATCGACGAAAAGAGCAAAACTGTTGCCCTCACTGAGGAAGGAGTGGCTCATGTAGAGAAACTGCTCAATGTTCAGAACCTCTATGAACCAAAAAATATCGAGATAGTTCATCATGTCAACCAGGCGCTGCGTGCCCATACGCTTTTTAAACGCGATGTTGATTACCTGGTCAAAGACGGCCAGGTTGTGATTGTTGATGAATTTACGGGGCGCGTCATGCCTGGCCGGCGCTACAGCGACGGTCTGCATCAGGCTCTGGAAGCCAAAGAAAGAGTGAAAATTGAAAAAGAAAACCAGACACTGGCTTCAATCACGTTTCAGAATTATTTTCGGATGTATAAAAAACTGGCTGGGATGACCGGCACCGCCGATACGGAAGCCGAAGAATTCAAAAAGATTTACAATCTTGAAGTTGTGGTCATGCCCACCAATATGCCCATGATCCGTGAAGATTCCAACGACCTGATTTATAAAACAGAACAGGAAAAAATAAAAGCGGTTATCGAAGAGGTAAAAGAACTCAACAAAGCCACGCGTCCTGTTCTGATCGGTACCATATCGATCGAAAAATCCGAACTATTGAGTAAATACCTCACGCGGGCCGGCATCAAGCACCATGTCCTGAACGCCAAAAACCATGAAAAAGAGGCGGAAATAGTTGCCCAGGCAGGACAGCCTGGTCAGGTGACCATTTCTACGAACATGGCAGGACGGGGCACGGATATCAAGCTTGGTGACCATGTTGCTCAGGCGGGCGGGCTGCATATTCTGGGCACGGAAAGGCATGAAAGCCGCCGTATAGATAACCAGTTGCGGGGAAGGTCCGGGCGCCAGGGCGACAGAGGCTCATCAAGGTTTTATCTTTCTCTTGAAGACGATCTGCTGCGGGTATTCGGCGCTGAGCGTATAGCTTCAGTGATGGATACGATCGGTATAGAAGAGGGCCAGCCGATTGAGCATAAATATATCTCACGCGCCATAGAAAACGCCCAAAAACGAGTGGAGGGCCAGAACTTTGATATCCGGAAACACCTGCTCGACTATGACGATGTAATGAATAACCAAAGGAAAGTTGTCTATGAACAGCGTAAAAAAGTCTTGCGTGGCGAAGACTTATGGACGGATATTGAAGAAATGGTTGAGGAAATCACAGATGATCTGATTTCAGAATTTATCGGTGATAAAAAGCGGCCTGAAGAGGAGGATTTCAAAGCTCTTCATGAGGCTATATATAAACAGTTTAATTTACGCCTCGATTCGGCCGACTTGCAGGCGCCCTCTGCGCCTGACAGTTTTCGCGATCAGGTCATCTCACAGGTTGAGAAACATCTGCGGGACAAGGAAAAAGAGTTCGGTACCGAATTGATGAATTATCTGATGAAAGTCATCATGTTACAGGCCATTGATGTTCACTGGAAAGAACACCTGCTGTCTATGGACCATTTAAGGGAAGGTATCGGTTTGCGTGGGTATGGGCAGAAGGATCCGATAAGGGAATACCAGCGTGAAGGCTACTCGATGTTCATGGACATGATCGCCCGCATTAAAATGGATACACTCGAAAAGCTTAGTCTGGTCAGAATTCAGCGCGAGGAGGAGGTCGAGGAAATCCGCCAAAAACAGAAGCAGGATTATATCCTGAGTCGCGGTGAAGACGTGCCGATAGGCAAAACCGTCAAGCGCAACCACAACAAGGTGGGACGCAATGATCCCTGTCCGTGCGGCAGCGGAAAAAAGTATAAAAAATGTTGTGGAGCTTAAACAAGGGTGAGGAGTGACTTAAATGGCAAAAACAACACCTAAAATAAGCGTTCCCGGTTTTTTGGCCGGTGGAGTGTCCGCTGGTATTAAAGAAGGCGGTAACAAAGATTTGGGCTTAATTTTTTCGACCGTCCCGGCCAGGGTCGCCGCGATGTTCACCAAAAATACCTTCAAGGCGGCGCCGGTACTTATCGACACGGAAAGGGTCAAAAGAGGGACAGCCCAGGCAATTATCACCAATAGCGGTTGTGCCAATGCCGCCACGGGAAAAGAGGGCATAGCCGACGCGCTGGCGGTTTCAGCAGCCGCTGCGCAGCAGCTTAAGATACCGGAGGAGCATCTGCTTTTATGCTCTACGGGCGTTATTGGTAAAAGGCTCCCTGTAAAAAAAATTGAAGCCGGCATTCCCCGACTGGTCAAAAGTTTAAGCGAAAACGGCATCGAAGACGCGCAGGAAGCGATGATGACCACCGACAGATTTCCCAAAATTGCCATCCGCAGGGGTATCGTCGGCGCCAGAGATGTCACGGTATGCGGAATAGCCAAGGGCGCAGGCATGATTGAGCCGAATATGGCGACACTCCTCACTTATGTAATGACAGATGCGTTGGTGGATGCAAAAGCGCTCAACACGGTTTTCCGGCAGGTTGTCGACTCAACATTCAATGCCGTCAGCGTTGACGGATGTATGAGCACCAACGATACGGCCATAATCATGGCAAACGGTCTGGCCGGCAATAATCCTTTGGAGCGGGCGCAGGCCCGGCTGCAGCGCTTTCGTGAAATGCTCACTGATGTTTTAGCGGAACTGGCCCAGGCGGTAGTCAGAGACGGAGAAGGCGCCACAAAATTAATCACAATTGTGGTGGAGGGGGCCAAATCCAAGTCGGATGCGCGTCGTGTCGCCTATGCTGTAGCCAATTCCAATCTGGTCAAAACCGCCTTTTTTGGCGAGGATCCCAACTGGGGAAGGATTATCTCCGCTGTCGGCGCATCCGGAGTGTCGCTTGAAAAAGAAAAAGTGAGCCTGTCCATCGGGAATATGACGCTATTTTCACAAGATGCGCCGGTCAACTTTCAGCTTGCCAAGCTTACGGAGATCTTCCGCAGGGGAGAAATCGAAGTCCGCATAAGTCTGGGAGGGGGGGATAAATCCTTTGAAATCTGCACCTCAGATCTTTCCCATGATTATGTGAAAATAAATTCCGCCTATTCGACGTAACCGGGACGACAAAGCCATTGAATTTAGGTCTGAAGAAGTTAATTAAGCTTGAACATCCAGATTATTTGTGATAATTGCCGCAAGATTTCACACACTCTCTGATTGACGGCATGTTGCTTAGAGATTAAGCTTGCTCTCAAGGTGACGGGAGTGGAGGACTAAAAACAAAGGAGAAGAAAAATGTCAGCTATTTCCATGAAACTTTTGCTTGAGGCAGGTGTGCATTTTGGACACCAGACCAACAAGTGGAACCCCAAAATGAAGCCCTACATTTTCGGGGCGAGAAACAACATCTATATTATTGACCTCCAGCAGACCGTTGGGATGTTTCAGACGGCATACAATTTTGTGGTTGATACCGTCGGGCAGGGTAAAGAGATTCTTTTTGTCGGAACCAAAAAGCAGTCGCAGGAGGCAATTCGCGAGGAGGCGACGCGCTGCGGCATGCCTTACGTCAATCAACGTTGGCTGGGCGGTATGCTCACAAACTTCGTGACGGTTAAAAGGAGCGTGGACCGTCTCAACAGCCTCAACAAGATGTTTGATGATGATTCAATCAAGGCTTTCCCCAAAAAGGAAGTAGCTCAATTGCAAAAAGAAATGGATAAACTCGAAAATGTCCTCGGGGGTATTAAAAACATGAAAACCCTTCCAGCGGCCGTGTTCATTGTCGATCCTAACCGTGAGCACATAGCTGTCCGGGAAGCAAAAAAACTCCAAATACCTCTTATTGCCATAGTGGACACCAATTGTGACCCGACCGACATCGATTATATCATTCCGGGTAATGATGACGCGATACGCGCCATCAAATTGTTCGCATCTAAATTTGCCCATGCGGTCCTGGAAGGCAAAAAAAGATTTGAAGAGAAGATCGCGGCCGAGTCCAATAAAGAAGCTGGTGAAGATAGCCCGGCGGGAACAGCGGATACCGAAGCGGACATTCCTGAAAGTGTCGAAATGGCGGATGCTTCTCCTGTATCGACCGATATCTAACACCGGCGGCCTGCCGATAACATAATAAGAAACCGTATCTCAGGAGGGTATTACATTGGAAATTACTTCAACGATGGTAAAAGAGCTAAGAGCTAAAACCGGCGCCGGGATGATGGACTGTAAAGAGGCGCTTGTCGCTACAAACGGAGATTTTGAAAAAGCGATTGATTTTTTAAGGACGAAAGGTCTTTCCGCGGCGACCAAGAGATCGTCAAAAGCGGCCAAAGACGGAACCGTTGCTTCATATATTCATATGGGTGGAAAAATCGGTGTGTTGGTGGAGGTCAATTGTGAAACTGACTTTGTAGCTAAAACCGATGATTTTCAAACGATGGCCAGAGACATTGCCATGCATGTTGCCGCTTCCAATCCCCTGTATGTGCGCAGCGAGGAAATTCCCCCCAATGTTTTGGACAGGGAAAAGGAAATTTACCGTACCCAGCTTCGCGAAGAGAAAAAGCCCGAGAAGATCTGGGATAAAATAATCGAGGGAAAGTTAAAGAAGTATTATGAAGATGTGTGCCTGGTGGAACAGAAATTCATCAAAAATCAGGACATTACCGTTGGCACGCTGGTAAGCAATATGATCGCCAAAACAGGTGAAAACATTGTTATCCGCCGTTTTGCCCGTTTTCAACTCGGCGAAGAAATCACGCAACAATGAAAGAGAAAAAAAAAGCCGCGTATAAAAGGATTCTCCTGAAGCTAAGCGGTGAAGCGCTGATGGGGGAAAAGTCATCTGGTGTCGATCCGGATGTGGCCAATTATATTGCAGCAGAAATAAAGTCGCTTGCTGACCTCAAGGTACAAATAGGCATTGTCGTTGGAGGCGGCAATATTTTCCGCGGCGTTGAAGCCAGTGCCAGGGGAATGGACCGGACGACGGCTGACAATATGGGGATGCTCGCGACGGTTATCAACAGCCTCGCCCTGCAGGGGGCGCTCGAGGCCAGAGGAATTCCCACGCGCGTGCAGTCCTCGATTGAAATGCCAAAAATTGCGGAGCCTTTTATCCACAGGCGTGCCATACGACATCTGGAAAAAGGAAGAATCGTCATTTTTGCCGGTGGAACCGGCAACCCCTTTTTCTCGACCGATACGGCAGCTTGCCTGCGTGCCATGGAAATCCAGGCTGACCTGATTATGAAAGCAACAAAGGTCGATGGTGTTTACGATGCCGACCCGGTAAAAAACCCGAACGCGAAGATGTTTAAAACAATCAGTTATATCGATGTGTTGACGAGAAATCTTAAAGTAATGGATTCAACAGCGATTACGCTTTGTCGCGATAATTCGCTGCCGATTGCCGTTTTCAATATGCAGAAAAAGGGCAATGTCCGCGGAGTTATTCTTGGCAAAAAAATAGGAACCTACATAGGAGAATAATCATGAAGGAACAGATTTTTTCAAAGTTCAAGGATGAAATGGAAAAGACGATATCCTCTCTTGAAAAATCCTTCAGCAGAGTGAGAACCGGCCGCGCCTCTGTATCTTTGCTGGACGGGATTCGGGCTGAATATTACGGAACACCGACCCCTGTCGCCCAGCTGGCCACTCTTTCCGTTCCTGAGAGCCGCCTGATCGTAATAGCGCCCTGGGACGCCTCGGCCATCGGTGCCATAGAAAAAGCCATTCAAAAGTCCGATCTGGGACTGATGCCGTCAAACGATGGAAAAGTCATTCGTCTGTCTATCCCTCAACTGACCGAAGACCGGCGCAAGGAGCTGGTCAAGCAGGTGAAAAAAATGGCTGAGGAGGGGAAGATAAAACTTCGCAACGAACGCCGCAGCGCCAATGACGGGCTGAAGGATCTGAAGAAAAACAGTAAAATCAGTGAAGATGAGATGCATTCTTTACAAGACGAGGTCCAGAAGCTGATGGACAAATACATCGAACAAGCCGACAAACTGCTTTCGGCCAAAGAAAAAGAAATCATGGAGATTTAACCTGAAAAAGACCTGGAACTTTAAATGGGGAGTCTGAGGCTCCCCATTTGTTTTTCGACTTATTTGACACGCTGATGGCAAAAATCAATTCTATGAATCTTCCGCGACACATCGCGATTATTATGGACGGTAACGGGCGTTGGGCAAAGCGTCATGCGATGGGACGTATCCGCGGACATAAAAAGGGTGCTCAGGCGGTACGGACGGTTGTCAGTGCCTGCCGTGAATTGGGTGTTCAATATTTAACGCTATACGCCTTTTCGACGGAAAATTGGGGCAGGCCTGATAGCGAGATAAAAGCACTGATGGCTCTTCTTGTCGAATATCTGGAAAAAGAAACGCCTGATTTGCAAAAAAGAGGGATCAGACTCACGACCATCGGTGATATTGAAAGACTCTACCCGGAGGTCAAGAAAAAGCTCAAGCAGGTAATTAAGCAGACGGAAAACAACCGGGAAATGGTGCTTAACCTGGCCTTGAGCTATGGAAGTCGTGACGAAATACTCTTCGCTTTGAAAAAGATGATGGAAGATAATATTAAAGGAACACTTGATATATCCTCTCTAAATACTGATACTATTGCAAATTACCTATTTACACGCGATATCCCCGATCCGGATCTTTTAATCAGGACCAGCGGAGAGTACCGGATAAGCAATTTTCTTCTGTGGCAGCTTGCCTATACGGAACTTTACTTCACCGATGTTTTATGGCCTGATTTCAAAAAGAAAGATCTGTTGAGTGCAATTGAGGCCTATCAACAGCGCGAGAGACGTTTCGGTTTGACCGGCGAGCAAATGGAAAAGAACCAGAATTTGAAAGAGATTAAATGACGCAAAAAAATTCCAATCTCCAAAGATGGATTACAGGTCTTGTTCTGGCAGCCGCACTGCTGGCTATAATTATTTTCGGATCGCTCGAGGTTTTAACCATATTGATTGCCCTGATTATTTCAGGAGGTCTGTGGGAGTATAACCGCATTGTTTTCGGTACGGGCTTTTTAAAAGAAAAAACTACCGGGATCATTTTTGCCCTATTGATACCGGGAGCTTTTTATCTGGGAGATTTTCAAATACTGGCGGCGACGCTCGCTTTCATGGTCATGGGCACTTTCATCATATTTATGTGGAAAGTCACCGAGAAGACTCTCGATGTTATGAATGTGGCCAAAGTCGTTTTGGGCGTGGTGTATGTATCGTTCCTGACTTCACATTTCATTTTGCTGCGTAAGCTCGAAGAGGGGATCTACTGGATTATTCTGGTTCTCGTGATTGCAATCATCGGTGATACTGTCGCTTTGTATGTCGGCAAATCTCTTGGAAAAAGAAAACTGATCCCCGCGGTAAGTCCCGGTAAAACGGTCGAAGGCACCATCGGGCTGATCGCAGGATCTACACTGGCGGCTTTTCTTTACGGATTTTTTTTCCTGTCATCGATTGCCGTTTTTCATTTTGTAATTGTCGGTTTTACCGGCAGCATTATCGGCCAGCTGGGTGACCTCGGTGAGTCCGCGATAAAAAGGCACTACGGGCGCAAGGACGCGAGCTCGCTCCTGCCCGGCCACGGGGGCTTGCTCGATAGACTTGACAGTTTGATTTTTGTTGCTCCATTCGTTTATTACTACCGTGTTTTTGTGATTGGCTGATGAAAAAGATTACCATTCTTGGATCTACCGGTTCCATAGGACGGGCCGCCCTTGATATTGTTGCCAAAAACCCGGAAAAATTCAAGGTTACCGCTGTGGCAGCCGGTACTAACATAAAAGAGCTTGCCCGCCAAATTGACCAATTTAAGCCCCACATGGCCGCCTGCCAGACCAGGCAGGGTGCCCAAAAGTTGAAGATCCTTATAGGGAGATCACGAACCAGGGTCGTATGGGGTGAAGCGGGTCTGGAGGAAGCTGCAGCTTTAGCATCGTCTGACATCGTCCTTTCCGCCATTTCCGGTGCGGCCGGCTTGAAGCCAACCCTGGCAGCCATCGATGCAGGCAAGGATATCGCTTTGGCCAACAAGGAAGTTCTGGTGGCGGCAGGGCAGATAGTGACCAAAAAAGCGAAAAGCAAGAAAGTCATGATTCTGCCGGTGGACAGTGAGCACAGCGCGATTTTCCAATGCCTGTCCGGGCAGAAAAAAGACCTGCTTAAAAGGCTGGTGCTGACCGCTTCGGGAGGTCCATTTTATAATCTGACCGGGGCTGCTTTGAAAAAAGTGACTCCGGCTCAGGCTCTTCGTCATCCACGCTGGAGGATGGGTAAGAAAATAACCGTCGATTCCGCCTCTCTGATGAATAAGGGCCTTGAGGTAATTGAGGCAAGATGGCTTTTTGATGTGGACATTTCCCGCATTGATGTTTTAATTCATCCGCAGAGTATTGTTCATTCGCTGGTGGAAATGATTGACGGGTCGGTTCTGGCACAGCTCGGTATTGCCGATATGCGTATCCCCATTGCCTATGCCCTTTCCTATCCACGGCGGATAACAAATGATTTGCCCCCGCTTGACCTCTCCAGTGAGGGGAGTCTGGTTTTTCATAAGCCCGACCTGAACCGTTTTCCCTGTCTGGGGCTGGCCTTTGATGCAGGGCGCAGGGGAGGGACGGCGCCTGCCGTGATGAACGCCGCCAATGAAGTGGCAGTGGCCGCATTTTTGGAGGCAAAAATCCGCTTTGTTGAACTACCGGAGGTAATATCACAGGTGATAAGCAGATGTCCGGTAATTGAAAAACCGTCACTTGCGGATATTCTGGAGGCCGACAGTGAGGCCAGGCGTGAGGCGGGTGAGTTGATTATGCGGATGAAAAGAGGATAACCGATTGGTAACTTTAATATCTTTTGTTATTTTACTTGGAATACTGATTTTTGTTCACGAACTGGGACATTTTTCAGTTGCACGCGCCTGTGGTATAGGCGTGGAGAAGTTTTCCCTGGGCTTTGGACGTAAAATCATCGGCAAAAAAATCGGAGAAACCGAATATGTGCTGTCCTGGATTCCCCTGGGCGGGTATGTAAAACTTCTCGGAGATACTGATACGGAGGGTCTTTCGCCGGAAGACGAAAAACGAGCATTTTTGGCCCAGCCCCCGTGGAAGCGCCTGCTTATTGTACTTGCCGGGCCTTTTTCCAATTTTTTGCTGGCCGTCATTATTTTTTCCATTGTATTTGTCTACGGAGTGCCGAATCTCGCACCGGTTGTCGGAATTGTGCAGCCGGGTTCGGCAGCGCAGATTGCCGGCATCACGACGGGAGATAGAATAACTTCAATTGATGGACGAAAGATAAATTACTGGACCCAAATCGAAAAAATCGTACAGGACTCCAAGGGAAGGGAAATCACGATAACCGCCAGCCGGGGTGCAGAGGAACAAACTTTTACGGCCAGGCCGGTTCTTTCCAGCATAAAGAACATCTTTGGTAAGGAAGAACCTCTCTACCGTTTGGGTATTGCGCCGATGAGCAATATAGTGGCGGCTGTGGGCGAGGTAACGGAAGGTTCGGCGGCGGCGGAAGCGGGGATAATCAAAGGGGATGCAATAATTTCCATAAACAATCGGGAAATTACCTACTGGGACGAGATAAGGCCTGCTGTCTCCTCTTCTGAAGGCCGGGAACTGCACGTAGTCGTCCGCAGGGGTGAAGAGGACAAAGGGTTTATTTTAAAGCCGAAACTCTCCCGGGAAAAGAATCTCATCGGCCAGGAAGTCGATGTTTATCTCATTGGAATACAGGCTGCGGGAAGCATTCACACTGTTGTCGGAGAAATTAAGCCGGGCACGCCTGCACAAAAGGCGGGTTTTCTGGCGGGTGATAAAATAATATCGGTTACCGGGAAAAAAGTATTTTCCTGGGAAGATATCGAGAAAAGTCTTGAACACCCCCGGGCTTCCGCGGTGCCGTTTGAAGTTCTGCGGGCCGGTAAGATAACAACTCTGACCCTTGAACGAGAGCCTGAAATTCGCGGGGCAGTTAAAAATCAAACAGCCGCCATTGGGCTCAATCCGGAAACAGGCGAGGCAATTGAAAGAAAGAATCCTGCCGCTGCTGTTGTCTCTTCGCTGGCCAGAACATGGGAATTCAGCAAGCTGACAGTGGTGGTAGTCATAAAAATGATTGAAGGCGTTGTGTCCCCGCGGACATTGGGGGGACCTATTTTTATTGCACAAACCGCCGGCAAGCAGGCAAGAGAAGGCGTCGTCAATTTCATTATTTTCATGGCGGTTCTTTCCATAAATTTGGGTGTAATCAATCTATTCCCGGTCCCTGTTCTGGACGGAGGGCATGTCCTTTTCTACCTCTACGAAATAGTGACCAGACGAGCGGTCCCGAAGAAAGTGAGGGAATGGTCCACACAGATAGGTTTTGTTGTTTTGTTGATGCTGATGCTGTTTGTCATCATGATCGACATTGAAAGACTCGACATCAAGCTGGTCAATGATGTGTTAAATTTTTTCAAATAGTATGCTCACTCTCGCCTTTGACACATCTTCAAAAACAGCCTCCGTTGCCCTGCTCGACGACGAAAATATCGTCTATGAGGTGACGATAAACTCGGGACGCAACCATTCAGAGCTGCTTTTGCCCGCAATAGAGCGGGCATGCGCCAGCAGCGGCACTCATATAAGACAGATCGACCTTTTTGCCTGCTCGCTGGGGCCTGGTTCTTTCACCGGTTTGCGCATCGGTGTTGGAACACTGAAGGGATTAATGATGGCCACCGGCAGGCCGGCCGCGGGGCTCTCATCTCTTCAGTGCCTGGCGATGAACGCACGTAACTGCCGAAACGTAATCGGGACGATGATGGATGCTGGGCGCGGGCAGGTTTATCTTGCCTATTTCCGTACCGATGCAAGGGGACGGTTGCTTCCGCTGAGCCAGGAGATGGCGGCAGCGCCGCAGATAATTTCTGAATGCCCCTATGAAGAAGTCACTTATGTGGGCGATGGTGCTCAAAAATATGCCCAGCTGATTTCTTCCGCTCCGGGGCAAAATAAGATCATGTCCGCCGATTTTCAGTTCATCCGTGCCGCGGCGGCAGGTCTGCTGGCGCTGGAGAAGTACCGCGAGCGCAACCTTTTAGATGTACAAAAAGTCCTGCCTGTTTACTTACGGTCCGCAGACGCTGTGCCGCCGAGGCCTGTCTTCTTACGGGGCAATGCCTAAGATAAGAGTTGTTTTTGTTTCTCTTGCTGAATCCTGTCCAGAAGCTTTTCAGCTTTGTGATGGAAGGGGTTTAATGAAATGATGAAATTCAGCCTGCTGATGATTTCATCGAGCCCGGCGCTTTCCGGCCAGACGCGGAAAAGAGCATACTGCAGGGAGGCCAGATTGAAGTTTGTTTCCTCGTGGAAGGGATTGATTAAAAGCGACTTGCGGTAAACCTCCAGAGCTTCGGGGAACTCCTTGTTGAACTCATGAATCAGTCCCAGGTTGTTTAATGCCCCGGAATTGTCCGGATCCAGATTGAGAACTTCCTTGAACAATGCCGTGGCTGCAGCGTAATTTCCCCACTGAAAATTTATCCTGCCCATATTATACAAGGACTTGATATGACCTGGATTTTTTCCGGTAATTTCCTTGTATTGTTCCATCGCCTCATCATACATGTCGTGTGTGTCATATAAAACGGCAAGACAAAAGCGAGGCGAGTCATTGTCCGGCGCCATGGCCACCGCTTTCTTATATTGTTTTTCCGCCTCATGGTAATTGCCCTGCAGCTCGTATAGATGGCCGATGTTGATATGAGCCTCGAGGTTTAAGGGATCCAGGGACAGAGCCTTTTCATAGTATTGCCTGGCCAGCTCAGGCCGATCCATTTTTTCATAGACATAACCGGTGTTGTTCAAAGTGGCGGCGGTTTGCGGGGCTATTTCAAGGATTTTAAGAAAGCACTTCAGAGCTTCTTCGTAATCCTCTTTTTCCATATAGATAAAGCCCATATTGGTATAGGCATCGAGCACGTTTTCATTTTTGGTTATCAGGTTTTGGTAGTGAGAAATGATCAGATTGTAATCTTCGGCAGCAAGATCACGTTGTTTTTTTGAGCGACTTTTGGGTTTGGTTTTGTCCGTTTTTTTCATATGAGACCTTTCTTGCGACAAAATCAGATCGACAGTCTTGTCAGGATGGCATCTTTAATTTGATTCCAGATATGCACAGGATCGGCCTGTGGCGAGTTGGTCAGATGCGGGTTTTTTTTGAGGATTTTCGCAGCCCAGAAACCGGCCGATTTCAACGCGCTTTCACGGTTGAAGGATTTCACCCTCTCCAGTATCTCTTTGGGAATCTCCAGACGTATTGAATGTCCGTCGATTATGATCTCGTCATCTTTGATGACTGCGGCCGGCGCAGGTTTTTTATCTGATGAGGGAATCTTTTCTTCGAGTGGCTGTATATCGGAAACTGCCACGGTTCCCGTACTTTCGCCCTCCCGGTTGCCATCCACTTGTGATTGAGATTCAGGTGAGAGCCCAGTCTGTTGCTCCATTTGCAGCATATCGGACACTACCCCGGTTCCCATACTTGTGTCTTCCGGGCTATCATCCATTTGTGGTTTGGATTCGCCAGACGGCTCCGCATGTGATTCCACTTCTGTATCGACAAGCGTCGCCGGTTGTGCATCCGGCATATCAGCTTCTTGTGCAGGCGGAGTGGCTGCGGGAGGTTCAAAATCTGTCGGTGCATGAGTTGTGTTTGTCGGGGAGTCTGTCTGCAAGGGCGGTTCAGAGTCGCCGGATGGTTGTTCATCTGACAAAACTGTTTTATACTCACCTGATCCTGCCTTATTATCAGAATCGGATTGAGCGGAAATCATCTCAATGACTTCTTCAGTCATTTCTACGACATCAGAGACATCAAAATCATCAGGAACGCAGCGTGGCCTGCGGCTCTGAATGGCGGCACCACCCAGTTTCTGGAATCTCCGGGCTGATTGCAAAACAAGTTCAGGCGAAACCTGTGTCAGGCCGCCGGTGGCCGCTTCAATCAGGCATAGTTTGCATATTTTGTTCACCAGGCGGGGAATTCCCGGGCCGGAGTTGTCCCATATGACCTGGATGCTTTCAGGCGGGAAAATCAACTTTTGTGTTCCGGCCAGACGGAGCCTCATCTCAATATATTTTTTAACAGCTTCCACCGAAGGGAGCTTGTCTATCCGGCCATAAATGCCGATGCGCTGGAAAAGGTTTGCTCTTTTAGGATGTTCCAGGCGGCGCGCCAATTCCATCTGCCCTGCCAGTACCAGGGTGAGTAAATTTCTCTGGTCATCCTGCATGATGGTCAGAAGCCGCAAATTGTCCAGGTTAGCAGGCGACATTGAGTCAGCCTCATCGATGAAAATGACTATTTTTTGTCCTTTTTCCGCGGTCTTGAACAGGAGGCGGTGAAACTTTTGCAGCAGATGGAGTTTTCTGTTTTCTGCGCACGGTTCAGAGGTGATCTTGCTAATTATTTCCTTGAGCATCTGGGCAAAAGACATCCCCGGGTTTGTAATGAGAACGGAGTTATATTTTTCCGGTGCAAGGGCGCCCATGATCACTTTAAGGGCAAGTGTTTTGCCGGCGCCGACCGCCCCGATGATCACGGCAAAGTCCTCGTCAGCCTCTTTGATACCGAAAATTGTTTCCGCGATCACCTTTTCCATGGATTCATGGCAGTCAGCATACATGGAAGGATCGGGAACATTGTCAAAAGGAGCTTTTTGCAGATTCCAATAGTCTAAGTACATGGCTTACCGTCATTGCTTTTTTTAACCATATCCGGAATGACCGGGAAAAACAATCCCCCGCTGCTTACGGCGGCAAACATTGAGGGCTCTTCCAGAAAATATAAGTCTTGTTCACGAATTATGATACCCCATCTTATTTGAAAAAAGTAGCATAAAAACAGGGATATGAAAAAAATAGAAGCAAGTCATAAAAAAGTTTAATGTTTTTATGAACAAAATTATTATCAAAATTTATCGCCGGACCATCAAGCCGGTAGGGCTGACATGGTGCGGTAAACAGGTGTCTAAAAACTTTGCTGCTAATATTGTTATCGAATGTATTTGGTGAAAACTAAATAAACCAAAGGTGACTTCAGTCACAAAACCCTGATTTTATCGAAGAAGGAGTGTTTCAAGAGGAAATATCTGTGATCGATCATTTCTATTTCCCCTGCCTTCATCATGGTGCTGATGATCCTGCTGGCTGTCTCCCGGGAAACGGCTGCAAAGTTGGCCACGTCCTTGTGTGTCAGTTTGATGTGAATGATTGTGCCGCTTCTCTCTTCTGTCCCAAACTTTTGGCTAAGCATTTTCAGGGCTGCACGCACCTTATCACCGGCTTCCCCGAAACCGAAGATGTTCAGCATGCTCCAGGCATCTCTCAGACGTAAACATAACAGTGAGATGATCTGCTGCAGGCTTTTTTCATTAGTCATGATGAATTTGTTGAAGTTGGCTCTCGTCAAAAAACCTATTGTGCAGTCATCCATTGCGATGATTGTGGCTGGCGAGGTTCTGCCGTCGAGAATGGCCATCTCGCCGAAATAGTCGTATCGCTTGTGAATGGCCAGCATCAATTCTTTCCCGGCTTCGTTGTATCTGATGACTTTCACTCTGCCGGCAATGATAAAATAGAAATAGGATGGATCGTCTTCTTCCAGTAAAATAACCTGGTTCTTCAGAAACTTTCTGATAATGACAACGGATTCGATTTCCGACAGCTCACGCGGCGAGAGGCATGCCAGAAAGGGAATGTTTTTGCAAATTTTCAGGAACTCATCGGATGTGAATTTCATGTGTTTAATTTTACAGCAAATAATCTCAGATAGCAAATGCTTTATCCAATTGTGTATTTATTGTATTATTACCTCGGCAAATAAATATAGCCATGATATGTTTTTTGTGATATATTGTTTTCATGGAAAAAACAGACGCACGCAAACATAGTCCAGAGACACAATATGAGA
>Ga0255342_1000970_pt1 | contig 44111 bp, 34 predicted proteins | sample wastewater_treat_3_FD_192416 | JGI IMG/M metagenome (GOLD analysis project Ga0255342, IMG submission 192416) | Wastewater microbial communities from Lulu Island WWTP, Vancouver, Canada - plant14 | ecosystem: Engineered > WWTP > Wastewater > Unclassified | place: Canada: Vancouver, British...
AATTTGTAAATACACATACTGAAGAAGGGTTGAATATTTTTGGTTTGCTTCGCCCTGATTCAACCGAAGGGTTTAACAAATCGTTTGTAGTTGTTAACAGGGTTTTGCCGGCACTTGAGCTTGAGGGCTATGACATTTTGAAACATGTATTTGTGAAGATTGATAAAATTGTTCAGGATAGTTTGACGGAGTCTGTCGTGTTTTCTTTACTACCGTCGCAGACTGTAAGAACCGACACTGTATACCGCCCTGCAACATATTTTTCACCGGGAGCCGGCGAACGATACAGGTTAACTTGTAAATACGAGGGCTTGCCTGATGCAATTGGTGAAACAATTATCCCTTCAAAACCGCGAATAGACCTTGAGACTTTAATAAGCGACAGGAAAATGATATCTTTTTCTTTGCTTCCCGATAGTCTTACAGGCATGGTAGATATATACCAAATCGTTGAAAATAATTATTTATTGGTTTCACGCCTTGTAACATTTCCCGATAAGAAAACAGATGTTGCGATTAAACTGCCTTTCGATCCTTCCGGAACAAAATTAATGATCTGTGCATATGATCAAAATATGGCAGCATATATTGGCAATTCGAATATTTCACTGAACTTTAACAAGTTCCGGACTACAATTTCCACATTGATAAGCGGATTTGGCGTATTCGGATCGATGAATTTTTATGAAATAGAATTATAAGGGAGAATAAATTAAAAATTTATTCCTAACGATTTCCTGATGGAAATAACCATTATCAATCTATAAAAGGTATCTAAAAACAAAACCGCCTGAATCATTCAGGCGGTTTGATCATTATGCTTTGTAGTCCATAGGGGAATCGAACCCCTGTTACCAGGATGAAAACCTGACGTCCTAACCACTAGACGAATGGACCATGTAAAGAACTTTAAAACGCGGTTGCAAAGAAAATATGTTTTTTTCTCAATGCAAAATATTTTTAAAGAAAAAACAGAATCAATGCATTACATAATATTGTAATGTCGGTTATTCCTTAAACTTATCAGAAGACATATCTGATTGACAGGGCTCCGTTTATTCCACCCCAGCCGGTGTAACCTATAAGGTTAACAGCAGGCAGCAGGTCAAGCGACAGGTTTAAAGGTATTTCCTCGAAAGTATATTCAAGTCCTATTATCCCGTCAACACCGATAACTGCTGATCCGGTATAGGTATCATTGAAATTCGGATTTCTTCCGGGATCCCAGAAGCCTACATGACCGCCTACGCCCCAGAACCAGTTCAAACCCGGATATTGTCCTGTCCAATGTTCATTCTCATAAAGCCCCGTTATGATAAAACCGCCGTAACTGCCTGCAAGCACACCCTCAATAGCATTTGTTTTATTAAGGAAATGCTTAATAGTCAAGCCATATGGAAGTCCTGCTCTTAATCCAAGGCTTGTCCTGTATTCCTGTGCATTTGAAGAAACGACGAAAAATGCAAATAATAATGTTAGAAGTACAACTTTTTTCATATCAATATGGTTGATTAAGTGTTTATTAATTTTTCAGCCAATTTACGCAAATTAAATCCATCAAAATTTCCGGAACTCATAAAAAGAAAAACAGGATCCCTGTAATTTTGTTTTTGAATAAACGAAAACATTTCCAAAGAATTGTCAAACACTGATAATTTTTTATTTCCAAATGCAGCTTTAACCTCATTGGCAGTTACTGAGGGCATGTTTTTAACCTTAAGTACATGAGGATTGAAATAAACATACGGGTATGTTGTCTTATCAAGAGTTCCGCTGTAATGTGGCAGGAAATTAATATTCAGGCTTGAATAAGTATGTAATTCAAGGCAACTTATAATAGGCTTACCGGGATACCTTGCTGAAACGGCTTCGACAGTTGCCTTGACTTTTGATGGTGAGTGTGCAAAATCGAGATAAGCTACACCATTCTGATTTTCAATAAGCTTTTGAAGTCTTTTTGCCGTACCCTCAAAACTTTGCACTGCTTTATAGAAATCATCTTCGTTGATGCCTGCTTCAAGACAAGCTTCTTTTGCAGCCGAAAGATTTTGCATATTGTGCTCTCCAAAGATTTTCAGAGGTATTACATGTTTCAGTGTTGTAGCGTAGAATCCCGTTTTATTCTGAAAGAATCCGTGTATTTTGTATGGGATCTTTTTTATTTTTTTGTGAGAGCCCAGAGCGAGTTTTTTTACTTCGTCATCTCCCTCATAATAAATCAAAGTACCTCCTTCTTCAATGCAATCAATAAAGATTCTGAACTGTTCGACATAATTTTCAAATGTCGGGAACACATTTATATGATCCCATGCAATACCATTCAGTATGGCAATATCAGGCTTGTATAAGTGGAATTTGGGTCTTCTGTCAAGAGCTGATGTGAGGTATTCATCTCCTTCCAGGACAGCTATCTCCGACTTATCCGATAACCCGACCATTGACTCATAATTATCAATGTTGGATCCGACCATGTAATCGAAGTTGATTCCAAGCGATTTGAATACATGCATTATGATTGCAGTTGTTGTAGTTTTTCCATGACTTCCTGCAACAACAATTCTCTTCTTGTTTTTTGTCTGTTCATAGATATATTCAGGGAAGGACATGATCTTTAAACCAAGTTTCCCTGCTTTTACCAATTCCGGATTATCTTTTGCAGCATGCATGCCCAATATGATTACATCAATTCCCGGAGTGATAAGATCGGGATCCCATCCTTCCTTCATGGGCAAAAGCTTATAACTGGCTAACCTGGATCTGGAAGGCTCAAATATTTCGTCGTCAGATCCGCTTACTTCATAACCCTTCAGTTTAAGGGCAATTGCCAAATTGTGCATCACAGCACCACCAATAGCTATAAGGTGTATTCTCATCTGAAAAACATACTTCCTGTTATGGTTATCTCTATTTTGCCTGAGATTATTGTCTTATATCTGATTTATGTTTTGTAGTATACTTTTGTTTTCAATCAGGAAATTTAAAGAATATTTGTCAATATATTCTCAGGTTCTAAAGTCTTATATTTGTAGATTGTGGCAGATATGGAGGATAAATGGTACGAATTTATCAGAAATCAAAGTATAAGGGCGGCCATTATGTTGAATTGCTTCAGAGTGGCGAGCCGTTTTTTTCAGCTGTTGAAAAGCTGATTGACGATTCAAGACAGTTCATTCATTTTCATGCTTACCTTATTGATGAGGATGAGACCGGCAACAGAATAATTAATGCACTGATAAGGGCCTCCCTGAGAGGTGTCCGGGTTTATTTGCTTCTTGATGCTTTAGGAACAAGGCACCTTTCAAAAGAGCTTATTGAAAGGATAGAAGATGCCGGCATTCTATTCAGATTATTCTCGCCCACTTTCATTACAAAAGGTTTCCAGCTAAGCCTCAGACTTCATGTTAAGGTTGTTTTGTGTGATGGTGAGGTTGCAGTAATAGGTGGGATAAACTTTGCCGATCGTTACCATGGAACACCGGAGAAAAGGGAATGGCTTGATTTTGCTGTTCTTATACGGGGCCCTGAATGCATTCATGTATTATCGGTATTGAAGAAATTTTGGAACAAAAGATTCATTCCCAAAACTGAACTTTCACGTGAAACTGTTAATAAACCCCGTATTTATAAGGAAGACATAAAATTAAGAGTAGTTCAAAACAACTGGTATCGGAACAAAATTGAAATCCTCAGGAGTTACCGTTCGGCCTTTAAGAATTCGAGAGATAGGATGATAATACTGGCCAGTTATTTTCTGCCAGGGCGAAATGAAAGGCGCTTGCTTCGTAATGCGAGTTTGAGAGGTGTCGACATCAAAATAATGCTTGCCGCTGAATCAGACATGCCCGTGTTTAAAAGGGCTACAAGGTTTCTTTATGATTTTATACTCAGAAGCAATATCAAGATCTATGAATACCTTCCATCCAATCTTCATGCCAAGGTTGCCGTTGTTGATGGTCAGTGGTGCACAATTGGCAGCTATAATTTAAATCACGTAAGTGATTATGCAAGTATAGAGGTTAATGTCAATATTCTGGATAATAAATTTGCTTCTGAATTAGAGACATTATTGCATGAAATTCTTAGGAATGACTGTCGGCAGATCACAATTGAAGAGCATCAGCGGGCTAGTACATTGTTATCGAGGGTTTCAGGCTGGTTTTTTTACCAGATTATCAGGTTACTGATGAAGATAATGTACCAGATGACTTCAAAAAAGAAGAAAAGCATTCAGTCCGGAATAAAATAACTCAAATTGTAAGTATGGAGCTTTATCTGTTCAATATTGCGAATTTCAAAGTCGACGGGGGCGCCATGTTCGGAGTCATTCCAAAAGCATTATGGTCGAGGGTTTATCCTGCTGATCCGGATAATCTTATTGTTCTTGCCCTGCGTTCCCTTATTGTGGAAACAGAGGGACATGTTGTACTTGTCGATACAGGATGGGGTAACAAACAGGATGAGAAGTTCTTCCGTCATGTTTATCTACATAATGGCGAGGGCCTTGTTAAAGGTCTGGCAAACAGGGGATACTTACCGGAAAGCATAACTGATGTTGTCCTGACTCATCTCCATGCCGATCATTGCGGAGGCTGCGTCAGGAAAAATAACGATAATACAGGATATGAACTTGTTTTCCCACGGGCAACTTACCATGTAAGCAGATCTCAGTGGGACTGGGCTGTTAAAAACAATCTTCGTGAGCAGGATGCTTTTCTTGAAGAGAATTTCCTTCCTTTAATGGATAGCGGAAGACTTAATCTTATAGACGATGATTATGAAAGTTCTTTTCTCAGAAATTTTTCGTTGAGGATGTGTTTCGGGCATACGCCCGGATTGATGATACCTGTAATCAGATACAAGGGAAAAACGATAGTATATACAGGAGATCTTATTCCAACAACTGCCCATATACCTTTGATCTGGAATATGAGTTATGATATTGAATCACTGAAGACGATAGAAGAAAAAAAACAAATACTCACGGAAGCTTTTGAAAACAATTATATTCTTGTTTTTCAGCATGATGAAAAAGTGGAATGTTGCACTCTCGAAATGACACCCAAAGGTATTAGGGCAGGAAGGAAATTCAGTTTTTCCGATATAGGAAATGTGTGATTTTGTTATTTATTAATTCCGTATTTATTTGTATATTTAATATATATAGGTTTTAATAATCTCCCGGATAACTATTCCATTTTTAATCATTTAGCAATAATCTTATGGCAGGATTCATATATGAGAAGCCTTTTCGGATCGATAAGGATACTACAAAGTACAGGCTTTTGACAAGGGATTACGTTAAGGTCATAGATGTTGATGGCAGGAAAATACTGAACATTGACTCTCTCGGACTGGAACTTCTTGCCGGAACAGCCGTATCTGAGCTTTCATTTTTTCTGAGAACATCTCATCTTCAAAAGCTTGCCTCAATATTGGATGATCCTGAAGCAACTGACAATGATCGGTTTGTGGCCTATATGATGCTTCGCAATTCAGTTATTGCTGCAAAAGGCGATCTTCCGTGGTGCCAGGATACCGGAACAGCTATTGTGATTGGAAAGAAGGGAGAGCAGGTTTGGACCGGGGTAAATGATGCACTTTACATCTCAAAAGGGATATATAAGACATTCCGGGAAAAGAACCTGAGATATTCGCAGATCGTTCCTGTTTCAATGTTTGATGAAAAGAACAGTTGCACAAACCTGCCAGCCCAGATAGATATTTACGCCACGGAAGGTAACAGCTATGAATTTCTTTTCATTACAAAAGGAGGAGGCTCTGCCAACAAGACTTTTTTATATCAGCAGACAAAATCCCTGTTGAACGAAGAGTCACTTACAAAATTTGTCAAAGAAAAGATAAAGGATCTTGGTACTTCTGCCTGTCCTCCCTATCACCTGGCTCTTGTTATCGGAGGCACTTCTGCTGAGGCTACACTAAAAACAGTAAAGGAGGCTTCTGCCGGATATCTCGATAATCTCCCTACAGAAGGGGATGAAAGCGGGAGAGCTTTCCGCGACCTTGAGTGGGAAAAGAAAATCGAAAAGATTTGTCATGAATACGGAGTAGGGGCACAGTTCGGAGGGAAGTATTTTGTTCATGATGTCAGGGTAATAAGGTTACCCCGTCATGCAGCTTCATGCCCTGTTGGCATGGGGGTAAGTTGCAGTGCTGACAGAAATTTAAAGGCAAAGATAACTGAGGAAGGTATTTTCATTGAAGAACTGGAAAAAGAACCTGCCAGGTTTTTGCCGGCAAAAGCTCCGGAATTTGTAAAGCCGGTTGATGTTGATCTTGACAGGCCAATGAAAGAAATTCTGGCCCAGCTGACAAAATATCCGGTTAAGACAAGGCTTAATCTGAGTGGGACACTTATCGTCGCAAGGGATATAGCGCATGCACGTATTAAAAAAATGATTGATGAAGGCAAGCCAATGCCTGAGTATTTTAAGAATCATCCGGTTTATTATGCTGGTCCTGCAAAAACACCTGAAGGCATGCCGTCGGGCAGCTTTGGTCCGACAACTGCAGACAGGATGGATACCTATGTTGATCTTTTCCAGAGTATGGGGGGGTCACTTATAATGGTTGCCAAGGGTAACAGGAACAGAACTGTTATTGATTCATGCAGGAAATATGGAGGGTTCTTCCTTGGTTCTGTCGGAGGTCCGGCAGCAATACTGGCAGAAGAGAACATCAAATCGGTGGAAATTGTCGATTTTAAGGACCTTGGTATGGAAGCTGTCAGGAAGATCAGAGTCGAAAACATGCCGGCCTTCATACTCACCGACGACAAAGGGAATGATTTCTTTGATGAGTTTAATAAATAACTAAAAATATTCTCCGGACTTCAGTCAATGAAGATGAATATAAATATAAATTAGTTGACTTCCTCAATAACAAATATTTCGTGACGATCAAAGTCTCTCCAGTATTTGATTGTGTTTTGTCTTACAAGCTCCCAGTAAATGTCACTGTCCAAACCATAAATAAAGTTAATTTCCTTTAGTTCTGCACTTATCTTTTCAGCCAGTTCCGGTTTTAATGTGATCTTTATCCCACGGTTTTTATATGTGAACCGGGCTCCTGGTATTTTAACAGGATCGTCACTCACAGCAAAAAGTCCGTGACCTGGTGTAGCGCCCGTACTTACAAGAAGTCCGTCATTCAAACAGCTCAGAGGCGGATTGGATCCTGCAAAACTCAATACATTGAATTCATCTACACCGGCACTGAAATACTCAATGGCACGGATACCCATTTTTACTCCTATTATCTCAAATACACCCAAATGCCTGTGCATTTCACTTGAAAAGACCCCTGATGTCCATTCGACAAGTCCATATTTGTCAATTATCTCATTAACATATAAACTGATATCATCAAAATAGAAAGTCGGATCAAGAGGTAACTCTTTTATTAATTGATTTTCTTCAACAGTTTTTCCTTCAAAGATCCTGATTAAACTTTCCTTTATGCCATTAATGTCAGCCGGAGAGCAGTCGGAAATATTACCTGTTGTTTTATTAACGAAAAGAGAGGGATAATGAAGAAAGACAACCGTCATTTCATCAACTGCAGAATACGCAAACTTATGGGCTTTTGCCGATTCTGACTGAAGAAACCCGGAAATTTTTCTGCCGTAGGGAGTTTTAACACCACTCAAAGATTTAAGGATTTCATTATCGTAGAAAACATTGTTACCCATTTCAAAAGCCCTCACAATTTTTACAGGGATCTCCTGTTTCAATATTGCCGCAGAAGCCTTTTTGTCGATATTATAGTTGAATCCTGTCTTATCATTTTCACCATCGGCGCTCCAGATAATTTCCTTTACCTGTTCCCTGAACAATTGCAGATTCCTGATTGCCATATAAGCTGTATTTAAGCTGCCCAGGCTTATGAAACTCACTTTGGTTTTTTCAGTCGATAATACATCCTTTAAAAGAGGTAATGCATCAGGTGCCTGGTTAATGTCAATTTCTTTTTCACTGCCCCATATACTTTCTTTTGCAAGTGCATGATCTGCCGGTTTATAAACAGCATCCCTGTTGATGCCGACAAGCAATCCTTCATGGTAATATGAATTTAACAGACTTCTTACTTTTATGTAAGCTTCTTCAGCTGAAAGGACTCCGGGAGACACTGTTATTGCAAGCACTCTTACATCACGGGAGGCGAGGAGCATTGATATGGCTTTTATATCATCAACGCCGCCATCGGTGTCAACTATAACATAATGTGATGGTTTCCAGGGATGAGCATTGATTATCCCTGTTAATAAAACGAAAAATATGATCGAAAAAAACTTCTTCATCCTGTTCTTTTTCAAGTAAAAATACCCAAAAAATCTTAAGATCTAAAATTTGTAAAAACGTATCTGAAAAGGATTGCAATACTGGCTTTGGTACTTTTCATAAGGTAATCGAATCTTATAATTCTTACTGTTCCTTCCTTCATCAGGAATGAGCATCAGGCCAAGGGAAGAAGAATAACGCCTGACCCGGGTTTACAGGGAATGTAATAATTTTGAATTATAAGGAATGACATTGAAGAATAATTTATTATTTTCCCGAATCTAATTTCAGGAATATGAAAAAATACATGCTTTCGTTAGATCAGGGAACAACAAGTTCCAGGGCAATAGTTTTTGATAGTAACGGACTGCCCGTTTCCATAGCTCAAAAGGAGTTCAGGCAATACTATCCAAAGCCGGGCTGGGTTGAGCACTCTCCTGAGGAAATATGGTCTACACAACTAGGAGTTGCAATGGAAGCAATTGCCAAAGCGGGCATAGAAAGCAGGAATATTGAAGGCATAGGTATTACTAACCAGCGTGAGACTACTCTTGTCTGGGACAGGATAACCGGAGAACCGGTTTATAAGGCCATTGTATGGCAGGACAGACGCACAGCGGATTTTTGCGATCAGTTGAAAAAGGATGGATATGCGAAGAAGATCCTCGAAAAAACAGGTTTGATAATTGATGCATATTTTTCAGCTACAAAGATAAGATGGATACTTGACAATGTACCAGGAGTGCGTGATAAAGCAAACAGGGGAGCACTTGCATTCGGGACTGTCGATTCATGGCTGGTCTGGAACCTGACAAAGGGGAGCCAGCACATCACTGATGTGTCAAATGCCTCAAGAACAATGCTTTTTAATATTCACACCCTGAAATGGGATGAGGACTTGCTGAAGATGTTTAATATCCCTCTCAGCATGCTTCCTGAAGTCAGATCATCAAGCGAGCTATATGGCCATACTAAAGGTCATTTTTCTTCAGTCATCCCTGTTGCAGGAATAGCAGGAGATCAGCAATCTGCACTTTTCGGGCAGATGTGCATTGATCCGGGTATGGTAAAGAACACATACGGAACGGGTTGTTTCCTTATGATGAACATAGGGACAGAGCCGGTCAGATCAAAAAGCAGATTGCTAACAACCGTTGGATGGCAGATAGGAAACACGACAAATTATGCCCTTGAGGGAAGTATTTTTATTGGCGGGGCAGTAGTTCAGTGGCTGCGTGACGGTTTGGGAGTGATCAGGAAATCGGCTGATGTTGAATCACTTGCTTCGAAGGTGCCTGATAGTGACGGAGTCTATTTTGTTCCGGCTTTTGCAGGTTTGGGAGCTCCCTACTGGAATCAGCATGCCAGGGGAACTATCACAGGACTGACAAGAGGTTCTACCGCAGCTCATATTGCAAGGGCTGCTCTTGATAGTATTGCATATCAAACCCTGGAAGTTTTACTTGCCATGAAGAAAGATTCGGGGATAGATATAAGTGAACTAAGGGTTGACGGAGGCGCTACCGTAAATAACAGCCTTCTTCAGTTCCAGGCTGACTTACTGCAGGCAAATGTTGTGAGGCCAAAAATCACTGAAACAACAGCCCTGGGTGCAGCTTATCTTGCAGGACTGGCAACAGGATACTGGTCTGACCTCACTGAAATAAAGAAGCAATGGCAGGTTGACCGTATTTTCGGCCCCTCAATTCCTGCAAAAGCAACAAAAACATTAATAAATGGATGGCGAAGGGCTGTGAAAGCAGCTGAAGCTTGGGCGGCACATTAAATTTTTAATATATGAATCAATTTTTCGCAGAGTTTTTCGGAACGGCAATGATACTAGTCCTGGGATGTGGTGTAGTTGCTAATGTACTTCTTTCAAAAACAAAAGGTAATAACGGCGGCTGGATCGTGATTACTTTCGGATGGGCTGTCGGAGTGTTTACGGGAGTGCTTATTTCCGCACCGGTGAGCGGCGCTCATCTTAATCCCGCAGTCACACTGGCCCTGGTGATAGCTCATAAATTCTCTCCATCGCTACTACCTTTATACTGGATTGCACAGCTTCTGGGAGCTATGTTTGGCGCGGGCCTTGTATGGCTTGCCTATAAGAAGCATTTCGACGCAACTCCTGATCCCGTTTCAAAACTTGCTGTCTTCAGTACAATACCGAATATCAGGAGCTATTGGCATAATATTATAACTGAGGTGATTGGAACTTATGTTCTGATTCTTGCGGTATTGTACATGGCCGAACCGGAAGTCGGACTTGGGGCACTGAACGCATTGCCTGTTGCTATTGTTATACTGGGAATTGGGCTCTCGCTTGGCGGACCAACTGGCTATGCCATTAATCCGGCACGTGATCTGGGACCTCGTATAATGCATTTTCTTTTACCTATCCCTGGTAAGGGAGGGAGCGACTGGAAATATTCCTGGGTTCCTGTGGTTGGACCCCTGATAGGCGCTGTCCTGGCCGCAGTAATGTTCATCCTTTTTACTCCATGATGGACTAAACTCCGGTTAATGAAACATTAACATCCAGGGTTTTGAGAGTTTTGCTTGTGCTGAAAAGTAAGCTCATTTGCATCTGTACACTGATTATTTGTTTTTAAACATGAGGTATAAATAAAATCAGCAATAGAATAATTCAAAAAAATCATTATGCGAAAAAAAACACTGACGGCAGTATTATTGATGATATTATCATCAGCTGCACTTATGAATGCCCAGTCTACCGGCAATAATGTGGTTGACCACATATTATCTGCCTATTCCCCGGGAATGTTCACTTCAGATCCTGTGTCAGATGCCGATATAGATCTGATAGTTCGAAGCGGCTTAAAGGCCCCCAGTGCCAGGAACGGACAGCCATGGAAGTTTACCGTTCTGAAGGATCCTGCACTGGTTGCCAGTGCAATTACCAATGCAAATCCCGGTAATGTGGTTTTTGTTGTTTCCGCACCGGAAACTGGAGATCAGGGGATGAGCTATGACTTCGATTGTGCACTGGCCACAGAAAATATGTATCTGGCTGCTCAGGCACTTGGATTGGGAGCCCGCATTTATACCGGACCTGTGAGAATCATCAATTCATCAAAGAGACAGACACTGGGTATCCCTGAAGGTTATAAGGTAATAGCTCTGCTCAGAGTCGGTCATGTTTCAAAGGATATTGACGCTTCTTCAGCAGCTTCAACAAGAAAGGCTAAAGAGGAACTTGTGAATTATAAGTAATATCCTTTAAAAGACTATACTGTATCTGAATCGTGAAAGGAATCTGAAGAACAGGTTCCTGTAGAAATTTTAATGAATTATGTCGGAGGGGGCTTCCGGATTGAGTTCATACGTGTAACCTCTGTCTGAAATATTCATTATGATTATCTTAAGTATGATGAGATTGGCCAGTATTGCTTCAGCCCTTCGGGATGAAATACCGGCTATTTTACGGAATTTTGACAGGGTTACGGATCCATTTTCGGACAGATAATTCATCAGTAAATGTTCAGCTGCACCAAACTTCACAATGACACCGGTTTTTTTCATCTGTTTTTTCCAGACAAGGAGTAACACCTTGTTTGCGATAAGATTCTGATCCTTATGCCTGAAGTAAGTAAGCCATCTTCCGTTTTCATCTTTTGCCTGGTATGGTCTTTTTTCTCCTTTGATTACCTCTACTTCAAGCAGGGTTTTATGACCTGCAGTATGTTGCCTGATGATATAATTTATTTCAGGCCTGCAGAACAACTGTGCAGCAGTATCGACCATGTAGATCTCTTCTTCGGATCTGATCCCTGAAATCTTTCCATTGTCCTTTACTCCGATCAGGAGTTTTCCTCCGTCACTGTTTGAAAAGGCGACAAGGGTTTTGGCTATCTTTCTACTGTCTGATACACAATATTTGAAATCAAGCTGCTGATTTTCACCACCGGAGATGAGATCTTTTAGGTATTTATCCATGCTGAAGAAATCCCGTATTATTTGTTTGTTTCAGTCTTTATATGGGTCGTATGTTTCTCCTGCGGCCATTGCAATTCCGACAGGACGTAGTCTGAAAATGACCCTTATTGTGTCTCCCTGGCATTTTAGCACTTCATCAAGTCTTTTGTAGCATTCCGGAGCCTCATCAGCATCGCCGCCTCTGAGTTCTATACCCCGTTTCGACATTTTTGACTTAACCTCTTCAAAATCAACAAGTCCTTTGCTGATTGTTTTTAGTTTTCTTATTCCGTCACGCCCCCTGATCCATTTTTTTCTTCCGGCAGATTTTGTTCGCGACATTACCCTGCCTGCTCCGTGAACAGTTGTGAAAAGGGCTTTTCTGGACAAATCGCTATCAACTCCTTCAACAATAACCGAGTCCTCGCCCATTGTTGCACCGATAAATCCCTTTTGACCCGGGAAAGCCGGGGTACATCCTTTTCTGATGACCCAGTACATTGACCCGAAATGCTTTTCTCTCCAGGCAAAATTATGGTTATTATGAACACTGTAAGTAACAGAAGGATTTCCCAGGATTTCAAGGACCTTTTTTATAACAAGTTCACGACCTGCAAAGGCATATTCACCTGCCAGGGTCATTGCTTCAATATAAGACTGGCCTATATCAGTATTAATATCGAAAAGAATGGGGGGCGAATCCATTGGACCTTCCCTGACCCTTTCATCAAAGGATGATCCTCTCGACAATGCTATAAATCCGGTAGTTGTCTTATGTCCGAATCCTCTTGATCCGAAGTGTACGCCGATCCATAATAATCCTTCAGCATCTTCAAAGAGATCTACAAAATGGTTGCCGGCTCCAACAGTTCCAAGCTGCTCCTGTGCCAGCTTGAAAAGCTTACGCTGAGGAATGAATTCAGCCTTGTTGATTTTATCAAGAACCTCATGATCAACAGGTTCATTATTAGGGCGACCGATGCCAAATGAGATTCGTCTGTATATTTCATCCATTATTTCAGGTACACGGATATCTTTTACCGGGACATCCGTTCTTATAGCATAATTACCACATGCTATATCAAATCCTACTCCTGACAGGGATATCTTGTCTTTATAGGCAACTGCCCCTCCGATGGGATGACTATATCCATAATGTGCATCTGCATTGATTACTGCAATATCTTCACTCGAAGTTATACATCTTTCAATTTGCCTTATAGTATCTTCTTCGATCAACTCCCTCCCAAAGATAATTATGTTCTTTTTTTCTGTCAGCATCGCGGATATTATTATATTCAGGTAAATGATATGGTTAACAGGCAGCCCCGGAATTCTCCGGATACAAAGTTACCATAATTATCAGATTCAATAAACAAGAAGCAGATGTGATGATTATTTTCACATTTTAGTATCTTTATCTCAGTCATTTTCCTGTTTCACCGGACGCTATTTAATAGTATGATTTAAGCATTTAATTTATGCAAGAAAGTTCTTTCTGGAAAGACAGGGAGTTTTAATTAATTCTTAATAAGGCTCATTAAAATTATGGTAAATCAAAAGGGAATAAAGAAAATTATTATCATTTGTGCAATGTTCATATGTATATCATATTCTGCAGATGCACAAAGAAGGCGACCCATTACCCTTAATACCGGATCAGGCTATATTACAATAAATGAGTTGACTGGAGGATATGGACTGGCAGGGACAAGTTCTGATTTTGCGGATTACTTCTATGGGTTCACAACAACTCATGGTTATCAGTGGACTATGCGCGGATTAGGTGTTAACCAGAGCATGAGTGGAGCAATGGGCGCCGGGATAATGATCTACGAAAGCGGTAAATTGTTCCCTTTCTTCGGAGATATAAGGTTTACTATCAACAGAACAAGAGTTTCACCTTATTTCATGGCAAGGGGAGGGATTCTGATAAATACAGAGAATTTTGATAAGCTGACACAATTATTCATAAATGCCGGTGCCGGGATAAGTGTAAAGCTGGCCGACAATGCTGCGTTGAATATCGCGCCAGGATTACTGGTTCAGGCTGGAGGAGGGTCGAGGGAATCTTTTCTGACGGCAAATGCTGGAATATGGTTCAAGCCAAGGTAAAAATCTGAAATAAAATCTGGAGGATGATAAAATCATTAATCAGAGGAAGGTCTTTAATAGTACTGATTGTTGCTTACTCAATTATTTCTGCCGGTTGTGCACGAAAATTATCTCCATCCCGGATCTTTAGCAATATTGAGAACAAAGCTGAAGAAAAAAGGCTTGACCGGTTTATCAGCGGAGGTGTCGAAAAAAGCATAAACAACAGTAATTTAAGCTCTGATGCAATAATTAATACAGCAAAACAGTATCTTGGAGTTCCTCATTGCATGGGTGGAACAACAAGCAAATGCATGGATTGTTCAGGCCTTCTTGTTACAGTTTTCAGAAAATACGGAGTCTCTTTGCCTCACAACTCTGAGGAGCAGGCAAGGTATGGGAAGATAATACCTGGGGTTAAAGATTTAAGAAAAGGAGACCTGGTTTTTTTTATCCGGTCATATAAAACGGATAATTTTATTACCCATTCAGGTATATGTATAGGGAATAATGAATTTATTCATACATCAACAAGCAGGGGTGTAACAATAACATCTTTAAATGATTTGTGGTGGAGGGAAAAATTCATTTTTGGAACAAGAATCCTTAAATGATCTCTTTTCAGGATAATTGGGTAAAGCTTATTTAACAGCTAAGTTTTATCATTTTTCCCGGCATATCACGGTCAAGGACAGAAACCTGCTGTTGCCCGTTCAGGACTATGCCCTTGTCCGACAAGGCCTTATACAGAGTGTCGAGTGCCTTTTGAGGAGTATTGTTATTTTTGCTCAAATGTGCCAGGAATATATGAGTGAGGCTGTTATTAATGTTTTCAGCCAGGAACGCAGATGCCTGATGATTTCCTAAATGTCCGTGGTCTGAGTGTATCCTTTTTTTCAGGAAATATGGATAGGGTCCGTTGATAAGCATCTGCTCATCATAATTTGATTCAATTACAAGGATGTTGGCTGCTTTCAAATAAGGTGCTGAATTTTCGCAGATGTGTCCCATGTCTGTAGCAATTGTAATACTTTTGTTTCCTGATCTTATGTGGAATCCGATTGTTTCCGATGCATCATGACAAACAGGGAATGCTTCTATGTCAAATTCTGCAATACAAAACTTCTGCTTCATCTGTATTGGGATTATTGTTGCTGATGATGCCAGTTTCTTCGATTGTAAGATACTCGTTCGTATTTTTGCTGTTGTAAAAACCGGGAGGGTATATCTCCTTGTTAGCAGTTCTAGTCCCCTAATATGATCAGTATGTTCATGAGTTATAAGGATTCCCCTAATTGTCTGCATCGGGATATTCATTTTTTCCAGAAATCTGCGGATTGATGTTCCCGGAATCCCGGCGTCGATCAAAATTCCATGAAACTCATTGCCTAGATAATAGCAATTACCACTGCTCCCGCTGCTGAGACTGCAAAAATTCAAATCCATTTATATCTTTTAAGGAAACGAAAACAAATTTAGGATTAATTCGCAAACCTGATCATCCCCTCTTTCCTCAGGTAAATTATATTGAATTTACTTTAATTAAATCTGTAATGCTTATCTGATTGAAATTGTCTGATAAAAACAGAATAACAAGAAAAAAAGCCTGAAAAGAAGAAAGGAACTTAAATTTACCCTGATAAGTGTATTTTAAAAATTATATTTCTTAATTTTAATGAATCGAAGAACTGATAATTATAGATTTGAACTCTAACTAAAAAAACCAGAATTATGAAAAAAGGCATTTTAATTTTTACAATTATTTTAATGTGTGGCATTATATCAGCCCAACCCGGGCGGACTCCACAGGTAGAGCCATTACCGGCAGGATTCAAACCTTCTTCTACAAACACCTTTCTGTCGCTGTATCCAGCTGTTAATCAGCAGACACGACAAGCCATCTTTAGGGTTGTGGCTCCGAATGCTACTTCTGTCCAACTTCAGCTGGGTGGAAATAAAGATATGAAAAAGGACGAAAATGGTGTCTGGTGGATCACCACTGATCCATTAGTAGTTGGATTTCATTACTATGCAATACTTATTAACGGAGTAGCTGTTACGGACAGGGGGACAAAAACCTTTTTTGGAAGTAACTGGGAATCATCCGGTATAGAAATTCCTGAAGGTCCCGAAGGCGATTATTACAGGTTCAATAAGAACATAGCTCACGGACAGATACGGTCAATCATGTACTGGTCGGATGTGAATGGTTTGGAGAGGCATGTAAATGTTTATGTTCCGGCTGAATATGAAAGTAATCCGAATAAAAGATATCCGGTGCTTTACCTTGTTCATGGATGGGGAGAAGATGAAAACGGATGGTCGATACAGGGGCATATGGGGAATATTATGGATGGATTAATAGCAGCAGGGAAAGCTGTTCCGATGATAGTAGTAATGCCAAGCGGAGATATACAGACAAACCCGGATGTCAGAACCGCTTCGGGTAATATAACTGATATATTTGTGAAAGATCTTATTCCATTCATTGATAAGACATTCCGGACCCTGACCGACAGACAGAACCGGGCTATGGCTGGATTATCCCGTGGTGGCGGACAGACATTAAGTACCGTTTTTAACAATATGGATAAATTTGCCTGGATGGGGACCTTCAGCGGATTTTCCATGGGTGGCTCCGGCGGTGGTGCAGCTTCTTCAATTGAAACAGCTCATAATGGAGTTTTCAAGAATCCAGCTTCTTTCGATAAACAGATGAACCTGCTTTTTGTCAGCACCGGTACAGAAGAACGTAGTCCGAAAGAACAGGTTGATGCACTTAAAGCCCACGGTATTAAAAATATTGTTTTCCATGAGTCACAGGGAACAGCTCATGAATGGCTTACCTGGAGAAGAGCCTTGAATGATTTCGTTCCCAGAATATTTAAAAAATAAGGTTTGTGAATTATTTGAAGTTGGAGGGTGCGTTTTGGAGCACCCTCTTTTTATCTTGATGCATAAATAATTCTTTTTCAAAGTCAATAAAACTAATTCATTTGGAGGTCATAAAATGAAACACAGGATAGTCAGTATTTTATTTATCGCACTGATAACGGGCGGATACTGTTTTGCTCAGACAGGTCAGCCAGGGGTTTTCAGCATTACGGATGACGGTCAATGGCAGAAAACTATAACTACTCATCGTCTTGCACAATTTCCGAAGATCCATAAGGATGGGAGAGTGTGGTTTCAGTATAAGGCACCTGCGACTGCACAATCTGTAAAACTTCATATGGGATCTGACGACTATGATATGCAGAAAGACTCTGATGGTCTATGGAATGTTATATTAACAGATCCCAAACCTGGCTACCAGGTTTATTGGATAATTGTTGATGGGACCGAAGTTAAGGACCCGGGTAGTGATATTTTTTACTCGAACGGGTATCGCACAGTACTTGAAGTACCTTCACCCGGTGAAGATTTTTACCTGCCAAAACAGGTTCCTCACGGCGATGTAAGGGAGCATTGGTTCTACTCAAAGGTCACAGGATCTTTCCGGCGCATGTTTGTATATACACCGCCGTTTTATGAAAGAGATAATTCCACGCGTTATCCTGTTCTGTATTTGCAGCATGGTGCCGGGGAGAATGAAGTGGAATGGACCCATTCTGGCAAAGCTAATTTCATTCTGGATAATCTTATTGCAGAAGGAAAGGCTCGTCCGATGATAATTGTAATGAATAACGGATTTGCCACACGACCTGATCAGGAAGGACAGACTCTGACAGGTAATGCCAGATGGGCAGCTTTTGAAGAGATGCTCATCAATGAAGTAATCCCGGACATTGATGCTTTCTACCGGACAATCCCGGATCGTGAGAACCGTGCTATGGCAGGATTATCAATGGGAGGAATGCAAACATTTACCATCGGTCTGAATAATCTCAATACTTTCTCATATCTTGGGATATTCAGCGGTGTGCCGACAAATTATTCTGACCTTCTCAAAGATGTTCTTCAGCAGGGTCCTGAATTTAACCAGAAGCTAAAACTGTTCTGGACCGGTGCAGGTACTGATGAGGCTTCCTTTATCAACCGTCAGAATGAACTCAGGGAGCTATTGACCAAATCCGGCATCAAAGCACAGTATTACATATCATCGAATACCGGACACGAGTTCCAGACATGGCGCCGTTGCCTGCATGAGTTTGCACCGCTCTTATTCAGGTAGCAGCAGGACTGGCAGACAGGATAGAGGGATAATTTAATTATCCCTCTTATTTATTGTAATCAAAGGTAACTACAATTTTACCGTTTTCCTTACCGGGAAGGATCTTTAGATTCATCATTCCGAGGACTTCTGTTCCCTTGCCTAATTCAGTCAGGTTTTTTGCAGTTAACGTGGGCTCAGTTCCTGAACCAATAAGTTCAGCAGCTGTTAACTCTCCGCTCCAGAGTACAGGGCCAAAGGTATGTCTCAATGTGTAAAAATCAGGTGTAATATTATCAAAGACATACTCATTTACACCTTCATAGGTCATAATTCTTACAGTTGATCCGGCATCCTGTCCAAATCCCATTCCTCTTCTCCCTTTTTGGAGCTCCATTTCTGCTCCCATGCCCATTGTCTCTTCTGTTATCTCCCTGTAGAAATCTGTTCCGCTATCAAAAGCTTCGACCTCAAAATAATATTCGGGTTGCCTGTTCAGGCTATGGATTGTAATTGTATTTGCATCATAAACCATGTAATTATTATAGAGCTTATCCGGTTCAATACCATAGCGGACCACGTAACCATCTGCTCCGGGGACAGGCTGCCAGAGAATTGTTGCATCGCGGCGGTCTTCAGGACTGCGTACAACTTTTACATCAGTAACTTTTGTAAATTTTGCAACGTCAGGATTACCGAAAATACGGAAATCCTTAACTGAAAATTTCCCTTCATCATGGGTGAATACATTTGTTATTTTAAGGTACCTGGCTTTTACAGGTTCGGGAAGCTCAAAATAATCATGCCTTAAATCCTGAGTATTATTGCTTCTGTCAAGGATCATTGACCAGTTCTTATTATCGTTTGAAGCCTCGACTGTATATGACTGATAACGGTCAAGTCCACTGCTTACGCCAAAGCCTGAACCCGGGCCGCCTGTTTGTACTTTTGCATCCTGCTGGTCAAAATTGATTTGTATGGCATAGACATCACAATCTTTTCCAAGATCTACTGTCAAATATTCTCCGGGATCTCCTGTTGCAGCGCTCCAGTGAGTCATAAAATTCTCATCTACGGCATTTGAGGCTTTATATCCCGGGAGTGTTGATGATACTTCAACATATTTTTTAAGAGATAAGAGCATCCAGCCTGTAAAGTTATTATCAACAGCATTTTCTTTAATACCGGGGTAATATTGCGGATAATCGCCGAAAGCAGTGTTGGAGTGCATAACACCCTCAGCATCTATTGCAGATGGGAACAGTGACATTTCAGAGCCGCCTCTTCCGGAACCATACATCGACGGGATCATGCAAATAGTCCATAACTGCCCATTCTTGTCGAAGAAAGTACTGCCATGTCCTGCACCCGGAGCGAATCCTGTTGTTTTGAATGTCAAAGGATTATGCTGTGAATATTCAAACGGTCCCATTGGATTGTCCGACACATAAACTCCATGTGAATAGGACAAGAATTCAAGACCGATTGCTGCATATTGCAGATAGTATTTGCCGTTGTGTTTCAGGACCCATGGACCTTCTATCCAGGGATATTCTTCAGGGAAATATTCCCTGTGGTTGAAGTACGGAAAAATCACATCTTCAGCTCTTCTCCGCTCAAAGCCATGCTCTTTATAGTCACCGAAGAAGCAGATTTTTGGTTCTCCTATTTCCTTGAATGTATTTGGATCCAGCTCAACAACCTTGAAGGGCATGATCTGGGACCATCCATAGTACATATAGAGCCTGCCGTCGTCATCGAAAAACATGTTGGCATCTCCGTAGCGGTCGCTGTCAAAAGTGCCGGTCTGTTCCCAATTTCCTTCTTTTGGGTCACCAATACATTTGTACACATTTTTCTGATTCATTGAACATGCATACAAGGTTTCACCCTTCGCAGCTACAGATAAAACGCCTCCCGGGAAATTCGGAGCTGAAACATAGGTCCAGTCTCTCATATTGTCTGAATACCAATATCCTCTTCCTCCTGTAACAAAAAGATAATAATCATCCTTGTAAAGAGTGACAATGGGTTCACCAGCCCTTCGTGCCCTTTCTGATCCAACACTAAGGTTGATTGGATTACAGTAGGTCAAAGGTTTGTCTGTTATCTGCACTGTGAATTTCTCTGATTTTTCAGGGACCCTTGAACATGATATCCCGGTAATAATCAGGCATATTGCCAGGAAAATAGTGACTTTAAAAGCTGGTTTATTCATGACTCTATTAGATTAATTTATACTACTTTATCTCGGAATGATTAATTAATGAAAAAAAATAACTATATTATAGTTTATATATTATATTGTGAATAAAGATATAAAAAATAATTAATGTGTATATTACACTTATAATTCTTTTGAAGTATTTTTAACCGGATTTTATGGGAAAAATACGGAGATTTCCGGGCTAATAATTTAGCATTCAACTATATGGTTGCTGTGGTAATGGAAGGTGTGTGAATATATTAGGTATTTGATTCCATGCTTCCATGTTAATTTTGCAGGGCAGGGCAAGATTTTTTTATATTAAAATATAATATTTTAAGGATAATAAAGTAATAATGTAATTATGAAAAAGATTCGATTTATTTTTCTGGCAATAGCAGGGCTGGCTTTTTTTATTTCTGCTTCAGCTCAGGTCCCCGCTTCCGGAGGACAAACCCTTTCAAGGGTGGTGGAAGATGGCGGAACAGGTCCGTATTCTGCTCTTATGCTTAGTGAGAGTAGCCTGCCAACACATACTGTCTTCAGGCCAAAAGACCTTACAGCTTTTGGTAGTTCGAACAAGCTTCCGATAATTGCATGGGGAAATGGTGCCTGCGCAAATTCTCCATGGGAACATATTAATTTCCTGTCGGAAATTTCATCTCATGGATTTCTTGTAATAGCAATCGGACCCATGCCTGCCGAGGGGGAAAAAGGCAGGGGCAGGTCGGCTTCGTCACAGCTTATAGATGCAATTGACTGGGCTATAGCTCAGAACAGCGATAAGTCAAGTCCGTATTATAATAAGATAGCTGTTGATAAAATAGCAGTAAGTGGTATGTCGTGCGGGGGCCTTCAGGCACTTGAGACTGCCCCTGATCAGCGCGTATCAACAGTCATTGTCTGCAACAGCGGGATTCTGCCCAGTACAGGTGGCGGCATGGGTGGTATGCCGGCTCTTACAAAGGATCATCTGCTTAAGGTTCATACTCCTATTTTGTATATCCTGGGAGGAGAAAAGGATATCGCTTACCCGAACGGGATGGATGATTTCAACAGGATTAACCATGTGCCCGCTTTTGTGGCAAATATGGATGTTGGTCATGGAGGTACATATAGCAGACCTCACGGCGGTGAATTTTCTAAGGTTGCAACAGGATGGTTAAAATGGCAGCTTAAGGGTGACAATGAAGCCGGAAAGCTGTTTACCGGCGTGCCATGCGGACTATCAAAAGATCCTAACTGGAAAGTTGAAAAAAAGAAAATTAATTAGCCTTGTAATTGATTATAATTCTGTTAAAGGAATGGCTGATTACAGATCATAAGTTATAAGTTAATAGAAGGACAAGCTGTTATGATCTGTGTGTGAGTGGATATTTTTGAAATAATTGTATATTAATTTAAACTTAATTTAAACATGAAGAAACCTGTTTACTTTTTTTTAATAGTCATGAGCCTGATATTGGTTTCATGCTCTGACTCTAATCCGGTACTAACAATTGAAGGTGGTCAGATAATTGGAGTTCCAACGGCCACCGAGGGTATTATTGCATATAAGGGTATCCCTTTTGCAGCACCTCCTGTTGGAGACCTGCGCTGGAAGGAACCTCAGCCCGTTATCCCCTGGGAAGGTGTAAAGACTGCTGACACTTACGGCGATGCTGCTTCACAGACTACGTGGGATCCCCAGAGTTTCTACGGCAGGGAATGGGGAGCTAGCGGAAGCGTACCTTTTACAGAGGATTGCCTTTATCTGAATGTTTGGACTCCGGCAGCAGGCAAAAAGACTAAAAAGCTCCCTGTTGCAATGTGGATACATGGCGGCGGCTATCGTGAAGGCTTTTCTTACGAACCTGAGATGGATGGAGGTGAGGATTATGCTTCACGTGGGGTGATACTTGTTCAGGTAACTTACAGACTGGGCTCTATGGGATTCTTCTCGCATCCTCTTCTGTCGGCTGAAAGTCCTAATGGTGTTTCTGGCAATTACGGCCTGCTCGATCAGGTTGCTGCGCTTAAATGGATTAAGAACAATATTGAGCAGTTTGGCGGTGATCCTAATAACATAACGATCTTTGGCCAGAGTGCAGGAGCCGGAAGCGTTCAGGCATTGTGTGCATCGCCATTATCAAGAGGTCTTATAAGCCAGGCAATTATTATGAGTGGAGGAGGTCTTACGGAATCCAGACCGGGTACCCTGCTTGATACAGCCCAGGTTGCTAATGAGAGGATGATGAATTATTTCAATAAGACAACTCTTCAGGAAATGCGTGCCCTTTCATTTGAGGATTTACGCCAGATGTCGGCTGATTATACAGCTGCAACCAAGAAGCGCGTTATGTGGAGTCCTGTTATAGATAATTACCTTTCAGAAGCTACTTTCTCGGATGTGGCTCGTGCAGATCAGATTGCAGATGTCCCTTATATCATAGGATTTACCTCCAATGACATGAACGATATGACTAAGCCGGTAACCGATTTCTGTCTGTTGCGTTCTGAACAAGGTATGCCTGCTTATGCTTATTTGTTTTCGAGGCAGTTACCGGGCGATTCGAGTGGTGCCTTCCATTCTGCTGATCTGTGGTATATATTCCATTCCTTCAGACACAGCTGGAGACCATTCACAACTGGTGATGAAGAGCTGAGTCTCAAAATGGTTGATTACTGGACCAATTTTGCCAAGTATGGCGATCCGAACGGCAAGGAAGGAGGTCTGTGGACTCCCTGTACTCCGGATTCACCAAAATTTATGATATTTGATGCTGATGAGGAAAAGGCGCTTCTCACTGTGACTGATGAACCCAAATATATGGGAGGAACTTTCCCGCGGTAGTAAAAGATATTTTTTGAAAGAGAAACCCGGTACCTTTATGAAGGTCCGGGTTTTTGTTCTTTTCCATCTGGTCAGCTTCGGGAATAGTCTTGTTTACGTTAGTGCTCCGATGATTCCTTCCCGAAAAACCCCGGCAAATGAAGGTTCCTCTTTAGGAGAATCTTCGCGAGGAACAAGCTTATACGCTTATCCTGAAATTCATTTCTGGTAAATCGACTTTATGCTATAATATGCTTTCTTCGGCTTCATCTCCCTGTCAAAAAGAAGGGGATAATCAGATCGGCCCCTTACCGGGAATCCGTTAAGCCAACTCATCCCATCGTGAAGACCCCAGAAAGTGACTGAAGTAATTTTATCGGCATTTTTATGCATTACCTCGAAATATGTCTTATAGTTTTCTGCAAGCCTGTCCTCAACCTCTTTTGAATATGGCTGAGTCTCCTGAACCTGGTTTTTGCTCCCTTCTCCATGGAAATTGGAATAGGTTGTTATGTCAAGTTCTGTCATATGAACTTCAAGGCCAAGTGCTGCAAAACGATTAATGGCAGTATTAATCATTTCACCTGTCACTTCCTTACTCCAGTGAGCCTGCATTCCCACACCATCAACAGGAACACCTGCATCCTTAAGCTCCTTAAGCATAGTAATTGCACGCTCGAGTTTGGCCGGATCGACAAGATTATAATCGTTGTAAATCAGTTTTACGTTTGGGTTAACACTACGGGCAATCCTGAAGGCCTGGGGAATAAAATCCTTACCGCATATCTTATACCACGGGCTTGATGTCCTGTAAATGTTATCGGGACTATCGGAGAGAGCCTCATTAACTACATCCCAGCAGAATGTCACATCCTTATAGCGATTCATTACAGCTGTCATATAAATTTTCAACCTTTCATAAAGTTGTTCTTTTGTGAGCTGGGTGCCGTTGTCGTCAGTAAAGAATGCAGCAGGAGTCTGGCTGTGCCATACAAGAGTATGTCCGCGCATTGACATGTTGTTTTGTCTTGCAAAATCAGCAATACGGTCGGCTGATGTCCAGTTGAATACTAATCCGTTGATTGTATCGAGTTTTAAAGGCCCCTGCTGGAACCCTGCCATACCTTGTGGCGCTTGTCCGCCCTGGGGGAGCTGTCTCTGCTGGCTTCCCTGTGGTGCACCGGCCTGTCTTTGTTGTATGTTTTGTCCCTGAGGACTTCCGGCAGGGCGCTGAGAGGGGAAATAAAGCAGAGATTGCGGTTTCATTTCGTTTTCACAGGTAATTGTGTTGAAATTGCTTATAACCATATTACCTGCATCTCCTGTTATCGTGCGTCCGCTTACAGCCACTCCGATCAGAAAATCATTCTTGAAAAGTTCCCTTAGAGGAACAAAGTCGGGTTTTGTCTGAGCTGAAACTGTCAGTCCCAGCATTATTGTAACAACTAATCCGGATAGTTTTTTCATGCTTGCATTATTTCAGTAAATATTATGATGCAATTTAACAACATTCAATCACAATTAAAATTATTGATTGCACTTTTAAAGGGGGCTATTCAAACTCGCGGATATTAAACTTAAGATTGATAATCAAACTGTTGTGCTGATGAAGAAACCTGGCTTTTGTCTTTAAAGTAAATCACAGAATTTTAGGTTCAACTTAAATAATGACTGAAACAATTGACGGAGCAGCAGGAACTATATGATATTATCGAAAGGAGCTTTTCGGATGTCCCAATTAGAGGAACAAGAAAAAGGGAAAAAGAAATTGAATAAGGTACTGAGACAAAAAACGTCCTATAAGTTGTTAATTCACAAGGGCAACTATTTTTGGCTTTGTAGACAAGAGGTTTGAAATATCGAACCGAAATCTGGTTAGGGACATAATGGCGATCGTCAATCTTGACAGTATAATAGCGGAAAGATAGTAGGATAATACGTTTTCAAAGGCTGTATTATCTGAACAAGCTTTTCCATCGAGTAAAAAGTCTTGTATTTCTTATATATTCCGATTATCTTAGTATGTGAAAAAATTGATTGCTAAGTATCTTTGTTCTTTTAGTGAGTCTGAATATTCTTCCACCTTGGGCGAGATTAGTAGAAATATTAGTTTCGATAGTTAACGCCATAAAAAGCGTCGGTAAATTATTAACAAACCTTAAAAAATGTGAAAAATATGAAGTCAAGAATTTTAAAAATGATTTCTAAAACTAAGCTGGTGTGGAATGTGGGTGGACTAAAACAGACACACTGGATTGGACAAAGAGAACCCTAATGAGGAGCATACGTTCCATCCGCCAAAAGTAATTATGCTTCATATTTTCAAGCCGAGTTATCTCGGCTTTTTATTTTAGGAAGGCGAGAAGTCAAACATCATATTGAAATTATCATCTTAGTAGTCCTATTTTAAAAGGTCTCACTAAGCAACCTAAACATATCCATCATATTTACATACCTTACTCCAAGAGCATTACAGGCATCAGGTATTTTTACCTTATTCCTACGAAAAGGTTCACTTATTTCCTGTGTCACTATAATATTGTTTGATGGATCATCAAGGGCGTAAGCTACAATAAATGCATCTGCCTCCTCTGCTGACAAGAATTCATTAATTGCATTAGGAAGATAGTGTGTACTTCTTGATACAACCCATGAAGTGATTAGCCTATAGCTTTCAATACTCGATGCAGTATCATGAAAAAAGTCTTCGGGAAGGTTAGCTTCACACCATTCAGAAAGGAGGTCGTGATTATCAAAAATTTCATCCTTTATCTTATCTATACTTATTATGAACCCTGAATTCGCTAACTGCTTTACCTTATTCCAAAAGCTGTATGCAACGTCCAGGGGATAACTTACTCTATGAGCTTGAATAAAAAAGTTGCTGTCCACGATGAAGACACTCATAGCAGCTATTAAAAATGATCAGTAAAAAGCTTCTGAAATGTGTCTCCTTTCAGGCCGGTTAGCTTACAGGCATCACGATACAGCAATTTCCCCGATTTGACAGCATTGTTTATATGGGTTGCAAATACAATGCTGAGTCTCTTCTTTGTTGTGGCATAGAAATCACCCCCAGGTTTCTGATTTTCTTTTTTAGAAAAATCTCTTCTGATATAATCCTCGTAGAACTCAAAAAATTTTTTTCTGGAAATCTTTCCTGTATCCAGAGCTCTTCTTGCAATTACAATCTCACTTACTTTGAAGAACCTGGAAGCATATTTGATTGTTGGATTTTTGCTCCAAACGGAATTGAAAGTTCTTTTGGGCACTAGGAATTCTGCTGCTACTTTGTCGCAAATAATTTCAATGGGTTCATTTGCAGGCTGAAGCCTGCGAAAATCAAATCCAGCACTGTGTCCAGTCCATATATGTGCAAGCTCGTGGATAATCGTAAAAAGTTGTGCCGATTTACTATCAGCATTATTTATAAACATCAGCGGAGCAATGTGATCAACCAATACAAATCCCCTGCACTCCTCAACAGGGATTTTTCTATGTACATTATTCTCAACAATTCCGTTGAAAGCAATAATAATCCCTTCGTTTTCTATTTTGGCAGTGATAAAATCAAGTGTTTCCTGCCATGTCCTGAATTCGCTTGCCCAATTCTCATTTAGTTCTAAGGTCCTCCGAATGTCCTCCACAATATCTGCGACATTAAGATGGTTTTCGAACCTGCCTACGTATGGCAAAGGTGTGTAAGCTAAATCCCGCAAATAATCTTTCAGCCAATCCTGTCTTTGCTGCATAGTCAGGACTGTGTCATATATGTTAATGTTGACAGTGGTTGTCTTTACGCCTTCAGTTCTGTAAAAGGGAATTGGTAAATTCTCTATTGGTGGAGAAGGCAAAAACAGATATCCGAAAGGAATATATACTTTTTTGGAAAAATCTTCTAACTGCCTGATTGTTGGGTTCTTTTCCCCTTCAATCCATTTTTGAACATTAGGGAGCTTATCTGTAAACTCATGCAAGTCAAATCCTGCACGGGCAATAGCCCATGTAAGAATATCAGCATTAACATTTATTTCAGTCCTCACATTACAAATTTAGCATTTTATACTTTAAAATATCCCATAAAAGGAAGAAAGCCTCAATGCTGTCATAATGACAGCATTGAGGATAAAATGGTTGTGAAGTAAAAGTTTTTAAGTTTTATGTCTACCTTTATTGAACAGTTATTCTTAGTATAATGAGCTTTCAGAAGATACTTGAAAAGTACCGTAAAATATCCTTTACCGAAAAAGACAAAGGCACCCGTTTCGAAAGGTTAATGCAAGCCTACCTTAAAACGGATCCGAAATATGCGTTTAAGTTTAAACATGTTTGGCTCTGGGAAGAATTCTCTGCAAAGAATGACCTCGGCGGCAGTGATACTGGCATTGACTTGGTTGCACTGACACTCGAAGGCGATTATTGGGCTATATAATGTAAATGTTATCAAGAGTCCACTGTAATTGACAAACCTGCCGTGGATTCCTTCCTTGCTACCTCAAGCCGTAAATTTATGGATGAGCAACTCAGGACAGTCGGATTTGCAGTCAGGTTATGAATTTCCACAACCAATAAATGGGGCCCGAATGCCACTGGTGCCATAAAGAACCAAAATCCGCCCATAACATGAATAAACCTTTATGAACTACAGGAAGCACCAGTCGATTGGGCAAAGCTTGAGAGTGGAGTTCATGGCGAGAAATGAAGAATTACTGACCGATAGATATAACCACATCAAAAGGAAGCACTTTTAAGTAGATAGAATGTGAATTCAGTTTAATTCATCTTATGAGAGTTAACTTACTGAAACGTATTGAAAGTTCGGTTCATACATTTCGTCTGACCCTAAAACTGTTACTTGACCAGATTGATGAAATGATAACCAAAATCGACAATGTTAAACAAAATGATTATTTTCCTGACTTGTGACGCCTTGCAAAGTTAGTGTGGTTTCATTTTCTAACACACTGAATATGAATGATAAAAAAATCATTAAGTTGGTTTTTACCACACTAACGCCTATTTTTATACCATGCTTAGGGTTAGAAAGGTTACGACAAAGTCGGGATCCACGACCATACAAGGAGTTCAATATACTGGTCACAGTCACAGGGCAAAAATTGTCAAGCATATTGGTAGCGCCAAAGATGATTTTGAACGTGACCTATTAATAATCAAGGCACAAGAATGGATCGAAAAATATACCCTTCAGTCAAATCTTTTTCCCGGACCAAAGCAAAATGTACTAATTGTTGAAAGAAGCGAATGTGTTAGGGTTACTCACGATTTTGCATATCATTTTTTTAAGAGTTGCTTCGGGGAATGTCAATTTACCCATCTGCCCTCTCTCTTACTTGATCTGGCTATTATCAGGCTAATTGAGCCAGCCTCAAAACTGCGATCTCTCGAATTACTTTCACGCTATTTTGAGATAAAGTACTCACAGCGGATTTATCGCCAAACACTACAATACCAAGCCAATAATAGTGGCTGATGCAGCCATGCTCAATGAAGACAGTCTGGCCGAACTCAGGGATAAGGGCTTGTCCTACATTGTAGGAGCCCGGTTGGCAAATACTGATCTGGGTATGGTAAATCAAATCAAATCAATAGTTCGTTAAACGCAGTGAACGGGGCTATAACAAGGTTGCATTCCAGACATGGTGAGAGTTGATATGTGACTTCTCCAGTGCGTGCTACAAGAAGGAATTAAATGAACTGAACAAGTAAGTTCAGAAAGCAGAAGATTTGGTCGCTAAACAATTTTCAGGCGCCAAGGCCAAGTTCATAAAAAGGGTATCCAAAGAAAGAATCGAGTTTGACACTGCCCTGATTGAGAAAAGAAAACTCCTGCTGGGGATTAAGGGATACTGCACTAATTTACCCGCATCTCAATTATCTTCAAAAGAAGCTGTTGAAAGATATCACCACCTGTGGCGTGTGGAACAATCTTTTAGAATGAGCAAGTATGATCTGGAAGCAAGGCCTTTTTACCATCAGAAGGAAGAGGCTATCAGAACGCATGTGTTGATCTGCTTCCTGACATTGATCATTGAAAAATATCTGGAGCTGATCACTCAAATGTCCCTGAGGAATATCAGGCTGCTGGTATGGAACATTACTGAATCTCACATACGTGATAATGTAACCGGAGAAACCTTTAAATTTACTTCACCCGCTACTGAACTTATGAAAGGAATTTAGCTCCATTGGTGAAAAGGTGGAATCTTCTACCGTACTAATTGTCATAAGTCAGGACTTAATGTGAAGCGAGGAAAGGGGGCGAAATATCCCTCTCTTTTTATCCCTGAACATAGTATTTCAAACCTTTTTATCCTGTATTTGCTGTTTTCTGCAGCAAGGCCACTAAAAAATGAATTATAGTAAAATGGCCCTGGCTGTTTTTACCTTTTTCTTTACCTTTATAGTTCTGGCCGGTGCTTTTCCCCTGATATTCTTTCCGGGGGAATTTAATGTAGACTATCAATAAAGCACCGGTTTTTATGTTAATAGTTTTTTTAATGGTACTACTGGGCTTTTATTCAATAAGGAGGTGTAAAAAGCTATTACAAGGGCAGTATAAAGAATAAAACTACAGGGGGGATCTCTATATCCACCGGTAGAAGCCGGACTATTTCCAATATATTTCCAGAAAAGAAAATAAAAAGGCCGTATTTAATTAAAATACAGCCTCTTAGTTTGTAAATTTGTAGCGGAGGGAGGATTCGAACCTCCGACCTTTGGGTTATGAGCCCAACGAGCTGCCACTGCTCCACCCCGCAATTTCAGTGCAAATTTACAGTTTTTATCGCAATTATCAAAATATATTTGTTTTTTGTGAAGTCCGGAGACCGAGATTGGAAATTCCTTGATTGTTCGAAAAATTTATAATTCACTTCTCATAACTAATCGCTTTCTTATTTCGTCTTCTCTTCTTTCTTCCAATTTTTTGAAGAAATTTGTAAGTTTGCTTAAAAGTGCAATTATGCCACGTGTATTTAAAGCCCTTGAAATAGAGAAGGAAGAAAAAGAGATAAAACGGGATTATCTGGATCGTCATATGCCTCATGTGATATGCCCCGATGAAGTTAGAAGAGGTGAGAAGTTTGCTGTCAAGGTGAAACTTGGCGATGAATATCCTCACCCGGACGACTATGACCATTATATCAGTACAATTCAGTTATGGAACAGGGAAACACTGCTTGCAGAGGCCCGCTATACTGCCGGAGTATATGGAACACTGCCATCGCATGTCGAGATCGATTTTTATATTGTCGCTCCTGATGTATCTATGAACCTGTCGGCAATGTCTGTCTGTACTAAGCATGGTCTGTGGCAAAGTGAGGATAAACCTGTAAAAGTGATCTGAATTCATATTCCGATCCTGGTTTTAAGAAAGGTAAAGTAAGCTCCCTCTTTCTTATGCCTTCATCCTTTTTTATTATCTTTGCAGGCCGATTATTTATTTGAAATGGCAAAGAACGACAAGAAAAAACGAAATTGGCGTGATAAATACCGGTTTTCAATAGTCAACGACACTACTTTTGAAGAGGTATGGAGGGTGAGACTTACGCAATATAATGCCTTCCTGCTTATATCAGCCCTTGTGTTGTTTCTAATAGGAGCCACAGTATCACTTATTGCATTTACCAACCTCAGGGAATTCATTCCCGGTTATCCGGATGTAACAATGCGTCGTAATATTCTTATGAGTGCCATCCGGCTTGATTCTCTTGAAAATGAGCTTGAGCTTAGAGATAAATATTTTGCAAATATGAATGCAATTATCTCGGGAAGGGAACCAGAAGATTTTTACTCTGTTCAGGACACTACCGGCAATTACAAATCGATAGTTTTCAAAAATAATCCCGAAGATTCAGCTTTAAGGGCAAAAGTTGAAAATGAAGAAAAATACAATCTTACTCTTGATCTCTATTCCCTTGAATCTGTTGTGAGTCTTGCCGGGCTTCATTTTTTCCCGCCTGTAAAAGGGATAATTTCAGGAAGATTTGATGAACGGACCAGACACTTCGGAACTGACATAGTAGCTAAACCTAAATCCACAGTCTCAGCTGTGCTGGACGGTTCTGTAATTTTCACCGGCTGGACAATGGAAACAGGTTTTGTGATCCAGATCCAGCATCCGAATAACATAGTTTCAATTTATAAGCATAACGCAAGTCTTCTTAAGGAAACAGGCGACCTTGTAAAGGCCGGAGAACTAATTTCAATAATCGGCGATTCGGGAGAATTATATACTTCCGGGCCTCATCTCCATTTTGAAATATGGTATAAAGGCAGCCCACTCGACCCTGAAAAGCATATTTTATTCTAATACTTTAATTACCTGCATGGCCGAGAGAATAGCACTATTAGGATCCACAGGTTCTATAGGAACACAAACCCTCGATGTCATTTCAAGATATCCTAAAGAGTTTAAAGTAGATATTCTTACAGCGGCTACCAATGTAAAACTGCTGACGGAACAGGCAAGGAAATTTCGCCCCGGTTCAGTCATAATAAGCGATAAAAACAATTATAAACAACTTTGTGATAATCTTTCGGGTACAGGAATCAAAGTATTTGCCGGCCAGGATGCAATGGAAGAAATTATCAGCCTTTCTTCCGTAGATGTCGTGCTTGCTGCAATAGTTGGTTATTCGGGTCTTCGTCCTACTGTTGCTGCAATTAAGGCTGGGAAAAAAATAGCTCTGGCAAATAAGGAAACACTTGTCGTTGCGGGAGAGATAATAAGTCGGCTTGCATCTTCGTCAGGTGCGCAAATAATACCGGTTGATTCTGAACATTCAGCAATTTTTCAATGCCTTGCAGGAGAAAATCACGGATCTATTGAGAAAATAACACTTACCGCATCGGGAGGGCCATTTCTTAATCTCCCGGCTGAAAAATTAAAAGATGTCAGACCAGGTGATGCATTACAGCATCCAAACTGGAACATGGGTGATAAGGTTACTATTGATTCAGCTTCAATGATGAATAAGGGGCTTGAAGTGATTGAGGCAAAATGGCTTTTTGATCTTGAGCCCGAGCAGATTGAGGTGGTAATTCATCCACAGTCAATAATACATTCCTTTGTTCATTTCAGGGATGGATCCGTGAAAGCTCAGCTCGGATTGCCCGATATGCGGCTGCCAATACTTTATGCTCTCGGATTTCCGCGAAGACTTCCGTCTGAATTGCCGCGGCTTGACTTCAAAGATCATTTTACATTTACGTTCCAGAAACCGGATCCTGTCAAATTCCCTAATCTTTCACTGGCTTACAGTGCATTATCGAAAGGCGGCAATAAACCATGCATCTTAAATGCTGCCAACGAAATAGCTGTAAGAGCTTTTCTTTCAGGCCGGATAAGATTCACCGATATGCCGGATGTCGTCGAACACACTATTGAAAATAATGCATATATTGCCTCGCCTGATCTGGCTTCACTTGAGATGACTGACAAAGAGGCAAGAGAAACAGCAAAGAACTTTGTTAAGAAAATCCAAAATTGTAGATGACGATACTAATAAAAATACTTCAATTACTCCTGAGTCTTTCAATTCTTGTTATTGTACACGAATTAGGCCATTTCGTTATGGCAAAGTGTTTTAAGACAAGGGTTGAAAAATTCTATCTCTTCTTCGATCCATGGTTCTCTCTCTTCAGTTTCAAAAAGGGAGAAACTGAATATGGCATCGGCTGGTTACCTCTCGGAGGATATGTAAAGATATCCGGAATGATAGATGAGTCCCTTGATAAAGAACAACTTAAACAGCCACCTAAGCCTTACGAATTCCGATCCAAAAAAGCCTGGCAGAGACTTCTGATAATGACTGGCGGAGTTATCTTCAATTTTATTCTGGCTCTGATTATTTACGTACTTGTGCTTTATGCATGGGGGGAAACATATCTCCCGACAGCAAATGTTAAATATGGTATTGAAACAGATTCAACCGGATATGCAATAGGCCTTAAAAACGGAGATAAAGTAGTCTCGGTTGATAATCAGCATATTGAGAATTTCATGCAAATTATACCTGATATACTACTCAACGACAGAAAAAGCATACAGGTAGAAAGAAACGGAGAGATAATTAACATTCCAATACCGCCTGAGTATATCCCTAAATTATTGAAAGGGAAAGGATATATAGATGTAAGAACGCCTTTTAGGCCTTTCGTGATATCGAAATTTGGGAAAGAGTCGCCTGCAAGAACAGCCGGTGTGATGGAAGGGGATGAGCTGACAGGAATTGCTGACAGTACTTTCGAATATTATGATGAGTTTCAGAATTATCTTTTACAAAACAGGAACAAAACTGTAATCCTGAATATTTTAAGGCAAAATGAGAAGCTGGACATACCTGTTGTAGTATCTGAAGCAGGCATGCTGGGGGTTGTCAGTAACCGGTCATACAGCCAGTTTTTTGAACTTAAAACTGTAAAATACGGTCTGTTGCAATCAGTGCCGGCTGGAATTTCGAAAGGCTTTAAAACTATGGGAGACTACCTTAAACAGTTCAAACTGATCTTTTCAAAGGATACAAAAGCTTACGAATCACTAGGTGGATTTATTACAATAGGAGGTATATTTCCGGGTGTCTGGGACTGGCAGGTATTCTGGAACATGACTGCTTTCCTGTCAATAATTCTTGCTGTTATGAATATTCTTCCTATACCCGCACTGGACGGTGGACATGTAATGTTTTTGCTCTTTGAGGTGATAACCGGGAGAAAACCGAGTGATAAATTTCTGGAATATGCACAGATTGTAGGGATGATAATTTTGTTTGCACTTCTTATTTTCGCGAACGGGAACGATATCCTCAGATTACTAAGAAAGTAGCTGTTTTTTTATTTTTTGATTTTATATAAAGTATTATTATTTTTGTTTTAAATAAAATATTAAAAAAATGGGAAAAATAGGATTGACCGAGATCATACTGATACTATTGGTAGTAGTTCTTCTGTTTGGTGGGCGTAAAATCCCTGAATTAATGAAAGGTATAGGACAGGGAATGAAAGAATTTAAAAAAGCCTCGAAACTGAATCCGGATGAGGAAAAGGACAACGAGAAAACGCAATAACAGTTTTTTCAAAAATAATTAAGAAGGTGTCTCAATGGGGCACCTTCTTTTTTCGGTAATATCCTGATCCGAAACTGTTTTTCCCTTTTTTAGGGTAGCGGCAGCAAGAAGTATGGCAGGATATCCAGATAAAAGAGATCTGTTGATGAATGTTCAGACAGGCTCGTATTTCTGATTTCTTCTTACCGGAATAAAACCTGCTTCCCTGATTAATGCCTGAAGCTCGCCGGAGTCGAATCTGTTTCGTGAACCGGCAGCACTGACTACATTCTCTTCGATCATTACTGAACCTACATCATTTGCCCCTGCATGGAGCGAAAGCATTCCAATATCCTTTCCTACAGTAAGTACCGACGACTGTATATTAGGTATATTATTGAGAATGATTCGGCTGACGGATATCAGCCTGATATAATCAGGGCCGTTGAAGGTGCTTTTTATATTATGTTTCTTACGAAGGAGCGTACCCTTATCCTGAAAGGGCCAGGGAATAAAAGTTATAAAACCGTAATGGCCGGCAGGTCTTGCACTCTGAATATCCCTGATCCGTATCAGATGATCAATTCTTTCTTTTACCGTTTCAATGTGTCCATACATCATTGTTGCAGATGTAGGCAGATTAAGCTTGTGGGCTGTTCTCATAACTGCAGACCATTCTTCGGAGTTTGCTTTTGCCGGAGAGATCTTCTGCCTTACCCGGTCGGAAAGTATTTCTGCCCCGGCTCCGGGTAATGAATCAAGGCCAGCTGAGATAAGGCTGACAAGAATGTCGTGATATGATTTATTTTCTTTTTTTGCCAGGAAGCTTATTTCCGGGGGGCCAAGGGCATGAAGCTTAAGAGAAGGGAATAAGCCTTTAAGAGTTTTAAAAAGTGTTACATAAAAATCAAGGCCCAGCTCAGGATTCATCCCTCCCTGCAACAAAAGCTGATCACCGCCAAGCAAATAAAGTTCCTCAATTTTCCTTATGTATTGATCTGTAGAAGTTATGTAAGCTTCAGGTGATCCTTTCTTTCGGCAAAAATTACAGAAAGAACACTGCGAAAAACATATATTGGTGATATTTACATTTCTGTCTATTATCCAGCCCACATTCCTGCCCGGTATGTGTATCTGCCTTATTCTGTCAGCCACAAGCATCAATTCAGCCAATGAAGCGTTGTTATATAGGTATTCACCTTCTTCAGCGTCAACAGATTGAAGACTCAGGGCTTTTTCATATATCCGGGATAGAATTTTCATGTAACTGACAAAAAATCAACCAAATATGATTGATATTGCTTATCTGCACCGTCTTTGTAAAGGTAATTCATTGAAGGAAAACCAATGAATAATTTGATTAACTTTGATTTCTTAAATTCAAAAATAAAGAGATGAAACCGAATATATTTAAAATATCTCAGATATCTCCCGGTCAATCAGTAGTTTGTATAGTTGGTAAAGCAGAAATTCCTGACATGCTGAAACTGACAAAAGCTGAAAAAGCCTATGCCTTAAAGCAGCTTAAGGCAGGAGAGGAGAATGTTTTCATTAATTCATATACCAGGTGTACTTATATTGTCAGGGTGAAAAATGAAAAAAGCCATTTCAGAACACGGGAAGAATTGAGAAAATCTGCTTCGGATCTAAAAAAACTCATAAAGTCCAATAATCATTCAGAGCTTGTGATTACTTCTCATGAAGCTTATAAAGAAGCAATAGGGGATTTTACAGAAGGTTTGATCCTGGGAAGCTATTCATTTGATAAATACAAAACAAAGAAGGAAAAGAGTGATAAAAACAAATCTTATCCGTCAAAACTTATGCTTCTGGGTGATTTAACAGAGGCAGAGATACAATGGCTTAATGATCTTACCGATGCCGTATATTTTGCCCGTGATCTCATAAATGAGCCAGTCGGAGTTTTAAATGCTGAAGCTTTTGCTTCTGAAGTTGAGAAAATAGGCAGTAAAGGAGGCTTTAAGGTAGATATTCTGCGAAAAGGCAAGATTGAAGCCCTTAAGATGGGGGGATTATTGGCCGTAAACAAAGGGAGCGTTGATCCTCCTGTATTCTGTGTTCTTGAATGGAATCCTGCCCGGAAACTAAACAGTAAACCTATTGTTTTTATTGGAAAGGGAATAGTATATGATACTGGTGGATTGAACATCAAGCCGGATAATTATATGGCCCTGATGAAGGGTGATATGGCCGGTGCCGCAGCTGTCGCCGGTGTCTTTTACACTGCTGCAAGGAATAAGATTCCTCTTCATATAATGGGCTTTTTGCCTGTAACTGATAATCGTCCGGGAGGAAATGCATATACACAGGGTGACATAATTACCATGTATAACGGAATGACAGTTGAAGTGGGAAATACAGATGCCGAAGGACGCCTAATCCTTGCAGATGCAATCAGTTATGCGTCGAAATATGAGCCTGAACTAATAATCAATATTGCTACACTTACCGGTTCAGCTGCAGCAACTTTTGGCATCCACGCTATTGCAATGATGACAAATGCTGACAGAAAGTATATTTCTCTTCTTGAAGAGTGCGGTAATGAGGTGCATGAAAGAATTGCCGAATTACCATTATGGGATGATTATTCTGAAATGATCAAATCGGATTTTGCAGACATAATGAACATTGGTGGCCGTGAAGCTGGCGCCATAACTGCCGGAAAATTTATTGAAAAATTTACCGAATACCCTCTGATTCACCTTGATATAGCAGGGACAGGTCTGCTTAAAAAGGATGACAGTTACAGGTTGAAAGACGGTCCAGCTTCAGGACTAAGACTGTTGGCTACTTTTCTTAAAGAATATGCCAGGAATTATAATAAAATGAAATAATCTGAATATGGAAAATAAACCAATAATAGCCGGCATATCTCACGGCGATATCAATGGTATAGGTTATGAAGTAATACTTAAAACCCTTAATGATCCGTTAATAAATGATATCTGTGTACCTGTGGTGTATGGTTCACCCAAAGTTGCCGCATATCATCGAAAGGCTCTCAATATCACAAATTTCAGCTTCAATAACATAAGGACACCGGAGGAAGCCAACATAAGAAAATCAAATATGATAAACTGCCTTGATGATAATGTGAGGGTTGAATTGGGGAAAGCTACACCCCAGGGAGGAGAAGCTGCCCTTATTTCTCTTGAAAGAGCACTTGAAGATCTGAAGGCCGGTAAAATAAATGTTCTTATAACGGCCCCTATTGACAAACATAACATACAGTCGGAAACATTTAATTTCAGGGGGCATACTGATTATCTTAAATCAAGGACCGGTGTAGATGAAGTTCTTATGTTCATGATAAGCGAAAACATGAGAATAGGATTTGTAACAGACCATGTACCATTGAGGAAAGTCCCGGAATTAATTACAATTGAGTCACTTATTAAGAAAATCAGGTTGATGAACAAATCACTTATTGTTGATTTTGGGATACGTAAGCCTCAGATTGCGGTACTTGCATTAAATCCTCATGCCGGTGAAGAAACCTTGCTTGGATCTGAAGAAAATGATGTAATAATTCCGGCAATTAAGCAGGCTGAGAAGGAGGATATTATGGTTTTTGGTCCATTTCCCTCGGATGGGTTTTTTGGAGCCGGTTTATTCACAAAGTTTGACGGGATCATTTCAATGTATCATGATCAGGGACTAGCTCCCTTTAAAGCACTTTCATTTGATTCAGGGGTTAATTTCACTGCCGGCTTGCCTTTTGTAAGAACATCACCAGTGCATGGAACAGCGTTTTCCATAGCTGGGAAGGGGGAAGCATCGGAAAATTCATTTCGTCAGTCACTTTATCTTGCCTGCAGTATCTATAGAAACAGGTTGTTGCATGCAGAAATATCAAAGAATCCGCTTAAACAGCAGGAGATTGAAATTCACCATGACAAAGTTGATGAACTGCCGCCTGAAATCGTTAACAATGAACCACATTTATGATCGATTATATTAAGGGTACAATTGCTCAGATCAATCCGGCTTTTCTTATTGTTGAGACCGGTAACATAGGATACTTCATTCATATATCCCTGAACACTTTTGTAAAGCTTGAAAATAAAACGGAATATAAGATTCTTGTCCATGAAGTTATCAGGGAGGACAGTTATCAGCTTTTCGGATTTGCCGACAAGGAAGAAAGGGATATCTTCAGATCCTTGCTCACAGTTTCAGGAATAGGAGCAGCTACTGCAAGAATGATGCTTTCATCCCTTACACCTGCTGAAATAGAGCGTGCAATTATTGGAGCAGATGTAAATATTCTGAAGAGTGTTAAGGGAATTGGTTTGAAAAGTGCGCAAAGAATAATAATTGATCTCAAAGATAAGCTGGGCAAACAGACTGGAGCCGGTGAAATATTTACAATTTCAGACAATACAAACCGCGACGAGGCGTTATCAGCATTGATAATGCTTGGGTTTGCTAAAGGTGCTGTCGTGAAAGTCCTTGACAAAATTATCATGAAGGAAAAGAACCTGACTGTTGAGGAAATGATCAGGAGGGCACTTAAGAACTTGTAATACAGAATATAGGCCGGATTGGGATCAGAGGAATCAAATAGAATTTTCCTGGTAATTCTTTATTTTACACTTTGCATATCCTTCTTGATAGTTCCCGGAGAAGCAAAAGGGCAGGTGTCTGCTCAGTCTTCAACAGATACGACTCAAAAATCAATTCTTAAGCTGCAGGATGTCTCAGGGAATCCCTGGGTAAGCACTCCTAAAGCCCCCTTGTTTCTGGATAATCCTTCTAATATCAAATATTCAGCTATTTATGATCCGGAAAAAAATGAATATGTAATCTATCAGAAAGTAGGGCCTTTTGATTACAGGACCCCGGTTCACATGAGTCCGGAGGAGTTCCGTAAATATGAATACCGGAGGGCAATGAACGAATACTGGCAATCAAGATTAACAGGTAAGGAATCAAGTTTCAGGTCGACGCTTATACCTCAGATTGAGATAGGGGGCGAGACATTCGATAAGATCTTTGGCAGCAACATTATAAATATTATTCCGCAAGGTTCGGCTGAGCTCATCTTTGGAATAAATATTTCAAAAACTGAAAATCCGACACTCTCAGAGAAACTGCAGACAATACCCACCTTTGATTTTAAGGAAAAGATTCAGATGAATGTCACCGGTAAAATAGGTGATAAAATGGAACTAGGTATTAACTATAACACCGATGCCATGTTCGAATTTGAGAACAGGACAAAGTTGCAGTATTCAGGCACAGAGGATGAGATACTCAAGAAAGTTGAGGCCGGCGATGTAACTCTTCCCCTGGCAGGAACGCTTATAACAGGAAGTTACAGTCTGTTCGGACTAAAAACTGAAATGCAGTTCGGCAAACTGACTGTAACATCAGTACTATCGCAGCAAAAAGGTGAGACATCTGTGATAAACACCTCAGGAGGAGCCCAGCAAACTGAATTTGAGATCTATGCCGATGATTATGAAGCAAACAGACATTTCTTCCTTTCTCAATACTTCAGGGATATTTATGATGGCTCGTTAAGAAACCTGCCAACTATCAGCTCAGGTGTCAATATTGAACGCATTGAGATATGGATAACAAATAAAACAAGCAGCTACGAACAGGCCAGAAATATTGTTGCATTCACAGATCTGGCTGAGAACAGTAGTCATATTTTCAACACAATACCTGAATTCCAGCCAGCTCCCGGCGATGTCAGATATCCTGATAATAAAACCAACAGGCTTTATGAGCAGGTGGTAACAACTTATTCTGCGATGAGGAATGTTGATCAAATAAAAAATGTCTTTACTCCTTTATATCCCTCTTTCCAGATTGGACGGGATTATGAAAAAGTTGAAAATGCGAGACGGCTTAACGAACACGAATACACAGTCAACAGGCAGCTTGGTTATATCTCACTGAACATGGCACTCAACACGGATGAAGTTCTTGCAGTTGCCTATGAATATACTCTTAATGGTCAGGTCTATAAAGTGGGTGAATTTTCTTCAGATGGTATCGATGCACCGCAAACCCTGGTTCTCAAGCTTCTGAAAGGCACTACCCTCAGTCCTAAATTCCCCACTTGGGACCTGATGATGAAAAACGTATATTCACTTGGAACAGGTAGGCTTGAAAGCAATGATTTCCAGTTGAATATTCTTTATGAAGACGACAAGACAGGCAACTCGATCAATTACATACCAGAAGGCAGCCTGGCTGATAAAATCCTTCTCCAGGTAATGGGGCTTGATAATCTTAACTCGCAAAGAGACTGGGTATCAGATGGTTATTTTGATTTTATTGATGGAGTGACAGTGAACATGAGCAGGGGAAAAATAATATTCCCTGTGATTGAACCATTTGGCAACCATTTGCGAAAACAGATCGGGAATGACCTCATTGCAGATAAATATGTTTTTCAGGAACTCTACGACTCAACAAGGACTGTTGCACGGCAGTTGGCTGAAAAAAACAAATTCAAGATGACCGGGCAGTTTTCATCGGCTGTTAGTTCTGAGATAAGCCTTAATGCTGTAAATATACCTGCCGGATCAGTTAAAGTTACTGCAGGAGGAGTTACTCTTACAGAAAATGTTGACTATACAGTTGATTATAACCTTGGCACTGTTACAATTATCAACTCTTCATTGCTCGAATCAGAAGCAGCTATCCAGGTATCCCTCGAAAGTAACCAGTACTTTGGTTTTCAGACAAAGACACTTCTTGGTACACATCTCGATTACAAGTTCTCCAATAATTTCAATATCGGAGGAACGATCCTGCATCTGAATGAAAGGCCTTATACTCAGAAAGTAAATTATGGTGAAGAACCGATATCAAACACAATATGGGGGCTAAACACTTCCTATAAAACCCAGTCGCAGACACTTACCAATATAATAGACAAAATACCGCTGCTTGAAACCAAAACACCTTCAACAATATCGTTTTTTGGTGAGTTTGCCCAACTTGTTCCCGGGCATTCAAAAGCTATTTCCAATTCAGGCAACTCATACATTGATGATTTTGAATCGAGTGAGATCCCTCTTGATCTCAAAGCATTTAATTCATGGACACTTTCAAGTATCCCCAGTGGGCAGGATGCATTGTTTCCTGAAGCCAATCTGAACAACAACCTGATCAGCGGATATAACAGAGCCAAGCTGGCATGGTATGTGATCGACCCTCTTTTCCTGAGGAACGGAGCTTCTACTCCCGATCACATTAAGGAGAACCCGGATGAGCAGTCAAGCCATTTTGTAAGAGAGGTATATGAAAATGAGATCTTCCCTAATAAGGAGAGTACTACAGGGATCCCAACTACAATATCTGTCCTTAACCTTGCTTATTATCCTGATGAAAAAGGTCCTTATAACTATGACACCGATCCGGGGCCATATTCAAGCGGGATAACCTCAGACGGCAAACTGAGAGATCCTGAATCAAGATGGGGTGGTTTTATGAGGGAAGTACTGACAAGCGATTTTGAGACGGCAAATGTACAGTACATTGAATTCTGGCTGATGGATCCCTTTGTTGAAAAAACAGATCATAAGGGCGGTGATCTGTATTTTAATCTTGGCAATGTTTCCGAAGATATATTAAAAGATTCGCGTAAGAGTTTTGAGAACGGACTACCTGGGTCTGCAAATGTGATAAATGTTGATACAACGGTATGGGGGAGGGTGCCAACTGTTCAGTCAGTTGTGAATGCTTTTGATAATGCCTCTGAATCAAGAAAATTCCAGGATGTCGGCCTCGACGGACTGAGTAATGTTGATGAGCAATCATTTTTTGCGGATTACCTTCAGCGGTCCATGCTTTTAACAAGTCCCGAAGCTTATCAAAACATTTATAAAGATCCGTCGGGTGATGATTTTCACTACCCAAGAGGTTCAGATTACGATTTTGAGAAGAAAAGCATCCTTGAGAGATATAAGAATTATAATGGACCTGATGGAAATTCGCCAACTTCTGATATGTCGCAGGAACCTTATCCAACTTCAGGCTCCACTATTCCGGACATGGAAGATGTAAACCGGGATAATACTTTGAATGAAACGGAAAGTTATTATCAGTACAGGATAAGCCTGAGGCCTGCTGATATGAAAGTTGGTTCTAATTATATTGTTGATGAAATAGAGCATGAGGTAACTTTTCCCAACAATCAGACATCCAGTGTTAAATGGTTCCAGTTCAAGATCCCTATAACTGAGTACGAGAAAGCGATAGGCACTATAAGCGATTTTAAATCAATACGTTTTATGAGAGTGTTCCTGACATCATTCAGTGAGCCTGTTATAATGCGTTTTGCTGAGATGAATCTCGTGAGGTCTGAATGGAGGAAGTACAATATAGCATTTATGGAGGGAGGCGAAAGAATTACAATACCTGAAATAAATGACGGGACATTTGAAATAAGTTCTGTCAGCATTGAAGAAAATGCCGGGAAAGTGCCTGTCAACTATGTTCTTCCTCCAGGATTCAACAGGATCGTTGATCCTTCAAATCCTCAACTCAGGCATCTTAATGAACAGGCAATGGTAATGAAGGTACTGAACCTTGAAGATGGAGATGCCAGGGCAGCCTATAAGAATGTGAACCTTGATATGCGCCAGTTCAGACGTCTCAGAATGGAAGTACATGCTGAAGCCCTTATTGGAGAGCCGCTTAATAACGATGAGCTTACAGCTTTCATAAGAATAGGTACAGATTATAAAAGTAATTTCTATGAATATGAGGTTCCGCTGAAACTTACCCCTCACGGAATCTATGATAACAATTCCGAGGAATCAAGGGCTATTGTATGGCCGGAGGAAAATCAGTTCAATATAAATCTTTCAATTCTCCAGGAAGCTAAGAAAGAAAGAAACAGAAAGATGCAGGAAGAAGGATCTTCATTGAAACCTACAGATGTTTTTGCCTGGTCTGATGGTATAAATAAGGTCTATGTATCGGGAAATCCGAATCTCAGTAATGTTAAAGTAATTATGGTAGGGGTGCGCAATCCCATCAGGACCCGTAATCCGGAGAGGGACGATGGTTTTCCCAGGTCTGGAGAGATATGGGTCAATGAACTGAGGCTAAGTGATTTTATCGAAGATGGCGGATGGGCGGCAAATGCTCATTTGCAGGCAAGACTGGCAGATCTGGGAAGTATCGATCTTGTAGGTCAGGCCAGTACACCGGGGTGGGGGAGCATTGAGAAAAGTGTTAATGAAAGAAGCAAGGAAGAGTTCACACAGTATGATCTGTCATCTACATTGGAGCTTGGTAAGTTCTTTCCGGAAAAAGCCGGAGTAAGAATACCTGTTTACCTTGGTTTTTCGGAAACCAGAATAAAACCGCAATATAACCCTCTCGATTCCGACATCCTTCTTTCCGATGCTATTGAAGAGGCTGGTAGTGAAGCTGCAAGAGACTCAATAAAAGCAATTGCCAGTGACTACATCCAGAGAAAAACTCTTACTGTGAGCAATGCAGGACTAACAAAAAGGGGTGAAAAATCACATCCGTGGGATGTGTCAAATAT
>Ga0255342_1000976_pt1 | contig 43887 bp, 47 predicted proteins | sample wastewater_treat_3_FD_192416 | JGI IMG/M metagenome (GOLD analysis project Ga0255342, IMG submission 192416) | Wastewater microbial communities from Lulu Island WWTP, Vancouver, Canada - plant14 | ecosystem: Engineered > WWTP > Wastewater > Unclassified | place: Canada: Vancouver, British...
CCGTTCGGCTCGGCTTATTTCTGCCGGAACTTCCTGCCGACAAAGCTTGAACTGAGGGAGCTTCATAAATACCCAAAGAAATTATTATGAAAGGATTGATATTACGGACATTAAAGACAGAATGGAAGATATAATCAAGTATTTAAGGGAGAACTTTTATAACTGTAATTATAAGTCAGAACCCGAAAGAGAAGCGTATACGACTGTGATAGCTCATTATGAGCGTTTTGACTTTGATGCAGACAAGTTTACTGATACTAAGCGATTTGAACGCTTTATGAATATCTTTGAAAAGAAGGCAGGAGAGATAGTTACCAATCTGAATATGGTAATGATAAGCTCAGAGAATGACAATATCGTTAAGAAGGCAAACGACTCCAATTTTATGAAAAGCATATATGTAACAACAAGAGCATATCTGTACGACAAATATTCCGGCAAAGAACGCAAGCCCGAAACCGGTTGGCTGTCTATGTGCGAGATATATGCCAAAAGCACAATAAGGCTGTTCTCGACATTAGGTGAAGTCAAACGAATGCTTGAAGAAGGGGATGCTTTTGATGCGAAGCTGATGCTGAAATGTATCAATTCTTCCTTTTCCGTTGATCGTTTTGAACCTATATACAATATGGCTCTATATCACGCCTGCTATGATTATATCAGTATGCAGGCAGCGGAAAAACAGCTAACCCAAGAGGACTGGTTCATAAAACTCAAAGAGCTTGACTATCATCAGACGTTTCAGATTATGGTAAAGGTGTTTGAGTACATCGTTGCACTGGCAGAAGATACAGCGGCACTCCGCTTGATCCATAACTATCATCTGGAAGGCGATACGGTATCAAAACTCCTTTTCCAAATTGGTGAGATAAAGGAAGAAAAGGAAGAGCTTAACGAGACAATAACAAATAAGCAGGAGCTTATAACTGTAAAAGATAAGGAAATAGCTGACCTGAGAAAGCAGAATGCAGACTTGCAGAAACAGCTTAACAGGAACACATCTGATAATCAGGAAAGAGCTATGCTCCGTAAGAAACTGAAAGAAGAAAAGGCAGAGAATGCAGAGCTTCAGCAGAAACTTGCATCCATGCAGGAGTACATTGAGCTTTTATCCGTAAAGGAAGAACCTGAGACAGTTACCGAAGCTACAGAGGATGATGCAACGCTCTTTGCAGACAAGCATATCGTGTTCATTCGTGATAAGAAGAATAAGGACTATATTCTGATGAAACGCCTTGCAGAACGCTTCCCGAATGCTAATTTTACGAACGCTATTGCTTCTGATATTGACATCAAGGCTACAGATCTTATCGTTCAGCTTATCCAGTATCAAGGACATAGTGCTTACTGGAAAGCAGCAGGCGTGGCAAAGAGGAACAATATTCCTGTTATTGCTGTAACAAATGCAAATTTCGATGTTATCACAAAGCAGATATGCAAGGAACTCTCCGGAAAGGAAGGATAATGTGACAGAACCTATATCAGTGCTTAAAAATAAGCTCGATCAGTATGAAAAAGAGCTTGAATATCAGGTGAGCCACAAGCGTATAGCTTATTTACAGGAGCAGATCGCAGAGCTTGAAAAGGAGATAGCTGACCGCAGGGAACAACTTATGCCTCAAATGACAAGCTTTATGAAGCTCTATGATAAAGGCGACAGGATATTCTATTCTGCACTTCACAGGAAGTTCGGCAATGATACATCTGACGTTATCGAACTGATAGCCGAAAACGGCTACGGTACAAAGAACAAGCTCTACCTCTGTCCTGAATGTTCCTTTGCCACACTATCAATGGAAGAATCAGAGGCTATCGCAGAAGGCAGGCTACAGGAAGAGATCTTATTCTGTACCGCCTGTGATGCAGAATTCAAAGCAAAGAACGCTATCGAAGAACCTATGCTTATCAGAACAGACAAGCAGGCAGAATAATAAATCCGAAAGGAATGGTATATATGATTATATTCACTCGCAAGAAAGATCACTCCTGTTACAGAGACAAGACCGGTATAGTGTGCGGCAAATCATTCACGCCTTTTACCGCTATTCCGACAGCTCCGGACAAAGGCTGTAACGATATCGAAAGCATCTACGATATCGACATAGACAATGCTGTAAAGTATATGAAGCGTAAAGGCTATAAATTCACAGATAAGCTCTGGCTGATACGCTGTATACACGCAGGGCTGCTCCACGGTGCAGTACATGAGGCAGGCAGTTATATGTTCGACCTCAACGAGCTTTACAAGCTCTGCATGAAGATAAAGATAAACGGCGGTGCTGATCCATTAGACCACAGCCGATATGAATTCCATAAGACCAATCTGATAAAGGGAACGATATATTCCTTTGCAGCACGAAGAAAACACTGAATGGAAGGGGAGTATTTTTCTGAGCATCATCTTTTTACGAAAAGGCAGCGAACACAAGAACGTTTTCTCTGAAAAATCAGGTGTTATCTACGGTAAGGACTTTATGGAAGCAGCAAACGTATGCAACGGTGAAAAGGCTTTCGGCAAAATATCTGAGATATACGATATCACCATTGATGAAGCGGTCACAATTCTGAAAAGAGTATACGACAATGATTTTGTCGATAGCATCTGGCTAAAAGGGTGTATTCACGCCGGTAAGCTCCACGGAGCTGTCTTTGGACAGTCAAACGAATACTATTTCAGTCTTGACGAACTTAAACTGCTTGGTGAAGAAATAAGAGAATGTGGCAATATTCTTGAAACTGAATAATCACAAAAAGCTCCTGCTTTGACAGGGGCTTTTTCTTTTTGCTTATTTGTACAAAAACTATACGGAATTATAACGCAAGTTTGGTGGAATAACGAATTGATTTATATGTATAAAAATGGTATAATAATATCAGAAGTTAAGCAGTACACCAAATCTATGATTTGGTTTGTAATGCTATATGCAAGCGACCATAGGGAGTCGTATAAACGTGAAACGTTCTCAGAAAAGTGAGGTTTTGTTATGAGAATAGGCTTTTGTGACTACATACAGGAGATAATTGCTATCGAAGCAAATTTCGACCTGTCCGATGAATACATCGAAGAACACGGTTATCCTGATAAAGTGGATGTTTCTATGAAGGTGTATGATGTTCAGCACTGGAAAGCAGAAGAAGGAACAGGAAACATTGGTGTTCCGCAAATCGTTCTCACTAAGCTCGGCAGTTACAAAATAAACGGTGATCCCTTCAATTTCAACAACGCTGCTGAGAACTGGCAGAAGATATACAAACAGCTCCTTGAAAAAGGCTATGTAGATTCCAATGACTTTAATACAGAGCTGTTTAAATTTGTGTAAGGAGAAAAGACTATGAATAAAACACGCAGACAGGCAATAGACAAAATCAAACAGTCTACTGAGACAGTTCCTCATGACATTGATCCGCATTTCCTCAATGATTACGCTCCGTTTTGCAGTGTGTTCAAGGCTGACAGCAAGCTCATAAGCCGTGCAGAGAGCGTATGCAAAGATAAGAACATAAACTGCTTCAAGGGTAAGATAATCAGCGGTGATGTATTCCTTACAGACTCCGCAGCAAAGGCAAAGCTTGTAGAAACTCACAGTCCTTATGCCGTTGATATGGAAAGTGCGGCTATCGGACAGGTCTGCTTCAGAGCAGGCGTTCCTTATGTAAGCGTTCGCTGTATCTCTGACAACGCAGATGATGAAGGTGCAATGTCATTTGAGGAATTTGAGAAGAAAGCTGCTAAGAGAGTAGCAGATGTAGTGCTTGCTATGACAGAAAAATAATCGACAAGTCGTTATAAGAGAGGTGCGAATATGAGAAAACGTGTAAACATTTCTCTTGATGCAGAAACCATTGAAAAGCTTAAAGAACTGGCTAAGAACAGCCATAAAACGGCTTCGCAATGGATAACAGACAAGATATGGGAAGAAAGCAGAGCTATGCCGGAATCCCCAGTAAATGATAAATAATGAAAAGAGTTCCTGCTCCGGCAGGAGCTTTTTTCTGTTTTTGTATGAATGTACAAATTTGTCCCTTTGCTATAACGAATGTTTGTCGGAAAATAACCTTGACTTATATGTATAAATATGGTATAATAAATACAGTTAAACAGGAAGTATAAAACACTTCTTTAATCATATCAACTGTTTTAAGAAAAAGTGAGGTCATAATCATGGATGAAATTATCAAGGACAAGGTAGAAACAGAAGCTATCACATATCAAAACCTGAAAGCGGAGCAGGATGATATTGAAAAGCAGATCAAAGAGCTTCAGGCAAGAAAGAACGCACTTGCTGACAAGGCTGAAACACTTAAAGAAAACATCAAGTTTTATCTGGACGGCAAGACGTTTAAATCTGACTTCTGCGAGGTAAGCTACGGCAGCAGCAAGTCGGTAACGATTGACGATATCAAGGCTATTCCTGAGAAGTTCCTTGAAATCCTTGATCCGAAGCCTGACAAGAAGGCTATCAAGGCGGCTATCGAAAGAGGCGAAAAGGTAAGCGGTGTTCACATTGAGACAAGCACCTTTATGAAAATCTCATTCAAGTAAGAAAATAAGCAGAGGGCGGTCGCTGATCGCTCTCTGTATCACTATTAAGGAGAACGATCATGATAGAGCATTTTTATGAAATAACTAATGTATGTATGGATAAAGACCTTCATCTGGAATTTGAGATATTCTGTAAGGAAATGGGAATGTCAAAACCCGGTGCTACAGAAAAAGCTATCCGTATGTACATGGATAAGATGAACGAAATGATAAAAGGCATGAAATAACAGCTAAATAAGGGGAGTATTTCAAGAAGAGCAGAGGATAAACGCCTCTGTTCTTTTTATTTGTGAAAAGGTACAAATTTGTCCTTTATAAATAACAGATATTTGTCGGAATAACGTATTGACTTATATGTATAAATGTGGTATACTAATAACAGAGTTAAGGAAAGACAAATTTGTACTTCCTAAGTAAAGGAGTGAGAAAAATGGTGAAGAAGGGTAGAGCTAATGTTCCTTCAATCACAAGAAAACCGCCTATGCACAAGCCTATGATTATCCGTAATAAGAAGAAGCAAGCTCAGAAAATGGCTTGTAGGAATTGCTGGTAATTATTAGGGCTTGGCGAAGCGGTAACGCAACGAGCTTTGACCTCGTTTATTTCGTGGGTTCAAATCCCACAGCCCTAACCATGTGTCTTTAGCTCAACTGGGGAGAGCGTTGTAAACAGCAAAGACGTAGGTTCGATCCCTACCAAATATTTGTAGCTTAGAGGGAGAGCGTTGCGAAAGGCAAAGGTTGTCGGTTCGACTCCGGCAGGACACACCAACGGCATAAAGCCGAATAAAACTATATCAAAACCGAAAAGGAGAAAATCATTATGGCTAACAATTCAAACCCTGTACAGGAAAAGCTTGTTCTTATCGAACTTTCAGCAAAGTTTGACCTTGAACCCACTGAGGACGGCAACGTTAAGGTAACACCAAAGGATGAAGATGCAAGGATCTTCGGCGTTGTTAAGAGCGGCGAATACGAACTCTATCCTACAACAACCGAGAAGCCTCTCAATCTTGCCGCTCTCAATGAGATCAATAAGTTCTGCAAGCTCATGAAGTAATGAGAGTAATGCTCTTTAAGCTCCGTAACAAGGCAGGGAGATGCTGGTACGCCACATCTCCCAACCACAACGGAGAAACCAAAGTGCTTGCAAGAGAGCAGTTTGAAGTCCCTAACGGTTTTGAAGTCGTAACACAGGTATATAACGGTTACGCAGAAGACACGATATATCATAACGGAAAGCCTAAAGTAATACACACGGACATCAATACAGGCTGTCCTTATATACTGATAGGCAAGAAGCGAAAGTTAGACGGAAAGACCTATGGGACAACAAAGGTAAATCTGATACCTATAGATAAAGAATAAAGGAGAACAAAAGAAAATGATAACTATTACCATATGCAATCAGAAGGGCGGCGTAGGTAAGACCACAACTGCCTTTAACCTCGGAGCTTGCCTTACAAAGAAGGGCAAGAAGGTACTCCTTGTAGACCTTGATCCGCAGGGCAATCTTTCAAGCTACTGTCAGTTCGACAATGAGGACGGAAGCAAGTTCACCATTGCCGATCTTATAGCCGCTGAGATCTCTAAGGACAACAACCTTGAAGCAGAGGATATCGTTTCAGCTATTCAGAAATATGAAAAGACAGATCTTGACTACATTCCTGCTGACATCACACTGTCACAGGCAGAGGTTCAGCTTATGAACACAATGGTAGGTCGTGAACATATCCTTTCTAAGATACTGAAAAAGATCACAGAGCGATACGATTTCTGTATCATCGACTGCCTGCCAAATCTCGGTCTTCTCTTCACCAATGCACTTTTCGCCTCTGACAAGGTGATCGTGCCGGTTCAGACACAAAGGTTCGCAAAGAAAGGTCTGGTGCAGCTTTTCAAGACCATTCAGGACGTTCAGGAATATAAAGTACCGCCTATCGAGATAGTTGGCATCATTCCTACAATGACCGAGAACACCAATATTTCCAAAAAGGTAATGCAGGAGCTTCAGGAACAGTACAGCGGAATGATACTTCCCGAAATAAAGAAGCGTGTAGCCGCTGCCAATGCCTCTGATACCGGCGTTGCTGTTTCCGGTGAACTGGGTGAAGCTTATATGGCTATCGCTGATGTTATCGTAAAGGAAGGTGAGTGATATGGGACTTGAAAAGATAAAAACAACTTCAAATGTGATCGAGACATTCACTCAGCAGACCGAAGAAAAGCCGGTAGTTGTTGAGCTTGCTATCGACAGTCTTATACCGTACCGCAGTCATCCATTTGCTCTTTATGAGGGCGAGAGACTTGACGATATGGTTGAGTCTGTTACCGAGAACGGTGTACTTACACCGATCATCGTTCAGCCTATCGAGGACGGACAGTATGAGATACTTGCCGGGCACAACCGCTGGAACGCAAGCAAGATAGCCGGTAAGAAGACTATCCCTGCTATCATCAAGACCGGTCTTACCAAAGAGGAAGCATACGTTTACGTTGTAGAGACTAATGTCTTTCAGCGTGGTTTCGACAATCTGAAGCTTTCGGAGCAGGCAGCGGTCATAGCAGAGCGTACAGACAGCTTCCGTGAAGAAAAGAGAAACGCTATCCGTGAAGAGATCCAGTCTATAAGCGGCGACAGCCCAAACAGAGCCGATGTAGCCGTAGGCGAAGAGTACGGCATGAACTCCAAGCGTGTAGCAAGACTTGTGAGAATTCACAGATACCTTGTACCGGAGCTGAAGGCACTCCTTGACGATAACCGTATTCCTTTCGTGGGTGCTATCAACCTTTCGTTCCTTGACGAGAACGATCAGAGAGAGGTTGCGGAGCTTGCAGAAGACTACGATATCACACTGAAGAAGTGCGAAGAGCTGAAGAGGCTTGCCGATGCAGGAGAGCTTGACGATGTTGCCGCTGTTCTTGACAACACAGCAAAGCAGGAGCAGACAGCTCCGAAGATGAAGCCCGTTCGTATTCGTAAAGATGTTTTCGACAGATACTTTCAGAAGAATAAGGACAGAGAATATGTTCAGGATGTTGTCGAGGTCGCTCTTTCAGAGTATTTCAGAAATCATCCGGACAAAGCAGAAAATGAATGACATACGATAGCAAGCCAGTCATCCGCTTGTAAAATGGGAAACTACTGAAAATATACTTTCAGTAGTTTTCTTTATAGAAAAATAACTGTAAGGAGAGTGAATACGCCTATGAGCGTAGGAAATGTTTTTGCACCAAAGAAACTGTTCCAGAAGCGTGAACCAATAGATTATAAGCGTTTCGTTGAAATATACCAGAACTTTGATCCTAAAGGAAACGATAACAAATCTTATCTTCCGTTAAAAGACGGCTCTCAAAAAGTAAAGCTCGAACTTCTGTCAAAAATCTATATCCCGATCCTCGACAGAGATATATTTGCTGTCAACACAATAGACTTCATACCGCCAAGATGCGTGATAGGAGAACCTTTTGAAGTCTTCTATGATGAAAAGACCAAGAAGCTCTATGCTGCACCGCAGGACTGCGGAATATTCAGGTTTATGATCGAAGGACAGCCAATAGAGATAAACGGAAGCAATCTGTTCCCTATCAAAAAGCAGACTCTTGTAGACTGCGTAGAGATTGAAGCCGCAGAATACTTCCGCAACGAAGAGTATATTTAAGAAAGAGGGGATAGAATGTCAGTTTTAGTATTGAGCTTTTCAGGAACAGGGGAACATTCAATAACACTTAAATCCCTTGAAATTCTTGAACATCATAAAGATGTAGATAAATTCGATAAAATGCTTATCAAAACAAGCTTTAACTATGAAAAGGCTTTCGATAATGTGCTTGATGCTATGCAGAAGGCAGACATCATTATATGGGCGGTTTCACCGTTCCATATGAACATTCAGTCACATATGCTCCGTTTCTTCGAGGAATGCCGCAAAAGAAATGTATGCCTGCATAATCTCAACACATTCTTCATCACCAATGTAAGAGTATGTGACAATTTCTTGCAGACCACACTTGAACATCAGATCAGAAGCATATCCGATTTCTATGTACAGGGACTCTCTCTTGCTACAAACGATATGATAAACAAGAAAATGGCTCTGTATACCATTTCTTCACCTGATCCACCACCCAAAAGAGGCTTTTTCAGCAAGCCGCCTGTATTTGAGGAAGGTGAGGGCTTGATAACTGCTGTTCAGTGGTACAAGAATATCAAAGCCCTTTCTCTTGCAAAGACAGAAAATATTAACCTTAATTCAAAAACAAGTGCTAAAAAGGTTCTGTTCATCGACATGGACGATGAAGAGTCTAAACAGCAGCGTACATCATTCGTTCTGACTGTAGTAAATCAGTTAAAGAACTTTTACAAGGATAATCACTGCATCGTTGACGATATCGCTCAGAGAGATTTTAAAGTAGCTCCCTGTGACGGCTGTAAAATATGCTACGCATCAAAAGAATGCAAGATGAAAGACGATTACAGAGATTATGAGAACAGGCTTGCGACAACAGATATCATAATCTATTACGGTATCTGTGCTTACGGTTATACTTCCAGTCTCAGCAAGAAAATGATAGACAGGGGAGTACATAACGGTCTTATGCCTGTAAACGGCAGAATGCCTTCTGAAATGGATAAATTTCAGGCTGTAGGCTTTGTTCTTGACACTGATCCTGTAAGCTATGCTCAGTTCAAAGAATATCAGTTCAGTCTTGCATCGTTTGGCTTTACTCATTTCCTCGGCGTTCTTGCACAGCTCCCGTTTATAGGTCAGAACGACCTTGATACTTTCGAGAAATACAGTATGCTCATTACCAACGAACGCACACTTCCACAGCGTAACTTCTGGACTGAAAAGGTCGGCAAGCACTTCTCAGACCTTTCAAAGAATATCCCGTCTGTAATTCCGGAAGAGGCAAAGTATTACAAGAGAGCAGGCGGTTATGACGAAATACCTCTCGACCACAATGCAAAGACAATCATGGCTGATACAGCCAAGATCGGAGCAGAAATGCGACTGATCCCTTACGAGAAAACAATAGAAGCTCTTGACAGAAAATACGGAAATAACAAGTAAAAGGAGAGTATATGTTATGAAAATCACACGAAAAATCGGTATCGTTATCAGTATGCAGATGGGCTTCGTAATGGGAGCTGTATTCACTCTTATCTCAATGGTACGAACAGGCAATATCGTACCTATCGGAATCATCATTTCCGCACTCATATCAATGGTTATCTCAGGCGTATGGGGCGGCATCATCAGCATGAAGGATCTCGCTGAAGGTGCTGCAAGAAAGCTTCAGATCAACCCTGCAAGACAGAAGCTGAAGTACCTTTTTATCGAGGCTCTTATCGGAGATCTCTGCTTTACACCTATCCTCTGTACATTCTTCGTTATCAAGAATGTCGGCGTTCACAACCCTATCTTTGCAAAGGCTCTTATCTCAACAATGCTTATTGACATCATCATCTGCATTCCCCTTAATATGATATTCTGCCCTCTGTTCAAAAAGGTAGCATCTAAGATATTCAAGGTTTCATCTATCAACTGATTACAAGGCACATTTGATATCCCTCTCAAAAGGCACACGGCAAAACCGCTGATGTGCCTTTTTATTTGTCGAAAACCTACAATTAACAGTAATTCAGATAACGCAATATTGGCAGAAAAAACACTTGATTTCTATTGACATATATGTATAAATATGGTATAATCATTATAGTGAACAAAATTCATACAGAAGGAAGTGAAACTATATGCCATGTGTAATGTGCGGCGATTATGCACCTGAAGGGACAATGGTCTGCTATGCTTGTCAGCATCGTACCTATCAGAAGATACAGTATAAGAAGGAGTCAAAATGAACGACAGATATGAATTAAAACACGGCGGTTATTTACGGCTTGCGAGTGATGAAGAACGTGCTTCACTGAATACAGTTCTGTTTGAGGTAACGTTCTTCACACAGGCAGGACAGTTTCAGGACACAGTGTTCTTTGTATTGGAGAACGCAGACCGTGTACATCTGAGCCTTGTCAGACGTATTGAGCTTGACAAAACAGAGTATATCCACATCTACGAGGACGTACAGGATATGCTGAAAAACAGAACGTTTTACAAAGACAGTATCGTAACAGCAAATTGTACGGAGTATTATCCGGTGCTGCTGTTTCCGGAAAGCTTTAAGGAAGGGAAGTAAAGAATGAAAGCAGTAATCAAAAGAGTTGGCAAAAATCCGGTAAAGAAGGAGATCGGTGACGATATTGCAGCAGGACTGCACGACTTACAGAGCATTGTGGGCGGCTTAATAGAAGCTGTCCCTTATGAAGACTTTCTCCTTATCTGTAATGAAGAGGGGAAGCTTCAGGGGCTTGCTCCGAACTTCTTCCATGGCAATGACCTTATCGTAGGTGACGTAGCCTTCATCGGTAAGGACGGAGAGAGCTTTGTGAGCCTTACGCTTGCACAGCAGAACCTTTTGCTTGCCAAGTTTACGGCAGAAAGGGGATAAGGATATGGATAAGATAGTACCGTGTCCCTGCAAGCCTGACTGTCCCAATAGGACAGCAAATTGCCGCTTGACTTGTGTAAAGCACAAGGTATATGTAGCGTTCAGAACGAAAGAATATGCCAACAGAGCGGCAGAACGAGAAAAGAAACAGCTCGTTTATGACTATAACGAGGTTCAAAGAAAAAAGATACAGCGGTATCAATCCAAATCCAAGACCAACTGATTTAAGGAAGTGGTGAATTATATGAAAGAACTTATAATCGTAAAGCCTGAAAAGTGCGTAGGCTGTGCATCGTGCATCCGTACCTGTCCTGCTCCCGAAGCAAATATAACAAGGGAGCTTGAAAACGGTAAATTCATAACGACTATAGATCCTGCACACTGTATAGCCTGCGGCGAATGTGTCCGTAATTGTCCCCACGGTGCAAGAGACTACATAGACGATACAACAGAGGTAATGGACTCTATACAGAACAGCAGTCAGAAATATACCGTTATCGTTGCACCGGCTATCAAGAGCGTGTTCCCTGATAAGTGGAAGTCCATACTTGATTGGTTCAAGGCACATCATTGCGAGGTCTACGATGTTGCTTACGGTGCTGATATCTGTACATGGGCACACCTTACAGCTATCAAGAGAGGCATAATAAAGAATAGCCTTATCACCCAGCCGTGTGCTGCTATAGTCAAGTATATCGAGACTTATCAGCCGAAACTTCTGCAAAATCTTTCTCCTATACATTCTCCTATGCTCTGTGAAGCTATCTTCATAAAGAAGTATATGCGTAAAAACGCTCCGATAATCGCACTGTCCCCCTGCGTAGCAAAAAAGAATGAGTTTGATGAAACTCAGATCGTTGATTACAACGTCACCTTCAAGAAGCTCATGGAATATTTTGAGCTGAATGGTATCATGATACCGAACGACTATTCCAACGAATTCCGATACGAATTCAGCGGCGAACAGGGACAGGTCGGCGGCATTTATCCAAGAGGCGGCGGTCTGCGTGATAACCTCTGGCTTCACGATCCGGAGCTTAACATCACCAACATCGAAGGCGTTCAGAACGTTTATGATAAGCTTGACAAGTATGTAAATACTCCCGAAAACGCAAGACCTCAGATATTCGATGTTCTTTCCTGTGAGTTCGGCTGTAATGTCGGTGCAGGAACAGGCTCTAATAAATCAGTATTTGAAGTTATCAAGACTATGCGTGACGTTGAGATAGAAGCAAAGAAACGCCGCAAGACAAGTGGTATATTCGGCAGGGGAGCAGAAGACAAGCTGTTCAAGAGTTTTGACGAAGACCTTAACATAAGAGACTTCATGCGTACATACACCGCTGCAACGCCTACAAGAGTACCTACCGATGCAGAGCTTGAACCTGTCTTTGAGAGAATGGGTAAGCATACTAAGGCAGACCGTGAATACAACTGTCACGCCTGCGGCTATCATTCATGCAGAGAAATGGCTATTGCTATTTCAAGAGGTCTTAACACTCCTGAAAACTGCACGTTCTTCTCAAAGAACAAGCTCATTGCAAAGCATTCCGATCTCAACAGAGAAAATGAACGCCTTGAAGAGATAAAGCTCGTCTGCAAGGAACTGTCCGAAAAGCTGAAGACTGACGTTGACGGTATCTCAAACAATATGGGTACTATTCGTGAAGCTAATAAGGACACCGATACAAGATCAGAACGTGTACACGACCTTCTTTCAAACGTAGTTGCTTTCTGTGAACAGAACGATTCGCTTGATGCTGACAGCACTCAGCAGCTTATCCAGATACTCAGGACAACACTTGAAGCCTTTGACGATCTCAATACAAGCGTTAAGAAATCAACCGGTACAACGCTTTCAGTAGATGCTTATGTGCTTTCAATAGGCAATCTCGTTGATAAGATAAACAGCACTCTCAATACATAATACCCCCTCTCAATAAAGCCTGATGTAGCAATGTGTCAGGCTTTTGCTTTTTTGCACAAATATATCTCTGTTCCTATGAACCTGATATACACGAAACTCCTGCTTCAAAGATGCAATACCGCAAGGCAAAGCAGAACAAGAAGAAAAGCAAAGTCGATATGCCTGTTCGTGAATACAAGGTAGGAGAGAGGTTCGGGACTGCTTTCCGTAAGTGGACGAAAGGACAGCTCGGACAGTCAGATGAACACACTTCTACAGGAAGACGTAACAAGCCTCATATTCGTAAGGCTCACTGGCATAGGCACTGGATAGGCAAGCGTGGAAGTGAAGAGCGAGAGCTTGTTGTACGGTGGCATTACGAATGTTTCTGCGGTCTTACGGAAAAGGAAGCAGAAGACAAGCTCGATACGGTAAAACACTCAGTAAATTGAAAGGAAACGATATGAACGATAATTACCCATATAGAAAACCTCTTGATGAAATGAATACCAAAGACCGCTGCCGTTGGTACGCTAATATGCTTACAACTCTGTTGCCTGAAGGTCACAAAGAAACAGAGGCTTTCAAAAAGGCTCATTTCTGGCTCACTACACCTAAAATATATGAGTCAGTTGAATGTGCGGCAGATCTCGGCTTTATTACAAGAGTAAAGGACAATCTGAAGCAGATAGCAGGAGAGTCCATAAACACAACAGAAGCCGAGGAATGGCGTATTCTGGAAACGGCTGTTAAAGAAATACTGTTCAAGAAAGGAAACAATGACTATGACAGAACTCAACGAAAAGACCGCTGCTCTCGTTCGTATGGCGAGAGCTAATGATATAAGGCTGAAAAATATCAAGGAAAAGCAGGAGAGTGCGAAAGCACAGGATAAGAAAGGAGAGCATAAGAATGACTATATCCGATGAAACGATGAAAAAGGCTCAGTCCCTTATCGACAATGAAGAGGCTATCAATAACAGTATAATACAGCTCAACAAGGACAAAGGCAAATTCTGGACGGAATTCCTGAAAGAGCAGGAGCTTGACGGTGATGTTTGCCTTGCCTCTGATGATAAGGAAGTCATATACGGGCGGCTCTACTGGGATGCTCCTACAAATATGCTCCGGTATAAACGTCCTGACCGTTCAGAAAGTTCAACAGCGATCATCGGCTGCTGGCTCTTCGGAACTATCATCGAACAGATGCAGTTCGTATTGAAGACCTACAAGAAGAGAACCAAAAACATATAAGAAAAGCCCTTATCGTAAATGATAAGGGCAATTTTTTATTCCATTTCACGGTCATTATCAAGTGCCTGTATGTCCTTTATAAGCTTGTTTCCTTTAGCGAGCGCTTCATTATCATCATCGTAGTACATTGCAATACTCCACTGCACCTTTTCGATAGCGAAACCAACTATATGTGTTGCAAGCTCCGCAGTAAGGCTTTCCCTTCCGTCTGCGGTGTCAAGCTGTTCCCGTACACGGTCAAACTCGTACAATGTGTCGCCTGCAAGATGATTACCCGTCTGCACGACCTGTTCCGCAAGCTCGTCAAGTCTTTCCTCTTTGCTCATAGAATATTCTCCTTCCTGACATTATACGTCTATTTCCTCACAAGGCGATTCACATATTCTTGGCAGTTCTACATCGAAATCATCAGCCAGCTCCTTCAGAGAAATATTCTTGTTCATTCTGTCGGGATCGGCAATAAGAAGAACCTGACCGATCTCTGTCTGATGTCCGTTGATAAAGTCCTGTAAATCAGGTCTTGTGACCGCTTCACGCCATTCATCACCGGTCTGAGGAATGTTGCTGATACCCTGCTGATGTGCTTCGTGTTCAAGTTCGTCAAAAATGTTATCGCCTACAACATAGTCTATAACGCTGCTTACGCTATCAAAGCCCGATCCGGCTATTTCATTGTTGACCTTATCATAAATATCGTAAGAACCGGAGTTGTTCTGAACAATAGCATAATCTTTGGATTCGATCATATCATAGACGAGATTATATTCCTCGTCAGCAAAGCCGATAAGAGCATTGATCGCCGTTTCACGCCGATGTTCTTCTTCCAGTTTTGGAATATCATCAACGGAGATCTCTTTACTTACAAGCTTATCGAATAAATTGAGTCTTCTTTCGATTTCATCACGCACGATATTACTAAAACCACCATAATAGTGAGGATCGTCAAAAGCTTCCATATCTGACATAAGCTTTTCAGCGGTTTTGCTTTGAACTTCAATTCTATACTCACGTTCCTCTTTATTCATGATTTTTTTTAGTAGCAGACTGTATCGTATGTATGAAAGCATTGTAAAATAAGCATTTATTACTTCTTTTACATAAAACACCGTCTACTACGTTCTCCTTTCTATAATTATTCTTCATCCAATAACTCTTGGCAGGTCATTGAGGATAACATAATTATTTCTCCTTAGTCGGTCATATCCTTACCTTTAGCAACCGGTTCAAGCTCAGGCTCTTCCCATTCGTCAAGCATTTTAATGCAGGCGAATACGTTGTTTATAGCCCCTTCGATACCGGCTGTCTTAGGTGTATCAGTATTCTTTAGTTCTTCTCCGATATTCAGCCATAATAACAACCTGCCTTCTGCGGTCTGAAGCTGCTGCCTTACTGCTTCAGGTCTTAAAACCTCTGATACAGCAGATACATGAGCGGCAGTGCGAGAGATCATGTATTCCTTCAAGTCTTCTGAAATACTTATGTATTCTTCCTTTAAGCTGTCTTCAATATTATCCTTATAGCCGTTGATGCTGTGAAGAATGTCAGCTACCTTTGGCATATCACCTTTGGCAAAGTTATTTGTTATCTCCGCTGTAAGACGTTCTATACCTTCATCGGGCGATTCGCCTGTTTCAAGATATGAGTCCCTGAACTCATAAGGATCTACATTTTCCATAAACTGTGCCACTCTGCTTGCTAAATCTTTTTCATTCATCGGAATCCCTCTCCTTACATCAAAAATGGCTGTTTTTAAGCCGTTTGGTTGTTGATAGTATAATCTGACCTTGAACGTTCTAAAACGCCGCAGAGAGCGTGTCAGCACCCTCTACGGTCATTTTATTGTTTTACTCGATTTCTTTATCGCATTTTTCCTTTTCAATGACCTTCTCAGCAGCTTCAATAGCCTCTGACATGATCGCTTCAGCTTTGTCCGCACACTTATCAAGGTCTTTGCCGTGGAACATCTTTACATAAAAATGTTCCTTGATCTCATTCTTGAACTCTTCACGGTCAAACTTTTCTGACATTTCAGTAAGTCCCTGCACAAGAGCTTCGTCAGAAATTTCTTCGGGCATCGGAATAGAGTGACTGTGCGTCCAGTACCAGTCAACATCTATATCCTTATACTCAAATGCACCGCTTTTCGTAAACTCTGTTTCAGGGCGTATTCCCATAAAGAGTACATCCTGATATTCGTCATTTTCGTTTTTTGACGGTAATAGGAGCGAGGACAACGCCTGCATCCTGTACCGCCTGTATCATATCTTCTGAAAAAACCGTTTCAAGCATAGCCTGTGTTTCATTATTGGAAAATTCTTCCTGTGTAACTTTTTCGTCTGTCATAACAATTCTCCTTTATAAAAGTTCCATATCTCCGAACGATAACTGAGCATCTTCGGTATACGGCTGATTTTCTTTCCAGTCAGGCTCTTGTGTCGGAACATTTTCACCTGTTGTGTTATCAGTAACGCTGAACTTATTATCGCCGGTGCTTCCGATCATCCATAAGTGATCGTTTTCAGCTTCAGCAGTCGATACAGCATCTTTGATATCATCAGTCTTATATACCGTACTGCCGTTTTGCACAACACTGTATCGCCTATTGTCTGCTTCAGCTTTTTTAGCCTTTGGCTTGCTCTTTTTAACCGGTTTACTGCTGCCGTTTGCATTATCTTCCTCGATACGGGCTTTAAGTCGTTCAATAAAGGCGGCTGCTCCTGCCGGAGCTTCAGTTGTACCGCCTTCCTTCATGCCTACAAGGTCAACGGTGTTCTCTGCGTTATCTACAACCTTGTCGATATTCGCTGATTTATCCGTTATCATTTCCATAAAGATATCATCAAGGATAGCCTTTTCGTGGCAAATATAGAAGATGTTACAGTGTTCGTTCTGTCCTGTACGGCATATACGGTCTTCGACCTGAGTCATATTTGCCGGAGTCCAGTCAAAGTCGCAGATAACCATGTTGTGTGCTTTGGTAAGTGTGATGCCTACGCCTGCGGCAATAAGGTTGATACAGCAGACCTTCTTACGTCCGCTCTGGAAATCATCAACGGCTTGCTGTTTAGCTGAATCGGTCATACCGCCTCTGATACAACAAGCGTTATCACCGAAATGCTCCATCATTTTGTCAAGCGTTTCATTGAATTCCGCTACAAGTACAACAGGCTCGTCACCTTCAAGAAGAGTATCAGCGAATTCGATAGCCGCATCAGCCTTACACTTCGACAAATGCCTTCTGCCTGTCATAGCAAGTGCCATGTAGGTATCGCCGTCTTCCATGTGGTGAAGTCTCTTCTCGATATCTCTGTAGTCCTTAGAGAGTGGAGCTTCGATAACGATAGGAAGTCTCTGTTTTGTCAGGTTCGGAAGAACATCAGATTTCAGCCTTCTTGTCATGTACTTGCAAAGGATCTCATGCAGTTCATCTGTATTGGAAGAACCGTCAAAGTTCCAGCCGAAACCGTTGTTATAACCGTCACAGAACTTCTTGCCGAAACGTGAGAATGCAAACGGAGCGTTCGGATTTATCTCACCAAGCATAACAAGCTCGTTGTAAAGGTCTTTATTTCTTGTCGGCATAGGAGTACCGGTAAGAAGATAGGTATAGTCCATTGACTGAGACAGAGCCATTACCGTTTTAGCCTGCTGAGAGGTAGGTGTGCCGTAATTGTTTACAGCCTTGCATTTATGAGCCTCGTCAACGAACATACAGTTGAACTTTTCGTCAATGATAAGACCGGCAAACTTTACCGCTGTCTTATAGCCCATGATCGTCCAGTCCTTACCAAACTGCGGATCTTTATCCTTAGAGTAAACGACTTTGATATCAGCACCGTTGTTCACACCGTCAGTCTGTTCAAGCTCACGCTTCCAGTTAAGACGGAGCGTTTCAGGACAGATAACAAGCTTTTTATCAGGTATTGACATTCCCACAAGTGCCGAAATGAAGGTCTTTCCGCAGTTGTGAACTACAATACCGTTGCAGACAAAGTTGTGTATCTCAGGATCATCAATAGCAATGTCATATACTTGCTGTTTTGAAGCAGGCTGTATATTGGTAATCACCGTTTTTTGAGGAACGAAAAATACTTTTTTGCCGTGCTTTATTACAGAATCAATGTTTTCATTGAATTGTGGTAAGCTGTATTTATTGATATCAGCATGGAGCAGCTTGTGTTCAAGATCAGTCATAAGCTGAAGATTGCTAAATTCGTTATTCCTCTTATTAAGGTCTTTATGATGAACGACTTCACCTTCAGCAACAACATGACCGGTATTTTCGTACCATACCTGATGATGCTCGTAGATGCCGCCCTGACCTTTCATTTTTTCATAGTCCGGCATATCCTTTGTGCCGTTGCCTACAAGTCTGATATAACCGTGATTGTCAACTTTCTTAACAACACCTTTGTAACCGTTCTTTTTAAGGCGTGTCATACAAGGCTTACAGTAACCTAACCATTTAGCATACTTGTATGTGATAAGGTTTTCTGTTGAGCCACATTCAATGCACTTTTCCGGAAGACCGTTGCTGAATATAGTATCTCCGATAGAGAGCTTTTCAGCTTCAATCCAACCGTGTTCGGTGTAGATTTTATGATCGGGTGTACATTCGATAGCACCTTTTTCAGTTTCAATGTGAATAGTATCACGAACGCCTTTATCAATAACAGCTTTAATCGGCATATATGCGAATCTGCCATTTACAAGACTTTTTATCTGAATAGTCGGATCTTTCTGAATAAGTTTGAAAAGATTATCTATATAGACTTCTCTTGTAGCAGCCTTGCCGTTTTCCTTGATACGAACTTTACTTTTACCTGATACACAGCCCATATCATGCCCCAGCAGAGCCTTTTTCTTGCCGACAACAGTTGTCGCATCTTCTATCTGGAAGGGGAAAGGTTTAAAAGGAAGGTCAAGCTTGCTTACATCTATGAGTTTGTTATCACTCTTGTTTCTGTCAATAACAGGAGCGTTCTCAACAGGAGAAACATCTACGTTCTGCTCTTTCAGGAAGGAGAGAAGACGGGGAAGAAGTCTTTCGTTCGTTGATATGCGAACGCTGTCCTTGTCAGACTTAGCATCTACATATTTCAGACCTTTATCTTTAAGCTCCCATAACTTCTGATTGAAATTCCAGTTGTTCATAGAAAGAACGTATATATCCTGTCCGTAGTTATTTACTTCGCCGGTAGGTGTAAGCGTTGCAATAGATTCATCTGAACTCTTTTCCTGTTCCTTTGGTTTACTTGCTTCACGCTCTTTATAAGCCTCGATAGCATCTTTGAGAGTCTGCGGTGCTTCGTAGCCGTAACGTCCCATATCAGCAGCGGCATCAAGGAAATTGTCAATATATTTATACGGCACTTTCATAGCGAATTTACCGGAAGATGATTTCATCCAACGTCCGTCATAGGGTTTTAAGTCCACATTTTCAACATATTCCTGAAACATCATAACAGGGCATTCGTCCCTGTCACCTAAATAAATAAGCTCTCTCTTGCGATAGTCGCTCTTCTGGTGTCTGCTTCCTTCTTTAGCATTGTCTAAAGCACGTTCGCCCTTCCACGACTCGTCTTCAGGATAGCGTTTATGATATTCTTCCTCATACGCCTGAAACGTTTCTTCCAGTTCGTCCCTGTATGCGGTAAGCTGAGTATTCTTGTACTTCTGCATAGTGGTAAGAGCGAGATAAGCTTCCTCAAAAGTAAGCTCTGTGGTAAGCATACCTATGCACTCCATACGGACGTAATCGGGCTTGTTATAGCCTTCACCGTCTTTCTCAATAGGAGCACCCAAACCAAGCATTGATACATTCATTTCAGCTATTTGCTGTGTTGATAACATCAAAGTTCACTCCTTTTTACAGCATCAGCCCCCTGTGTTTGCAGAGGGCTGATTTTACGTCATTTTATTGATTACTGCTTATCAGAGTTCTTCAAGGTCATAGCCGCCGATTTCCTCAAAATCGGAAAGATCATCGGGAGCATCGGGAACGTCAATATCAGCAGGAGCATCATTCTCAACTGTAGGAGCGTTGCCTTCCTTAACGTCCTTAACGTCTTCAAGTGTGAAGTCATTAGAGAACTTAGCAACGGCTTCCTGAAGCTCCGGAATGTCGGGGAGAAGATCAACTACGTCCTGTGCATTGTTGATGAATGTATAGGAAGCTCTTTCGTTCTCCTTGTCTGTTCTGAGCTTGATATCAGCGGTAGGCTTGCCTTCCTTGTCAAGAACAGGAGTGATAGCATTGTTGATTACCTTGATTGTATGACCGTACTGCTCGTCATTGGTAAGAGCTACCATGATGTCGCTCTCCTTGACTGCCTTACCGTCAAACTCAAACGCTGTCTTATCAGAGCGATTGAAAAGAGTAACAGACTCGCCGTACTGTTCATCGTTCTTGTAGTTAGCGTTTACAAGCTTTCTCTCAACGTCTTCCATTTTGCCGGTATCAGGGTTCTTTCGCTCAACCATGACTTTAGTCTTGAAGACTTCGGTATTGAGTTCGTATGCAAAGTTTCTGAGTTCAGACTTCACATAGAGCTTACCGGACTTCTCGATAGCAGAAGCAAGATTCTTGATCTCGGCAGAAAGAGGGGAGTCGGCAATTTCTTCAGCTTTATACTGTACCTGATTGCCTGCACCGCCTGTAAAGTCTGTTGCTTTCAGTCCAACAAGAGCTACGGAATTGCCCTTTTCGTCTTCGTGAATGTTGTTTGAACCGATAACGGTAAGAGTTTCGTTCTTGTTGCTGAATGCAGCCTGTACGAAATACTGCTGTACCTTATCATCGTTGAGCTTCGGTGAACCGTCCTTTTCCTTCATAGGAGTGATAGTAACGTATGCAGATACAGGGAATGTCTTTTCCTCGCCGTCCTTTTCGATAGTCACATCAAAGATGCTGTCCTTTACGGCAGGATCGTTCACAAGTTCCCTTACAGAGTTTGCCATAGCGTTAGCAAGTGCAACAGCTCTTGCATCGTCTTTGTTAAGGTTCTTGTCGATCTGTACGCCGTCACTGAATGACTTGATATAGCCGCCCTTATCAGCCGCTACAGCGATAGCCTTCAGTTCAGGAGAAGCCTTTGACTTGTTGATCTCGTCAATGCCCTTTGCAGACGGAGAAAGCTTCGGATCTTTTCTGTTAAACTCACTCCAACGCATAGAAGTGATTCTCGCTTTATCGCCGTCAAGGTACTGTGAGCAGTTGAGCTGAAGTGTTTCAGCACCCTTTGAGATAGAAATTGAAGTATTGTAGATAGGATCGCCGTTCTTGTTGAGCTTCGGAACATCTGCATCTACGGTCTGTCCGGAAGGAAGCTGAACCTTCTGCTTTTCTGTTGCTTTTGTTACCTTAACAGAAGCGGCACAAGTCTTAGTAACAGACTTTCCGTCCTTTTCAACAGTGTTTTTGAATGTAAGTCCCTGAGCCTTCATATCCTTCATGAATTCAAGGGCTGTCTTCTGAGCTGCCTTTGCGATCTCTGCAACGGTTTCGTCCTTCATATCAACGTTTTTGTTGATGTATGCAAGGTTCTCTCTGTGGCTGGGCTGTGAATAACGGTTAATGTTCATAGTTTTTACTCCTTTTTAATTAAATTCGGTTTCTTAATGGGGACGTTCGTTTCCCCTCGACTCTTTGTAATCTCTGAGGTTTTCCTTTTTCTTGATTACATATTCATTATACCACATTTATACATATATGTCAATAGTTATTCTGACAAATATACGTTATTTTTCGGTATTGTTTTTATACAAAAGAGCAAAGAGGGGAAGTGTTGTTATTATGGCTGAATATCGGTCTTTTCAGCGTGTTCGGGAGAATCGACTTCACGTTCATTGAGTTTATTGAGATAATCGGCTCTGTCGAATTTAACAGTAAACTCAACGTGTTCCCCTCGGAACGTGCTTATTGATACTTCAGCGGTCATTCCGATTTTCTTGTTATCGTCCGGAATATACGCTCTTTCATCGTAAGACCAGTCCTTGACACTGTAATCAACTCCTTCCTGTCTAATTTTGACGTTTTTCCAGTTATCACTTCCTGTTTTACTGATAGGGGACGTTCCTTTAAATTCGCCTTCAAGTTTTGCAGAAGGGAGCTGAAGTCCTATGCCTATCGGTTCAAGTGCTTTTATCTTGCTTATAGCATCAGGAGCAGTAAATTCAGATACAGGAACGGTAACGATCTCTTCCTGAGACTTTTTGCCGTGGTTCGGAAGCTCTGCGGATTTCTCAATAATCAGAGCCTTGAACTTTTCAAAGTCTTTATCACTGAGAGAAGAAACGCCCATTGCGTTTGAGTGACCGCCGTACTTTATATCAATATCTGCACCGTCAAGAGCAGACTGCATAAACTCCATAAGAGAGAAGTTATTCGTTTCAGGATTTCTTGCACTTCCAGACCAATTGCCTGTTTTTGTATTCTGCGTGAGGCATATAACTGCCTTATCAGCAGATTCTTCAAACTTAGCGGCTACAAGTCCGGCGAAAGAGTGTGGCGTATCATTCGGGAGAGTAACGATAGCGATATTGTTTTCAGCCCTGTCACCGAAACGCTCTGCTTCAAGCTGTTCAAGATATTCAGGAGAGTTGACGATACCCTTTACCAAGCCCTTTCTTGCCGTGTTTATAACCTGAAGCTTATCTATTTCAAGATATGAAGAGACTTCATTTTCGGGAGCAGTGAGAGCTTTATATATCCTTGCCGCACCGTTTTCCTCTATGACTTCACTCATTCTACCGCCTGCATTGAGGAAAGCTCCTGCATTGAAAGCAAGCTCGTGAGCTGTTGTTTCAGAAGATATTGCTACTTTACTGAGCATATAGCCTACAACGTGATTGAAGTTTTCGGGTGTTGCTTCGTCAACAACTGCTACGCCTGCTTTGAGGATATCTCTGTTAAAACTGTTTTCGTCCAGTACGTCTACCATATCAGAAGCCGTACCAATAGCAGCGATAGCAAGAACAGTGTTATTCTGCTTTTCATCTGCAATATCCTTACAGCCTGTAAGCTCATACATACGGTAAGCAAGTCCGGCTGTACAATACTGAGCGTTCTCTTTATCGTTATCAGAGATAACATGACAGTTGCAGTAAGCAGGATCATTAAGCACCTTATTTTTTATATCAGAATGTCTTTCAGCATTTTCAATATCAATAAGGTGGTGGTCGATGATAAGAATATGATTATTAAAGGTATCACATTTTTCGATTTCAGGTATTTGATTTGTACCCATATCCAGTACGATCACATTTTCAATTTCATCATCCTTCATCTGACTTGATATGTGCTGAATAGTGCCTTCACTGAGTCCGTAAGAGCCTCTGCGGTCGTTTGGGCGTACATCTACCTCGCATTCAGGATTGAGCGTTTCAAGCGTTTTCTGAATGATATAAGCAGAAGTTATACCGTCTGCATCGTAGTCGGTAAGGACAGTAATTTTTTTACTGTCCCTTGCCATATCCGTTATCACATCAGCCGTTCTCTGAAGCATTGCAAGTGTTTCAGGACTTTCGTGTATCTTAGCTTCAGACTCCTTTACACGCTGTATCATTTCATCAAGTGTTATCTGCATATTTTATCATTCCTTATCATCAATATCGCTTATCGGTTCAGAGCTTATAATTTCTTCATCTGTGATCTCGGTTTCAATAACGATGCCATTTTCTACCATAGCCTGTTCAAGCTTTTCAGCGTTGATCTCGCCGCCCTTATTGACTACACCAATATCACGGAGCTGTGAATATACTTTCTCTGCGGTATCAGCATCAACGTCAAGCTGACGTTTGATAAATGCCTTAGACACATCGTCCCTGTCGGTCTTATCAAGGATAACAAGCATATCCTTTGTTTCCTTTGAAACCTGAGACATATCATTGATATGATTTTCTTCCTTTACAAGCTCGTTATCCACGGCATTTCTGTTCTTATGGAAGTGTTCGTACTTGTTGATAGCAAGTCCGCTAAACATGGACTTAGCTCTATTGTATGTACCACGGTCAAGCCTTGACAGGAGCTTGCCTGTAAGTTCGCTTTCAAGAGAAGTAGCAGCGGTAGCCTTATTCTTCTCGATATAGTTATTGATCCATGTTGTAGGATCGTCTGTCTTTACAGTCTTTGCAAAATCATTAAGGAATTTCTTGTCATAGTCTCTGAGGTCTATATTCGGCTTTTCTCCGAGAAGAACACGACCTGATTCGATAGTCACATCTTCATACAGCCTGTGAATGCTATAGCTTGTGATATTATTGCCGTGAGCTTTACGAAGATTGTTGTCGAATTCATCAGGGGAAGCAGAAGTGAAAGTGTTCATATCGAATTCAAACGGCTGTTCTGTATTCTTATTTGATGATTTATTATCCTTCTGGATAGCATTTTCAATTATATCTTCACGGCTTCTGTAAAGATCTCTTGATTCGCAGGCGATATTGTAAAGCTTCATAAAGTCGGGATCTTTTGAAAGCTCGTGATAGTCCATACCGTTTTCATGAAGCTGGAAGTTCTCTACAAAACGGAATTTTGTTGTCTTTATCTTACCCTTAAAGTCTCTGAGATAGTTGCCGTCCTTATCTCTGAGCTTCTTTGAGTAATTCAGACGGACAGGCTCACCGTTTCTGTCAAGATTGAAGGAAAGGATATAATCAGATTTTTTATCTTCTATGCTGAGAAATACAGCCGCTTTGTCTGTCTTAGCTTTGTTTTTCCACGCATAACGCCTGTTGTCGTTGATAGCGATATCATTTGTATTCTCCCTGCCTCTTAATCTGATAACATCGTCAAGAGCATCCTTCAAACGGTCAACACGTTCAAGGGCAGCGGCATCTTCAGTCTTTGAAAAACCAATAGGCTTAGTATTGTTACGGCGGTCAATGGATGAAAGCATTCCCTGCGGCTCTACACCTTTAGTAGAGAGAATTTCAAGGAATTCAGGCTGATGCAGTAACTTCGACTGTACGTTGTCGGTAAACTGAAGATTATACTTGATCTTTCCTGTGCCTTTATTGTAGATCCACTTATTTTCGCCTTCTGTACTCAATTCATCGGCTCTTGCTTTCCAGTCGTTGATATCTTTAAGGTCTTTCAGACAGCTTAAATGTACTTCGTTTTTCTCAACGGAAATAGTAAGAGCTTCGTTCGTTTCCTTGTCTCTTGCAATAAAGACATTCGTTTCACTGTCGTAGGTTATTTCAGCTCTTTTATCTTCAGTCTCAACGACCTTATCCTTGAACTTATTGACGATAGTAATATCGTGTACTGCCTGATTTTCTTTTGCAAGTTTCTTGATATCATATTTCCTGATATCTTCCTTACGGTGCAGATCTCTCGGCTTTAAGAAAGCTCGCATCATTGTCTCATACGCACCTTCGCTGTTCTGTTCCAAAGGCTTGAAGTCGCTGTAGCTTCCGTTATACTTCGCAACTTCCATAACGATACTGCGTTCTTTCTTATCAGGCTGATTTTCGTCCTTTACCTTTGGCTCAGATACGTTAAATGTTATCTCATAGCATTCGCCGTCAAGTTCGGCAAGAGCAGAAGTAGTACCCTCAACAGCTCCGTCCTTTGTTTTAAGATTGCCCGAATTAAGAATTACAGCGTTCTTATTGAAATATTCCTTGAATTCTTTCTCGGACATATCCTTGAATTTCGGGCTGAGATTTCTTACAGCATTGTAGAAGTCGGGTTCATTGACTTTAGCATCAGTGATCTTACCGTTTTTATACAGTGTCTCGATATAAGCGTTGATGAAATTCTCTGCTTCTTCTTCAGTTTTCTTCATCTGCTCCAGAGAAGTATTTCTGAGACTACCGGCAAGGCTGTCAACGATCTTCGTGAGCTTTTCTATATCGTCCTGCATCAAATCTCCGTTTTCCAGAGCTTTGTCAAGCTGATCTGCGATCTCTTCAAGTTTCTGACCGATAGAATTTCTGAATATGAACTGAATAAGAAATTCCTTCAAATTGTGAAGTTTCTCATGCAGTTTTGTGCCTGCCGCCTGAAGTTTATTAGCCATAGTTCATTCTCCTTTAACGATTTATAGATAAGGCTTCACGTTGTTTGTGAACCATTTATTTTCTTGTTCATCTTTGTTTACGATAAGCTCTCTGAGCATATCAACATCCATTACCATTTTGCCATTATACAGATATTCCGGAAATTCTTCCGTTCCGTATACATATACAGTGATTTTCCTGCCGTCCGGCAGAGTGGCTTTAATGGTATTGTCTTTATAAGAGATACCGTAAGAACCTTTATACGTTTTGACTATCATGTTCTTGACTTCCTGATAGTTCCTGTAACAATCCTTGCGTTTGGTGCTTGCACTCATAAAGCACAGAGTTGCTACATTACTGTATTCGCTGTCAGGACTTATCTTGTTTTGCTTCCATACACCGGCAAAGCGGAACATTTTGTTATCCTTTTCCGACATTCCTTCTGCCATATCCCTTAAAAAAGAGTGGGAGAGCAGGGAAGCGGCATTATCAATATCAAGTCCGTCAAGAACTGCATATTTCTTGCACAGTTTTCCTTTTTCCATTTCTTCCTCAGTTATCAGGCTGTTCTTGAACGACCTCAGAAAAGAATAATAGGAAACAGGCTGTACATAGCGTATATTAATAGGCTCACAATCATAGAAATTGCGTTCTATGATGTACATACCGACCGTGAGATAGTACCAGCACATACGTCCGTCCTCTTTGCATTGGAACAATGAACGCATAAGGTCTATTTTCTCAGGTGGTTCGTCAATCGTCCTGCAATAGAAGATGATCGCTTCATTCGTATACAAGGGCTGATGTGCATATGTAAAATCCACATTCTCTCTGAAGTTCTTTTTAAGCACAGCCCCGATTATTTTCATCCGCTCTAATTTCTTTTCGGAAGAAAGAAAGCGGATAGCATTCCCTTTTTTGATCTCTATCGTTTCATTTTTACTGTTTACTGCATACATCTTTTAGTCCCTCATTACTCAGGCAAATTCGGAGAAGGCTTGTTCTCGTTCGGAACATCACCGAATTCAGCTTCATGTTCAGCTCTCCTGATAAGGAAGCCGTTCATCTTATCGTATATCTTTTCTATATCTTTCAGGGCATCCTTACAGCACTGTATCTCTATAACATCGTGCTTGTAGTCAATGAATTCCTGAAGTCTTTTCTTCTGAGCTTCCGTCCAGTATAAAGCTCCGTTTCCGGAAGTTTCCTTATATAGCGACATCAGCTTTTCTTCACGCTCTAAATCGTGACTTCCTTCATACGCTGACCGTGAAGAATTAAGTGCATTTATCTTCTGACCGAGATAATCGGTAGCATCACCGATCTTATCCATAATCATCTTTTCAGTGCCACGTTTATCAAAGTCCCATATATCTGAGAGAGTATGTGCAGGAAGATAAGCGTGTCCCTTATCGTCAACGTTGCAGCCTATCGACATCACCTGACTTTGTATCAGGAGATAATCAGGATTTACGTTTCTGCCTATTTCAATAGCTTCACGATAGCTTGCCTGTATCTGAGCAGGCTTTCCTTCGGGAGTGTAGATACTGTCTCTTATCCTTTTCGGAAGATTACTTATATATTCAGCTCGTTCCTCAGAAGTAAGCTCCATAGCAGATTTGCCGTATTCCTTCATATCTGCCTTGTCAAAATAAGCATTGATATAATAATCTTCCGCAGATACAGGGAAGAACATTTCCTGTGTACCGTTTGAATTGTGAAGACCTATCATATCAAGTTCTGAAGTGGTAAGAGGAAAATACTCAGCATAATTGTCTCTGCTTTTTACTCCGTCACCAAATTCACGCTCGATAGCAGCTTCACGCTCTGAAAGGTTGCTGACGGTATGAGGATCTATACCAAAGTCCTCACATAACGCTTCACACAGCTTCGGGAAATTACTTCTGTCGCTTGCATCAAGTCCTCTGTCAAGAGCGACAAGTCCGATACGATCAAAGCTTGCATGACAGCTATTGCAATAGCAGTTATTGTGATATATCGTCATGGACGGCTTTTTATCAGAATGTTCCGGTGAGATACAGCGTACATTCTTTTTCTCACGAAACTGAAGATTGGTATATTTTTCAAAGCACTCCTGAAAACTGACTGCCTTTTCAATATCGTCCATGTTATATCGTAAAGGTGGAATGTTATCCCAACGACTCATATTTTCACCTTCTTACGGAATTACAGAAGCCGGTATTCCCGACTTCTGCTTATCCGGTATTTGTTATTATGAAATATTTCTTTCTTCGGAAACTGTTTTGCTCTTGTCAAGTTCTGCCTGTCCCTCTGAGATAGAAGCATTCGCATCCTTCAGACAATTTTTCACCTTATCCGGTACATCATCACAGATAGAATCGAGATTGTCCTTTATCTGTTCCAGTTTTTCATTCGGAGTGCCTTCAAGAGACTTCATAGGAATAACTCTTGACTGTCTTTTTACAGGAGTGGGAGCAGGGGAGCGGTCTTGCTGAAGGAACACTGATTTGATAAGATCATTCTGCTGCTGAAGCAGTGCGAACAGCCTTTCATCATTCTTAGCGATAACCTCGGACTGCTGTGCAATTATCTGAGACTGCTGTGCGATCAATTCAGACTGTCTTGTATTCTGCTGAATGAGTGCAGCGATAATAGAATTCATATCACCGGCAGGAGCAGGAGCTTCAGGTGCAGGAGCAACAGCACGTTTCGGACGTTCGGGATGTCTGCGTTCAGGCTGTTCTTTTCTCTCTTCCGATCTCTTTTCGGGAGCAGGAGAGGACTGTTCAGGCTTCGGTTCAGGTTTTTTCTCTTCAGGAGCAGGAGCAGAAGGCTCTTCATCATTGGCAAGTGCAGCCTCAAACGCTTCACGTTCGGGATCATCTTCTTCCTCGATAAAGGTATCATCGTAGCCTTCATCTTCGTCTGCGAACTCCGGCTCTGCATCGGGTTCATCGACCTCAACAAAATCATCAAGTGACTCAGCCGACTCTTTGACCGCCTGTTCTGGTGCAGGAGCTTCAGCCTTTGCTTTGGTTTCCTTAACAGGCTCTTCCTTGACCTCTTCCTTGCCCTTATTGATAAGATCGGGGTGAAGTTCAAGATTCTGCTGATAAAGCTCTGCTACAGCCTGTATCATAGCAGCGACTTTTCCGGAAGTTCCTGTAGAAATATCTATATCAAGACACTGAGCTACATCCTTGATACCGAGATTCTTCACATTGTTGTCACCGAACAATGCGTTCTTCTCGCCGTCCTTAGACATCAGATAGGTGTATTCAGCCGTTGCCTTTGTAAAGTCGATAACAGGAGCGTTGATAACATCAAAGGTGCAAATAGATTCAAGGGACTTCTGGAAGAATGCTTTTCCCTCACTGTCAGCACTGAGAGCAACGATAGGATATTCCTTCGGATCGAACTGTTTGAACAGATTGTCGATAGTCTGTACAAATACATTCTCTGAAACGAGACTCTTACTGCCGTTCTTCATTTCATTGATGTCAACACCGGCATCCTTGAACACATCAAAGCCGCCGTTCTTTATTTCTTCTTCTGCCTTCAGTACGACTTCAGGGGGAAGCTTCATTGTTATCTTCTTGCCCTTGTGAGTAGAGCCGTCAAGTCCGCTGCCGTCTTTGTTAATATCGAATACATGAAGAACAAGCTGCATAGGAAGTCCTGTTGCATTGCCCTTCGGATTGTCAAGTCCGCTTGTAGCGATATGAACGAAAGCGATACCCTTATTGCCCTTGTCGCCGTGAACTGCTTCCATAAGCTTATGATACTCAGAGTCGCCCTTATCAACGGCATCGGTATCAAGCTTGCCCATTTCTTTCAGGGTATTCAGTTTTGCTTCAACGGAAGCGTTGCGGTATTTCTGCTTGCCACGTTCGGAAGCGGCATCGTAGCGGTGCTTTTCGCTTTCCCTTACACGAGTCATACGCTCCGGTTCAAGCATTTCCTTTTCTCTGCCGACAGCAGTAATGAACTGATTGATAATATCAACACGTTCCATAGCCGTAGCCTTTGTCTCACGAAACGCAACGTCCTTTACCTTCAGATCATAAGCTCTTTCTGATACCTTGTGAGCTTTCAGAAAGTCTTCTTTGCTCATAGACTTGAAGTCGCCTGCAAGCTCCGGTTTATCGAACTGCTTTACAGCATTTGAAGGGGGAGTGAGGAAGTTACGGACAGCTTCAAGCTTTGCAGTACCGTAGCTGAGAAGATCGTCCCTGCCGTGCTTATGAAGATATTCAGCTCCAAGATGCGGCTGGTCTATGACTTTGCCCTGTTCCTGCATAGCTCTGAGCTTATCTGCACAGCCGAGCTTATCAAGATACTTGATAGCAAAATCTGTACCGTTGGCTATGATAGTAGTATTGTCTCTTTCCATGCCCTGCATGGTGTAATCGAAAGCCTGCTTGAACTCTGCCTGAGTAAGCACCTTCTGATCGGCAGGAATGCCGCCCTTCTTGAAAAGGTCAGGATTTTCTATCTGAGCCTTATAGCTTACAGGATCAATACCGGCAGAAGTGAATACGTCATAGCCGCCGTTCTCAGCAGTTGCGATAGCAGCGTTTACCATAGGAAGGTCAGCAGCAACGAGCTTGTTGAATGTAACAGAACGGTCATACTGCTTCAGTTCATCGTCATACTCAAACTGAACAAGCTGAACACGAGTTGCACACTGCCTTACCATGTTGCCTCTGTCAAGTCCGGTAGTAGATACTACAAGAGCTGCATAGGGTTCTTTTTTAGTCAGAGCTTCTTCAAGCTGTATCATATCTATTGAAAAATCTGATTTCATTTGAATACATCCTCCCCACGTCTGAGTCTTTCCATTGCTGCGGCATTGAGATAGAGATAATCTTCCTTGTGGATGCAAGGAATAATATTGTATGATTCGTCATGCTGATCGAGAAGATAGTCCATATACTTTGAAAGATATGTTCGCCTCTGCATTCCGAGTCCTTCAAGATAATCTCTCAGATCTGCCGGAGTGTTTTTGTCGTTCCTGTTTACGGATTCGATCTCACCGCCGTCAGCCCAAGCCGTAGCATAAAGCCAGCCGTTGCCTTTTGTTTCTCTGAACTTTTCCTCTGTTTCAAACGGTCTTATATAAACGTGATCGAGAATATCTTCGTTTTCGGCATCCCATTCATTGTATTTACAAGTAATCATGATGTTATTTTCACGATCAACAATACGGAGTGCCTGTGCAGGCTGTGAATAACTGAACTCCGGAGCAGGCTGGATATCTGGATTTGCCCGACCATACATATTAGCTATGCTCCAAGCATCATCACGAACATCCTTTGACACCTTCATTAAATTTTTGAATGCAAGAAACATATTTGCTTTAGGCGGTGCTTCTTCTTTAGAATATTTTCTTGTTGAATTACCCATATATACCTTCCTTTCAAAGCAGGATATTCTGCAATATATTCGTTATATTTATATACAAGAAAGAGGCGTTCCCATAGATATACAGAAACGCCCCTTAATCTTTATCAGATATTACGGACTTCCCGTTTTGACAGGTGCTACCGTCTTTGGTAAAAGATACGTTATCTCACACTCATGATCGGGGAGAAATCCGTATGTAATATTGAAAATGGAAAAAACATCTTTAAATAAGCCGAACCGTTCATCGTTCTCGCTAATGGACTGTGCATTGTCCCCTGCATATCTTACCAAAGATGCCCGACTGCAACTACTTATCATTTCCAGATAGCATCACCGTTCTTTTTGTACAGCAGCTTAATGCCTGAAAATATATCCTGTGGGGACTTCCTCTACGGATCTGCTGATCCACCCATTTTCGTGCTTCGGCTTTCCACACCTTCACATTCAGGATATACGCCATACTCAAACTCATTGCAGCCTTGCCTTCCTACTGGAAAGGTCAGCGTACAAAGACGACTCCGGCACCCACATCGGGGTGGGTGTTCGACCAACCTTTTGAGCCAGCCTATCGCCAACTTAACGTATATGTGTAGCAGAACTTCCCACGCTCACCTACGTTTTATTATCGTAACCACATATACAGACGAACCCGTTCTTCTTTGTATTTAAGCATATCATACAAATTTGAAAAAGTCAAGTCAAAATCGAGTTATTCTGCATTGTATTCGTTAAAATCGTATGATTGCACAAATTAGCAAGAATGATTTTGTTGTTATTTATATTTTATTCCAATTCTTTATCGCTCTGCTCTTTATACTCGGTAATTACCTTATCAAACTCTTTACCCTCGTATTCGGAGAGGGCATTTTTAGCAGCGTTTTTCAGTTCAGCAGAAGCAATAAACCTTCCGTCATCACCGCCGGACTTATCTTCATAGCTTGTATAGGTCTTCTTATCATCATCCGACATCTGAATAATGAACTCAAAAGAAGGCTCTTCTTTATTGTTCAGGTCAAAGGTAACATAAAGGTCGGTGTAGTCGATGCCTGCATCTTCCAGATCAACATTAAGTAAAAGAGAACGAACATCCTCTGACTGCTCTTTAAGGTCAAAGTCGGTAAGACGAAGGATATCTGATACAACATCATCGGTGATAGACAGATGTACACTTGCGACATCATCTTCAATAAGGACTGCATCTTCATCATTCGGATCTACAAAGACCTTATCGAAATACTTCTCGTCAAAGAGCCTTTCAAAATTTACCTTGTCAAGATGATTGGCAAGAAGGTCAACATAGCCGATATCGTATTCCCAGCCTGCGTTTTCTTCTACCATTGCCTGTTTTACATCAAGATTAGAATTCAGGTATTCCATGATATCTTCCGCAGTAATAGGCAGTTCATCGGGAACTTCCTTACCAAGCTTTTCAAGAGTTTCCTCAATACCTTCCTGTGCATTTTCAAGAATATTCTCTTCGATAGTACCGGCAAGACGGTCTGCCACATCTTTTGCGGTCTTGAATTCACCTTCGTCTGCATCAAGATACTGTCCGAGCTGATTATCATAGACAGCATAATCACCGTTTTCCAGCTTATCCATTGAGTAATCAGCAACACTGAGCATAGCATTGAACTGTTCTGTACGTTCCGTAACATTCATATTTCCGTTCTTATCCATAATCATTCAATCTCCTTATCACATTCCTTGCGGAAGTCGTTTATTGTTTCTTCCAGTGATTTGCCGCTGAACTGCTCAACAGCATTAATGACAGCTTTTTCTATTTCAGGTGTTACCCTCATACGGTCAGCACCTTCCGAATTTGAAAAATTCGCTCTTCATATCAAAGTCAACATAAAGATCGCCAAAATCTATATTGGCTGCTTCAGCATCAAGTGCTTTATTTGCATACTTGACAGCTTCAGTCTGTTCACCAAATTCAAATTCAGTATTGCGAAGAAGCTCTGTAAGAGTATCAGTACCGATTTCAAGAAAAACATTCATTACATCGTTCTGCTCAACATATATAAAAGGTTCGGGATTGCTTGTAACCTCGATATCATCATAGAATTTCTTGTCGAACAAGTATTCAATATTTACATCATCAAGATGATTAACAAGCAGATCAAGATATCCGACATTATCGCCGCAGTCTTTTTCAAACAGTTTTTGATGAACGTCCGGATGTTCTTTGATATACTTGTCGATTTCACTTGCATCTACGATAGAAGAGAATTCTTCCAGTTCATCGGGAGTGCTTAGATCAGTTTTATATGTCTCATACAGAATATCGGCAATTGCTTCGTGCATACTATCGACAATATTCTCTCCGATAGCAGCATTTATATGATTTGCGACTTCTTTTGCGTTCTCAAAAGAACGTATATCATCACCGCTGCTGATATAACTTCTGGACTGAGAATTATAAACAGCGTAGCTTCCGTCTTCCTGCTTATCCATTGAATAGTGCATTGCACCAAGCATGGACTCAAACTGTTTTGCATAATATAATTCTTTCATTATTCGATCTCCTTATCATCAGGCTTTATATCGTTTTTATCAATATAAGCAACTTTATGCCAGTCCTCACCAAGCTCTTTTTCAGCATTAGCAGCGAGAGTGATGTGCTTATCGGATATCTCTTCCATGTTCCTGATAATATCAGAAGGAATATCGAACAGCTTGTCTTTATCACCGCCTATATACGCCTTGTCACCATCCATGTTGTAAACGATGTTCTCACCGGTTTCTATATTCTGTCCTGCGTACACATCAGCGAGAAGATCCTTGCCATCCTTTTCACCTACCTTAAAGGTAAGCATTTCCTCATAACGGTCTGCGTGGTCGCCGCTTCTGTATTCGTGGTCTATATCTTTAAGCTCTATACCCATAGGCATATCAAAAATAAGGTCGTTTTCAGCCTGCATTGCATCTATCTGAGCCTGTATTTCGTCTTTTGTGCCTTCATAGAAAGCATCGTTCAATTCCTTTTCAGGAATATCCACTGATATAGGTTCACCTAAATCCTTTTCAGGTTCATTGCCCTTATCCTTCATAAATTCGGGAACTTCTATATTATGAGATACCATATAGATAACCATTTCCTGTTTTACCGCTGCCTGCTCATTTTCAGTAAGAGGGACAGTAACAAGATCGCCATGATCGGTAGATTCCAGTTCGGCACTTACGCCTCGTTCATCAGATGCAACAAAATTAACAGCGATATTGCCGTTTTCAGTATCTTTTTTAAAGCCCTCGATCATTGAACCTCTGTTTTCAGGACAATTTTCAGCTCTGCTGAGAAGAGTGCTGATAACATCGGGATTGTTTTCTTTGTTTATGCTGCTGTAAGTAACGACCATATCCATATCTTCTTCGTTTATCCAAAGATTGCCTGTTTGCTGATCTGCCACAAGATTCTGAGTAAGGTCAACGTTCTTCATGATCTCGCTCTCGATATCACCGAACTTACACATCTGGTTTCTGCCGTGTTCCTTAGAGAAGTAAAGTGCTGCATCAGCTCTACTGAAAGCCTCGTGGAAAGCAGCTATCGTACTTCCCTTATCAGCATCGTAGCCGGTTTTTCCCTGAAATTCAGCTACGCCGCCTGATACGGTCACGGGAACTTTTTCACCGTTCACTTCGATAGGAGAGTTTTCAATTGCCTTTCTGAGCCTGTTGGCTATTTCATTTGCTTTATTCTCGTCAACAGGAACGATAACAAGCATTTCCTCGCCGCCCCAACGGAACACGCCGCTGTCTGCCGACTGTCTGATATTGTCCTGAAGAACAGATGCTACCTTCTTTAAGCATTCGTCACCTACATCGTGACCGTAGGTGTCGTTGAACTTCTTGAAACGATCTATATCAAAGAGAATTACCGATACTGGTTCATCGTGCTTAACGTGGTTATATGCCTCTGACTTGATAAAGTTGAACATACCCTCACGGTTCATCAGGTGAGTAAGTTCATCAGTAGTTGCCTTTTGCTGTAAAGCCTTGTTTTCCAGTCCCATACGAAACGCATTGCCGATCTTGCCGTCTTTGAGATCAAACGCCTTGATATCTTCTTCAGTGAAGCCACCTGCTTTGCCTCGTGCATAAGCGATCCCGATAACTTCTCCCTGCTGATTTTCAAGAGGAACATAAAGAGTGTGATTCTTTGAACCGTAGTTCGTATTGAATTCCTTGAAAGAATAGTCGTTGTTGATAGGAGAGTGGGTTTCGATAGCTTTTTTAAGCAGACCGCCTTTACTGAGGTCAGTGTACTCACGGCTTCCGTCTTCATTTACGGTAAATATCTTGTTCTTGTCGTAAACGTCAACGCTGTAGATCTTGCATTCATCAGCACCGATCTCATATTTGCCGAGATCACCCATAGCCTGCAAGGTTTCCTCAATGCTCTGTGATGCGTACATACGCCCGATGATCTGGTTCTGCATATTCTCAATAACAGAAAATAGTTTTTCCTGAGACTGAGCCTGCCGTAACAGGTTTTCATACTCTTCCTTTGAAATAGTCACTTGTTCACCCATAATTCTTCTCCTTGTTATCTGTCGATATCATCTTTAGCCTTTATATCTGCCGCATCGTCCTTATCATCAACCGATGGAGCAGGAGCGGCTTTATCTGCCTTCTGGTTCTCAAACAGGAGCTTAACTGTATCTCTGTCAGGCTGATCGCTGAACCTCATAGGCTTGCCATTATCACCGTTGATAAACTCTGTCTTTTTATTTTCCACAGCTCTTACAAAGTACACATTTGTCTTTTCATTCTTACCGACTGTAAATTCGGTTTTATCGTCCTTCCACTGATCGGCTATATACATTTCTGTTCTGCCGAATTTAGTATGGCTGTCCTTATATGCCTGCTTTTCGGCTTCAGCTTTAGCAACACGTTCCTCGACTTCCTTCTTGACAGCCTCACGCCGGGCTTCAATGTCAATGCCAAAGGATTTATCAAATTCCTTGACGAACATATCCGAGAGCTTTGCTGCACGGTCGAATGCCTGCATGAACATTTCACGCTTACCGACTGTTATCTGCTGTTTGGAGAGAGTACCCTTGTCGAATATCTCTGCAAGTTTCAGTCCTGCTTTGTCGCCTGTTTCGATACCGATATGCTCAGAGATCATATATGCGGTCATGACAGTTTCTATCTTGTGCATATCACCTTCAAGGGGAGTTGCACTCTTGATACCGATTACTGACTCAGGCTTGTTAGCAAGAACATTGTCGGCGTAGGAGAGAAGTGCTTCAAAGATGTCTTCCTGCTGTCCTTTATGGTTAGCAACGATGTTGAAGGGAGCGAGTGTAGCGGCATCCTGCATAGATTTGAGGACTTCATCGTAGTTGGCGAGGTCTGCTTCAAGAGGCTTATTCAGATTGATGATGTCCTGAAGATTGTCCTTAGTTGGATCATTCGGAACAGTCTGAGAAATGTCGAAAGTAGAGCCGAGCTTGAATCCGAAGTCAACCTCTGCCTGACCTTTATCGTTAAGCTCCTTCATCAGCTTGTCTTTAAGCTTGTCAGCTTCAGGGCAAGTGCCGTCAGGCATTACCTTGTAGAATTTAGGGAAAAGAGCCTTCTGCTTGTCGATGTAATCATCAATAGCCTTTTCAGACTTTTTAACTCCGGTGCAAGGCTGCCATATAGCAATACCGTGCTGTCCGCTGTCTACATGACGATCAAGTTTCTTCCAAGCATTAAAACCCATGACTGCCTTTGCATCAGGTTTCTGAGCATAGATAAGGCAGATATTGTTGTGAGAGTATTTCTGAAGAGAAGAACGGAGCTGAAGGAATGTCTGATATTCCTTAGAATTCATCATATCCTTGACACTTTCGTATGCCTGCTGAGTTATCAGGTCTTTTTTTTCAGCCGGTTTAGCCGCCTCGTAGCCTGTAGCTTTTACGCCGTCAATGCCAAACTGCTTGTCAATAGCAGAGAGAACAGCAGAAACAGAAGCCCGTCCCTTACTGTCAACCGCTGTATCGTCTATTTCAACGACTGTTTCCTTCGGCAGATCATGGATATTGAGCATATACTTAGCTGTCTGTTCTCTTATCTGCCTCTGGATATCAGGATGATCCTTGTTCTCGTCAAAAGGCTTTGTGTAGTCGACTTCATCAGGAGCAAGGTCAAGATAGGCTCTGTATTCGTCCATATCCTGAATATCACCGTCTGCAAGCATCTGTTCATATTCCTCTTTGCAGAAGTCCTGTTCGTCCTGATATTCCTCACGGATCTTCTCTTCAGCAACACCTTCCGCAATCTTATAGGTGTCGTTTTGTTCAAATGAAAAATGTATATCCTTTACAACTATCTGTTTCATAATCGGTTCTCCTTATCGGTTATCAGGCTATATCCTTATCCTGATCTTTTTTCTTAGTCGGTTCTGGTTCATTGTCCTTATCAGGCGTTCCATTCAGAGGACGGATAACATCACCACGATTTAACGTACTACCTGTCTTCATAACGCCCTGCCACTCAAATTCGCCTTCTGCAAAATTCTTCTTTATTTCACGGAACAGGAACTTGCGGTCATCGGTTGTAAGGTCAGGTTGAATATCCTTTGTACCTGTACCGTCATCGAGAGGAACGGTGAAAGCAGTTATTCTGTTGCTTCTGATATCAAAGGTGATCGTCAGATCGTCAAGAGACTCACCGTGGAAGTGGGAGAGAAGTTCATTTCTTGCCTTATCGGGCATATCCTCTGTAAAGATCTGTACCTTGAATACTCCGCTGCCTTCTTTAACAAGGTCGCCTGTATGGTCGATAAGGCTGTTGCGAAGAGCTTTTCTGTCAATGCTGAAATCAAGGTCTTTTACAAAATGATGTGACATTTCCATCATGTATTTGATAGTGCAGGCATTCTGGTCGAATACAATGTATTCATCGTTCATCAGTCCTAAATACGGATTCTTCTTGCTTGCAAATACACTGCCGCAGCCGTTCGGAAGGTCTTTGCCTGTGAAGTTTGAACCTAAAATGCGGTTCGGTTCATAAGCTTTACCCAGTGCAACAGAGAAGATAGCGGTGTAGCCTGTTTCCTGCTGACCGCTGTTCCACCTTGCACCTTTAACATCCATATAGTTCAGTGCTTTTCTGCATTCAGGAGCGAAATACAAGCCCTGTCCGAACATTTTTCCTGTTGTTCTTGCATCGGGGTTAAGGGAAAGTCCGGTTGACATGATAGAGTACCAATTCTCTACCTTTGAACCGTGATAGAAGAGTTTTACGCCCTTTGGCGAAATGTGGTGATCCTTTTTGTACTGTTCGTAATTTGCCCTTGTTTTCAGATTTTCAACTGCGAAGGCACGAACAAAACGTCTTTCAACATCACCCTGATAGTCCTTACCTAAATGGTCTGTGATACGGTCTTCTTCTTTGTAAGTGACCTGTCTCATAGTCAGACCTCTTGCTTCAAGGACTGTCATATCTTTGTTATTGTCGTTAGCTGCTACAGGCTGAGTTATCTGGATAGCACCTTTAAGGTTGTCAAGCATTGCACCTTCACGCTGAATGATCTTATCAAAATCATCAGTTGACTTTGCTGTATAGTCCCTGACATTTTTCATAGCTCTCGGAATATCCATAAACAGTTCTTCCAGAGTTTTATTGAATTCATAGAGAGCAGCAGGGGTGTTATTTGCAGCAATATCACTCAGTCTCGCCAAATCGTACTGTCCTTCATCAATCATTTTCTGAGTGATCTTATCTGCTGTGATACTGTAGTTACGACTGATGAACATACGGCTTGACTCTATCATTCTGTCAAGAGCAGCCTGTACTACCGGATCTTCAACAGACTTATAGGACAGCTCTGTAACTTTATCGGAAGAAACTTCTTTCTTCATACGGAGAGCAGTTTCGTCTTTATAGCCTTTATTTATTTTTTCATTTTTCAATGAATCAAAATTCTTTTCCCATGCTTCATAATGGCGGCGAACCACTTTAGGCTGTATTTTTGGCTTGTTGTCATTGTCATCTAATTCTGACTTCACTCTGCCATAAGCGACATCAAGACTTCCGTTATCGTTTTCGGTTATCTCATAAAATTTATTTTTATTTGTTCTGCTGTCAACGCACACAAGATAAGCGTAATTCTTAGCCATAATTCATCACCTTTCAGCAGGAATTTTCTGGAACTCGTTCTTTCCTGATATGAAGATAAGTTCATAGTCTTCATCGAACATCACTGTTTCTTCAAGGACATAGACCTTATTGCCGTCCTCGTCAGTGTAAGTTCTCAGAGCCTTAACAAAATCCATTTCATTGCCGTCTTCTGATTCGTAGAAAGCCTTCCAGTCGATGTAATCAACAAGAGGGTGTTCGGCATAAGACTTCAAAAAATCGAGCTTCTTGTCTTCGGGAAGTTCTTCATATACTTTGCTGTTCGTCATGCTTACATCTCCTTATCAACGTTCTTGTCAACGATCTCAACAGTATCATCGAGCTTTTCCTGTTCGTGATTGCCGAGCGGAACATCTACCACACCGTCCTTGCCTGTAACAATCGCAAGATTAGCAGGAAGACCGCCGCCTGTTTCAACGATGACCTCTTTGACATCATCCAGTTTCGCCTTGTATTCGATAGCAGGAACATCAAGGCGGCTGAATATCTTGTCGATAAGTTCATCGAGGTAATCTTCCTTAATGACGTAGCTTCTTCTTCCGGTAAGCATTTCCGGTTCGATAAGGATCTCGTCATCTTTAATTGTTTTTGCAGGGGAAGCGGCAGGAGAAGAGGGTGCAGGAGAAGGGGAACTGATATTTCTTGCTGTCGGTGTATCGTTATAAAGTTCCTCATAAGGAATAACTGTTTCAGGATAATCACTGAAATCACCGTAATCTTCCTCGTAATACTGTGTCCTGTCTTCCTCTTCAGGTGGAACATCCGCATCATCGGGGAAGTAGTCATTAGGCGGTATATTCTGATACTGAATTCTGTCGATAAATTCCGCTTCGCTCTCCACGATTGGAGCAGGCTGAACAAATTCATCGTACATTTCTTCTGCCGGTGGGGGTTCAGGCATAGGTGGGTACTGATCGTAGTCCGGTATTTCCTGTTCACGCTTCGGTTTTTCTTCCTCAACAAACAGCTTTCTGTTGAGCCAACCTTTCATTGCCATTGTATTTCGCCTTCTTAATCATCGTAGTCGTAATCGGGTTCATATTCAGGTTCGGGTTCTTCATAAAGTTCCTCGATAACGCCGTCCCAAGAACGTGAACCGTCATCGACTTCTATGTTTTCTTTTTCAGTTTCAAGCCCGAATTCTGAAAAAGCTTTTGCTACTGCATCTTTTACCTCAGATACAGTGTCCTCTTCGTCATAGGCATTAAGCTCCGGTGGATCATCAGGTTCATAGTAGTTATTAGAAGGAATACCTTCTTCATAAGTGCCTTTCTGCGTTCCTTCTACTGATACTGTGAAATCCGCAAAGAAATCTTCGGGGTTTTCTTTAACCTCTGTTTCAGTCTTAGCTTCACCGGCATCGTCCGTAAAATCTGTAAATTCCATTTCTACAGATGTGTCAAATTCATCTGACTTATTCAGAATGTTTTCAACAGCTTTTGCAACTGCGGCTTCAGCCTGCTTGACATCATCAAGCTTTAAGAAACTCTCAGCACTTACAGGCACGTTTATTTTCATTTCCAAAGCTCTTTCTACGCTGAATTTCCTTGCCATAGTCTTACTCCTTTTCATGTTCGGCAGCAGGAGAGTTGTTGTGACCTATCGCCTGTTCGATACCCTCTGCCACGAAACCGGTAGTGTTGTACATCCGAGATACAAGTTTGTCCCTCTGAGCATCTATCTGATAATCTGTAGCATCTGTGATAAGCTCCCATTCCTTAAAAGCTTCATAAGCTCTTTTCAGGCTTCCGAAATCCACCTGACTGAAATCAGGGTTCTTTGAATTGATGCCGTTAAGATACTTGACAGACTGACCGCCCGACTCTTTCCATGCGTAAAGGTTCGGGTTATAATCATCAATGAGAGCGGATTTATCCGCATTGCCTTTGATGAACTGTGTCTTATCAGCTCCGAGGGGAGCAAAGAAGATATTCTCGTCTTTGATAAATGGGATATTTTTCTTTATCCAGTCGTACTTATCGGGAATGGTATCTTTTGCGGCAGCGGTTACTATACAAGTATCAACGCCGTCTTCATGAAGTTGTTTTGCAAGATTGATAGCGAAATCATCAGGTTCAACTTTGGCAAAGTAATGATTCTTTATATCGAATATCTCTTCCATAGTTGCATTCGGATTCCATTTGCCCGTTGTACCGTCTATATCAAAATAGACTGACGGTTCATCCGATATTCCTCTGTCAAGGAATTTCAGGTCGTTCCATTCCTCAGTTGTAAGATTGACAAATTGTGCAAGGAATTTATTGCTTGTATGAATAACTCTGTCGTGTTCGTCCAGAAGACGAATATCAACGTCACGGGCTGTCTGATTTTCGCCAAGCTGAATAGAACCGTTAAGCAACGCCTTGTTTACTGCGGCTTCGCTATGAGCCAGATGATAACTCATAGCCTGTTCACGGTTTTCAGCTTCAAAGCTTCGCAGTTCAACGCCGTTTGCTACTGTCCTGTAAGTCGATACAGTTAAATTATCATTCATAAATATCACCTTTTATTCGGTAAAATATTCGTTATTATTCGACTAAAAAATATGATACATTTCTATACAAAAGAGAGTAGGAAAGTGTATCAAGATATATTTTAGTCTATTTCCTTATCATATTCCTGCTGAACTTTCTTTTTATCCGGTGTGATGTCTGAGTCGTAGAAGCGGTCAAGGCTTTCCTTTTCACGGGGAGTAAGAACAAGTTCTTCGCTTCTTGTTGACTGTGAACCGTATAAAGCTCTTGCTGAAACGGTTTCTTCCTGATCGCCGTACTCTGCATAAAGAAGCTCAATTTTAAGTCCAAGCTCTTCAGGCTTACGCAGTTCTTTAAAATTCTCAAAATTCTTTACTTCTACGCCGTCATCCAAAAGGTCAAGTTCAAGACCGGAACGCCTCATAAGCTCAAACTGGAATCTGTCACTTGCTTCCTGATCGTGGTAGTTATCAGCAAGAACGGCTGTGTAGACTGATGCACCGCCGCCGGCACGGTCGAAAGACGAATCTTCGATAGTGATAGCAGAGAAATCCAAGTGGAATGCTGTTTCTCTTACCGACTCTTCAAGAACGGACGAACATTTGAAATAATTTACATACGCAAGGTTGCCGTCCTCAATATCACTGTCAGGCAGACCTTGTTCCATATCAGTAAAATGAGCCTTCCAGTCATCATCACCGATTGTAACTTCTTTAGCCCATATATGAGTGAACGGTTTGAGAGTATCGGTGTCGCCGTCACGCATCCTGTCAATATCAGTGTCAGGATATTCCAGTTTAAAATCGCTTTCTGTAAGAGCAAATCTTTCATAATTTCCCGAATCATCAAGCTCTACGATAAAAACCTTATTCTTATTTTCAAGCCCTTTGGCGATATCTTCAAGAGCTTTAGCAGCACCAAGAGCAGTATCAGACGAGAAGCCAAAATATGCTGTATCAACACCTACACCTTCAATATCTGCCTGAAGCTGAGTTGCAAGCTCTGAAGCCTTTGCCGGATCAGTCAGGGCAGCGGCAACATCTTCCTTGCTCATGCTTTTTTCGCCTTCATAGACTTTATCATAAAAGTCGTGAACTGTATTGATAAGAGAGTCGGTGTCTTTCTTGAATCTGTCAGCTATTTCCTGTATGTAGACTTTATCATTGATATCATCAGGAAGTGATACAAGTTCGTCAAAGTCAAGTTCTATAAGACTGTTCTTAACCATATCATTGATATCATCGTACTGTTCTGTCATAACTGTTTCACCGTCATATTCGTAGATTATCTTACAGTCGATAAGGTCAGCCGTTACCTGAAATTCCTTTTCATCATCGGTGTAGGTAGTATAAGCTATGCCTACATCATGAAGATCTGTGAAATCGGCTCCTACGCCGTATACATCTACGCAGAAGTCATTTATAAGCTCTTTGGCTTTTTCAAGAGAATCCTCATAAATTTGTTCGTGGTTAGGATCATGCTTTGTCTGAGCGTTCTTTACATTGTCTATTTTGTTTTCCATATCTTTCAAATAATCGCTATTCATATCATTCAGGTAATTATAATTGTTATCCATATCATTCAAGCTCCTTATCGTTATCGCCGTAGTCAACGCTTAGATCCTGCTCATTAACGGGGAATTCGCTGTTTCTTAGGTCAAATGTGTCCTGA
>Ga0255342_1000979_pt1 | contig 43827 bp, 42 predicted proteins | sample wastewater_treat_3_FD_192416 | JGI IMG/M metagenome (GOLD analysis project Ga0255342, IMG submission 192416) | Wastewater microbial communities from Lulu Island WWTP, Vancouver, Canada - plant14 | ecosystem: Engineered > WWTP > Wastewater > Unclassified | place: Canada: Vancouver, British...
CACAAATCAAAATTCAAAAAGAGCGATTTTCCAGCAGAAAATCCGCATACGTGCCGTGAACGGAAGCCGATCGCCCGGACGGCAACTTTGTCGGACATCAGTCCTCTTTGATTTTTGCTTTGTCATTTTGATATTTGCTTTTTGATATTTGATATAACTTATTATTTAACAGGGTGTTATATCGATTTCATAAGAACAAACTTGCGCTGTAGTACTAAAAGCACCAAATCCTTTGGAGAGAACACGACGAAGAGAGCAATATTTTTCCTGGCCATCTTCTTCTGGCTTATTATTTGTTCAATCGCACACGGAACTGTTGTTTTGAAGGTCAACGACTCCGATCCGGCAGTTTCCCCGCTGGAGTTGAAAAACCCTGAATCCTTAAAAATCACTTTAACCGATTCCGAGTCATCAAAAACCTGCTATGACTTAACGCTGTCCGCCCTTGTTGGCACATTTTTATATGGAGACCCGAACACATCCGCCTCGTCAGAGCTTGTCCAGAACAAGAAGATTGACATTCAGACTTCCGATCTTGAAAAAATCGGCACGCTCTATTTTGAATTTAGCGATGATTCTGATTCCGGCGCGGCGGTCGTCAGTGTAACAACGAACCAACCGCTTACCATCAACGACCAGATCGTACCTGCGAATACGGAAATCTATCAGCTTGTTTTCTTCGATATATCGCAAGAGGGGAAAATCATTGTTTTCGGAGTCAATTATGACTCGTTAAACTATACCCCACCCGTACAGGAAGAAGTCGCTATCCAGCCGCTTCAGGCGGAATCTCTTGAAGCGGTGGAGTCGATGGAATCGACGGAGATGGCGTTGAGTGGTGTTTCCGGCGGCGGCTCGATGATGATGTCAATGAGTGAGCCGGTCTGGTTCGATGACCCGGCTCAATGCCCCGATCTGGATGAGGACAACTTCGTCAATTTCGCCGATTTTGCCATTTTTGCTGGAAACTGGCTCAAGACGGAAAGTGGTCTGGCGGGCGATTTTAATGAGGACAGTATTGTTGATGTCAATGACCTGATGCACTTTAGCGAGTTTTGGCTGACAGAGGTTTATTATCCGACCTATTCTACCGACCCCCTTCCCTATACAACTTCATTTGAAATCTCTCAAGGATATGCTGATGCCTATTATGGTTATGTTGACCTTGATTATCAGATGGGGTGGCAGGTGAATACGGGCCTTGCGGTTCTTGAGCTTTGGTACGCATTGGTTGGTGAATATGAAATGGAGTATCAAGATGTAATAATAGACGCAAACTCGATTGTTTCAAAACAGTTTGAGGATACAGGCAGTGATCATGAATATATTCATCTTAATTTTATCCCTGCCGTTGATCAGAAAATCAATATCCTCAATGGTTCGGACGTGGTTGCATCCGTATGGTTTGCGGATGATTGGAAAATCTATGTTCTGGATAACGGCAGTTATGTCAATACCGATGTGGACTATGAATCCGTGCGTAATTCCTGCCGAGATTATTATTTTAATTCAATGGATTATGAAAATACATTTACTGACCTGAAATTCAAAATGAATTGGCAGAGTAATACCTACCAAGTGTATTGGAATGGCGAACCGAATGCGATTTCTAATCCGGCGGTGTTTGATCAGAATTACGATGTCTTAACCGCTTTTCAGACGGAAACAGGCGGTGACTGGGGAGTCCTTGATTCGTTGACGATCAGCGACGGGATGGCCGAGCAACCCTGGGTTCGGATTGACTCACCCTGTGCCTGCGATACGGATACCGAACTTCAGGGACACGTCAAGATTATCGGCACAGCACAGGGGTATCATTTTGGCAGGTATGTACTCTTATACAGCCCGGCGGAACTGGCATTTACATCGCAAGGATATATTGATGAGGAGAATTGGCACCCCTTTGCTTCAGGGACGAATATGGTCGAGAACGGGGTTTTGGGGTATTGGGATACATCCAGCATCCCTAACGGATATTATCATTTGGCGGTTATCGTCTTTGATGATCTTGGCTATCCACAAGGTTATCCCCAGCATTATCAGGTGGTCTTCAAAACCCTGTCTGTCGGTGGGACTGTCGTTTATGAGGGGCCGGGGTATTTCCCTGTGGTGGGCGATCTAAAATGCAATACCTTTTATCACGAGGAAGAACCGGAAATTTCCGTTCCTTGGGCGGGACAATTTCCGTTTGAATTTCGGCGCGTCTATAACAACAACCGGCGATTTTATACTCAACCGCTTGCCCCCGGCTGGTCGCATAACAGCCAGATCATCCTGACGGAAAATTGCTGGTACGACTGGGAAACACGGGATTCCGGCCCATTCCTTGTTCCGGCGTATGATGACAATTTTCTTGGATTCGGCTATATCTGGATTCAGTACCCCGACGGTTCACGCCAACTGTTTCGCAACCCAAACCCCGAATATGAAGGCTCTACAGTGATCTACCGTCCCTGGCCGGAAGATAATACGGGAGAGTATATTGAACGAACCAGCTATGACGATGGATTTTTGACCGTTACGGATATTTACTATACACTCCACACCCGCGATGGGATTGAGATGGATTTCAGCGTTAACGATCTAAGTATTCCGTGGAATGGTTTTTATGGAAGTATCAACTGGGAAGTTCAAATTGGTATCAATTCCATGAGCGACCGCTTCGGAAATACGTTGACGTATGAGTGGCGAAAAGCGGACGGAAAACCGGTTGGTGTGTCGAGAATCTCTGACGGCAACAGAGAAATTATTTTTACGTTTGACAGTTATAACTACTACACCAAAGCTGAACTGAAGGTCGGTTCAGTAGCTTACCGCACCGTCGAGTTTGGCTTTGAGGGCCTTTACGAGGGCTTCAACTATGTAGTGACCCAAAAAGGCACTGGAGTTGATGAACAAGGAGTGTATGATCCCAACAATGTCAAAGAGTACATTACGAAATATCAATATGATGATGGCTGGAATCTGCTGAAAATCATCAATGTCAATAATTCCAGTCAGGAAGAAGCACTTATTGAAGTGGATTATGACAACTATGGGCGGGTTTGGAAGCGGAGGGATTATGTGGAATCTGATAATTTCCTTGAAACGACCTATGCTTATACCTTTATTGACCCGAACCTGCCGGGAGAAGACGGCGACCGGCTGATAACGCTTCAGTCCAACGATGCCCGCAGCCTCGTTACCGTGCAAAATGCCAAAGGAGCAACCCTGTCGCAGGATATTGTTCCTTCGGACGGTTGTGCAGTCACCCAGATGACGCTGGTTTATGAAGATTCCGACAACCCATTGAAACCGACAGATGTTTATGAATACTTTGATGGTCTTCAGCGCCATACATGGAACGACTATGATGATTACGGCGATCTGCTTGAACAGCAAACTTTTGTCGATGACAGCAATTCTATTGCAACGGAACTAACCTATCACCCGGATTACGCTTTTGAAACATCCCGGACAAGCTGGCAGGGATTGAACAAGACCGGCGAAAAAGTCCAGAAACTCAGCATTTATGGGAATGCCGATGGCACCGAAAATGAAAACGGGGATTATTTAGTTGCGGAAATGGTGCTTCTCCACGACGGCGACCCTAACGATCCTAATGACAATCTCTGGGCGGTTACAAACTACACGTATTATGACACCCCAAACAAGAAAGGATTAGTCAAGTCCATCACCGACCCGGAAGAATTTGTAACGCTGATCGAATATGACAACAACGGTTATAAAACAGTTGTGCGTAAAGGCACTGATCCAAATAGCACCGAAATTGTGGAACGGTATCAGTATGATGCCATCGGCCAGCTTATCCTCCAAGCCAATCCATTGGGCGGAGTTACACGACATGACTATGACGGATTCGGACGGCTCTATCGGACATGGAAATATGAAGATTTGGCCATAATGTATCGGTCAGACCCCAATTCGTTTCAATCGCCGGTTCTGGCCGAAACCCGGTTTGGCTATGATGAACAGGGCTTTAAGACCTTTGAAAAATTAGACACAAGCGGCGAAATCGACACTTCTTATACTTATAACGGCCTGCCTATACGTAAAACGTTTGATGACGGAAGTTATGTTGAATTCAGTTATGATACACAGGGCAATAAGACACAGGAATATCGCTACGAATACACAAGTCAAAAAGACTGGTACGTTACCTTCGGGTATGACTCGATGAATCGGCTGAAGGAGACAAACTGGTTTGATTATGACGATGCTACGCTTATCAAACGGCAGATAAGCGACTACTACGGCACAGGACAGAAAGCGTATGATGAATTCTTCGGGTATGACGGGTATCCCGAAAAGAAAGTTAGCTATGGTTACGATATTCTGACACGACTGACCAGTACCGTTACCGACCCGGAAGGATTTGCTTTGACCGTCAACTATGGATATGATGCCGCAGGCAACCGGATCAGCACCACAGACCCGAAGGAAAATATTATTTATACCGACTATGACAATGCCAACCGCAGGATAACCGAGTATTTTGCCGCCACAGGCGGAACCGAACACGAAGCGGCTATCCCTGCCAAAGAAATTGATTACTATAACGATAGTAAAGTTCTCAGCGAAACACGCTTTGATTATAACGGCAGTACCGTTTTGGCGTACAGCGAATTTGGCTACGACGCACGAGGCCGGATGATTCAGACGCTCCAACAAATTGATGTCAGTAACAACGCTGTTACGGATTATTACTATTTCGATGCCATCGCAGACCCCAATGAACCCAATGAGCCGGGTATCTTAGCGTCCATTATTATTGAAGACGCCGAAGAAAAGCAAACGGCCATTACCTTAGACGGCTTCGGCAGGCAACTGAAGCGGCTGTATCCATCGGAAGATTATGAAGAATATGTCTATAATGGCGACGGGACTTTAGGGCAAAAGGCAGTCTGGGATGACCAAAGTGTCAAACAATGGATGGACTACTACTATGACGGCTACGGCAGAATAACGGATGTGAATTACCCAGACACGGGATATGCTACGTTTATGTATGACGGCTTTGGCCGCAAGACGCTTACGATAGATGGCAGAAATGTGGTGGACAATATTGGCGGCAGTCATCAAATCAGCTACGCCTTTGATGTTCTGAACAGGGTTGCATCTTATACGGATCAGGACGGCTATACCGTCACTTATCTGTATCGCCATGACGGGCAAAAACAGAGCATCATGGTCGAAGACCCCAACCACGTGAAAATTTACGATGTTCAGCACGATTTTGATACCGCCAATCGATTGTACCTTGTTTGGGACGGATTTGGCAATCTGCTCACGGACTGTATTGCTCATCTGGAATATGACAACAACGGCAATCGTCAAACATTACGTTACTATCCAACCGGCTCATTCATGGGAGCGACGGTGGATATGGGTTACACCTACAACCGGGATAATTACCTGACTACTTACACGACAAGCGGCGGGCCAACTTTTACGTTTGATGCGAGTGGTTCCGGCGATATTGACGGCTTGGGGCGGCTCGTCAATGCTGATGAAACTATCACACCGGTAGGCGGCAGCACGGTGAATCACAGTTATGCTTACAGCTACGATATGCTCTCGCGGTTAAAATATGCCTATACGTCCAATGTAGCCCCGACAGCGTATCGTGAATACGATTATGAATACGACAAAGCCGGTAATATGACCCATGCGGTTTTTGATAACGGCGGCGGTTTTGAACACCACACATACTATCAATTAGACGGCGATCAAGTAACCGGAACAACCGGTACGGGCGGTACTAAATACTTGACGTGGGATGAAAACGGCAGACAGACCAGCCGGTACGGCAATAGTGCAGGGGATTATCCTGTCGGCTATAATTGGGATGGAAAGGCCATCTCCAGCAATGAACATGTTGATCCGAATATGGGTATTGAGGTCAAATATACGCCGGATGGCGTGCGTATTTGGAAGAAGTTTAAATGGAATCTGGCCAGCTATGAACATAAGTATATTGTTGACACCGTCGGCGATGTGCCGCAGGTCTTGCTGATTATCGACAACGATGCTAATGATATTATCCAAACACTCGTTCATGCCAATAATCAGGTGATTATGCAGTATGACGGCGACCGCACTGCCAGTCGGTATTTTTACCTGCATGACCGCTTAGGCAGCGTGCGGGCAATCATTGATTCCAGCGCAGCGGTGCAGAATTGCTATTACTACACGCCCTGGGGCAGCGTTACCGGCAGTGAGACCGAAGAGAACGTGGACAACTGGTATGCCTGGGCGGGCTACTGGTACGAGGACGGTATGGAAAACGGCCTGTCCGCCATGTATTACTGCAACGCCCGCCACTACTCCAGCGGTCGCTTCCTGACCCGTGATCCAGTCAGAGGCGCTTACAATGAGCCGATGACACTCCACCAGTATTTGTATTGTCTGAATAACCCAATCAATGCCACCGACCCCAGCGGTGAATTTGGTCTCGGCCTTTGGATGCGTGCAAAAGATGCTTCTGTTAAAGTAGGGGCTAAGATATGGGCAATGAACAAAATACAAACTCTCGCCACAATAGGAAATGCAATATATAGTGGCTATATAAACACAATTACCGGCCCAGATTCTATGTCTGATTCTGCCAAATTCGCAATAGGTTTTGTTGCAGGAGCGGCTGAAATGCAACTTGGCTTAAAGGTGAATGCTACTACTGGTGCAATGGCTGGATCGTTAATAACAAATATAGGGAACGAATTGTTACGGGATGATAGATCGGCGAGTTCTTTAGGTTGGGCAGCAGGTGATGTTATAATCAGTACGCTCTTAGGAAGGGCTGCAGATTATCTTGAACCCGAAGGTGTACAAGCACTGGAAATGTTCCTGTTGGGATTCGACTGTGATTGGATTTATTACGATGCCCAAAAACTTGTTGAGATTTTTAACTAAATTTGAGGCGTAAAATGAAAATCGAGATATGTAAACCTAAAATCATTTTAGAAATGGTGTTTATTTCTATATGTATTTTGTTTGGAGCAACTGTGATGTTGATACCTTCTTTGCGGGGAATTCCGAAATTGATAATGGACTATGGGATTGGGTTCGGCGTATTGTTCTCCAGCGTTTGGTTAGTTTTTTGCGCCTTGTGGATAGGTTTGTTGGTGACTTTAGCTTTTGCAGTCAAATTGTTGGTGAAAATTACACGTCTTTCCATCAGCATAGAAAACAATAGTATCTTGATAAGTCATAATAACCGTGAATGGCAAATTCCCAAAGAAGACATTAAATATGTTCTTGGAGGCAATAAAGGAACAATGTTGGTTTGGGAAGCAGGCATGGGATTGAAAACTTTTTTTCTAAGAAAATTTTATTTTACTCGGAAATCTTATAATGAAATCATGGATTTTGTTTCAAGTCTCAGTGAATACCAAAACGATTTGAAAGAGAACACCAAAACTCGAAGCCAGCTTGGATTAGACCATATATTTCGGAAAAACAAGTTAGAAAATGAGCTATGAAGCGAAGAACTTCCAGCTACATTTTGGCAACGGTTTTTTGGCTGTTAGCACTTTTGTTTGGCTGGCTGGCAGGTGAAAAGAAAGGGTTGCACTGGGGAATGTTTATTCTCTGGGTGGTTTCGATTACTTTCTTTTATGTAATGTTGCTTCGGGAATTTAGAAACAGAAATAGACTGCAATAGCCAGTGATGGTCGTATTTTGTGAGGAACTGGAAAATACAGTTTTTTCTTGCATTGCCATTTTGGATTTGCTATTATTAAGCAGGATATTTCCGATATGGAGCACAGGGAAATAGAATGACAGTTTGGAGATTACTCCACTTGACTGACAGGCAGAGGGTTTGTCGAGGTGGGTGTTTATATTTTGATGGGAGATGGAAAGATGAACTGTAGAACGATTAAATCCCAAAAAAACTTATTCAGTGTTGCTATTGTCCTCTTGTGTTTTTCGTTTACGAATGCAGGTTTTTTTTCAGTGCCTTTGCCTTCCTTAAATGGAAGACACACCGGATCATTCGACGGCCCCGGCTCAACAGCACATGCGGATTTTCAAACCGAATTTTTGAGTATTGATGAAGTCAGCATCCATCTTATTGGAACATACACTCCGGGAACGGGACATTATTATACTGGTCAACCCGGCAGTGTTTATGGAGAGCTATGGGTATTTACACCGGGATGGACTGTTTTGCCCAGAATATTGCATCCGTCTGAATTCGATTTGAGCCTTCGATTTGACCCTCTTACAAATCCCGAAGAAGATTGGTCAATGTTGATGGATGGCGATGTTGATATAACTTTACGGCTGTTAATGGGGACGGTGTGTGATATTATTGATGAAGTACCGGAAATTGATCTGACATTTGCTGAACTTCTTGTTGAAGGAACGGCCATTCCCGAACCGGCAACCCTGGCCCTGTTGGGTTTGGGCGGATTCTGGTTACGCAAAAGAAGGCCATGAGTTAATTCCTTAGCTATTCTGCCGCCTGTGGTTTGGCGTTCTCCTTGCCACAGGCGGTTTTTTATGCGCACTTATGCCCGTAGGGTGCAAAAATTCATCGGCACTTAAAATCTTGCTCTTTCACAAGTTGAGAATGAAAAATTCGTCCGTCAAATGGCGGCCGTTGCTGCGGCCGACTGGCGTAGGGTGCAAAAATTCATCGGCACTTAAAATCTTGCTCTTTCACAAGTTGAGAATGAAAAATTCGTCCGTCAAATGGCGGCCGTTGCTGCGGCCGACTGGACTTCACCGCCCAAAATGATTCAAACCCGGCAGTTTTTGACAGACCGGTCCTGCGGAGAATGCATGACATATCTGACAAGCCGGACGGTTAAGCGGCCAGGCGGTGATACGATTTGAGCAGTCCGCCGAGCCGTTCGATGCACCGGATCTCGGCGTTACAATCGATCTTATACTTTGGCTCAATGATCCTGCCCAGCGATTGATGAATTCGCTCGTGGTGATAATACTGACTGTACTGCTCCAGCACATACTCAAGCTGATCGACTGAAGAGAGGATCAAATGGTCGAGGCACTCGGTTTTCACGGATTTGACAAACCGCTCGGCATAGGCATTCAGGTCCGGGCTTTGGGCAGGAAGTTTCAACGGTTTTATACCGGTGTCTTTAAGGATATCGGTAAACCCGTCCGTGTTATACAGTGGGTCCCGGTCGTGAATCAGATATCTTTTGCCTTTAAGAAATCCGTCCTCGCAATCTGTCAAAATCCGTGCGATCTGACTCATGTAATTCCCGTCCGGCTCGGGCTTGATGGGTGCAAAGAAGACCTTCCGGCTGGCCAGTTCAATTACGAAAAAGACTGTGCATCGAACCAGTGTTCTGTTTACAAGAAGTTCCACGGTAAAGAAGTCACATGCGGCCAAAACATCCAGATGGCTTTGGATAAACTCGTGCCATGTAGACCTAACTGTTAAATCCGGTTCTGGATCAAAGCCGTTTTCGATAAGAATGTTTTTCACGGCGGATTTGCTGATGTGATATCCAAGGTAGATGAGTTGATCGGTAATTTTCTGGTATCCCCATCGTTGATTCTGCTTTTTGAATTGGATAACAAGGGTGATGATTTCTTTAGAGATTTGCGGCCTGCCAACGTTCCTGCGATTTATGCTTCCGTCGTATTTTTGGGCGATCAGCTTGCGATACCAGCCGATCACGGTATCCGGTGTAAAGAGGACTGTGGTTTTATCGAGCATATCCCGACTGAGCCGTTTGGCTTTAGCTGCCACTCTCAACCGTTGCCGATTGGTTAGTAAAATTCGCTTCTTCTGTTTATCCTGCTGTTCGATGAGTACCCGTACCTGCTCCTTGAGATAATCAATCGCCCGGTAAAGTTCCTGATCGATGCAATAGATCAGCCAAGTGATGATTGTAAGCCAAAGCTGCTGTTTCATAGGTTCCTTCCATTTGCCATTATCAAACCATTCATTATAGCATTCCACTCCTGAAATGACTGGGATAAAATTCCCTCGATTTTGACCCATGTCTTTGTTATGATTCCCCGCTTGAAATTCAAAGGACAACTTGGTCGAAAAGGAATTACTGTGAAACTAAAGCCCCATGCGATGCTGCTGATGATGCTGGCCGGGTGGATCAACCGCCACCAGCAGGATATGATTGAATACCTCAAGGCGGAGAACAAAATCCTCCGGGAAAAGCTCGGCAAAAAACGCCTGCTGCTCAATGACAGCCAGCGTCGACGCCTGGCTATCTTAGGCAAGAAACTCAGCCGGAAGGCCTTGACCGAAATCTGCGAGGTTTTCTCCCCAGAAACAATTCTCCGTTGGCACAGGAAACTGGTCGCCCAAAAGTATGATAGTTCCAAGCACCGCGGGCTGGGCCGGCCGCAGATCTCCGAGGAATTGCGATCTGCGATTATTCATGTCGCTATGAAAAACCGGGACTGGGGATATATTCGTATCCAGGGACAGCTCAAATACCTGGGATTTAAGGTCTCCACCGCCACTATTGGCAAGGTCCTTAAGAAAGCCGGTTTGGAGCCACAGCCCGACCGAAGACGGAAAACTTCCTGGAAAGAATTCATCCATGCCCACTGGGAATCTCTGACGGCCGTGGATTTTTTTACAACTGAAATTTATACCATGAAAGGCCTGACCCGGTACATGGTGCTGGTGGTCATTGACTACGCCACCCGCAAGGTCGAGATTGCAGGAATTATGGAACAGCCTTATGGCGACTGGATGAAACAGATGGCCAAAAACCTGACCGATCCATTCTGCGGCTTCCTTCGACACAAGAAATACCTCATCCATGACCGGGACCCCCTCTTTACGGAGGCCTTTATCCAGATGCTCAAGGCCGGCGGTATAGAATCCGTCAAGTCCATGCCTCTGGCACCGAATTTCAGCCCATTTGTGGAACGGTTTATCCGCAGCATCAAATCCGAATGCCTGGACCGGATGATCATCTTTGGGGAAGCCCACCTGCGATATCTTATCTCAGAGTACGTTCAGCATTATCACACGGAGCGTGCCCATCAAGGGCTGGACAATATGCTCATTGAGCCGCCGCCCCAAGGCACCGGCAAGATCGTCTGCCAGGAGCGGCTTGGCGGGCTGCTGAAGTTCTACCGGAGAGCAGCCTAAAACGGGTGGATGACTTTTCATAAGGTTCTAGGAGAGGCCCCCAGGGCCACCAGAATGGCGCCTGTGGCGGCCAACTAAACCGGGTATAGATAGACGCCAAACCGAGCCAAATCGGCACAAAAAGTGCCTATATTTTTCCCCTAATTACACCAATCTGGACTGGTTTACCCTTGAAGTAGATACTCTCAAAAAGCGGTATAATACGCGCAATGAATGCAATGGGGTGCAATGGGGTGCAATAACTGCAATAAATGCAATAAAGCCCTTGCCCCCCCTACCCAGTTATATATCCTTTTGGGCAAAGGGTTTACGACTTTTACCCTGGTTTTGGAACCGAGGTAGAGCGACTTCCTGTTAACCGCTAGGTCGCAGGTTCGAGCCCTGCTCGGGGAGCCAAAAACAACCAGTGGCGTAAAAACCACTGCTCACGATTAACGGCGAAAAGCCTGTCTGAAAAATCAGGCAGGCTTTTTGTCATTTGTTGGGTACACAGATTATGGCAAGAAAAACTGAAATCACAATCTCAATCGCAACGATGTTTGTGGGCGGTATGATTTATGTTCTTTGGCGGCCAGATACGCTGATTATGTTTTCATGGTTCAAGACATTAGGATTGCAAAATAGCGTAGAAGAGCTTCGTCGTGTGGCATCTCCCTATGCTTCAATCTTCCCCAGTTGGGTGATTTATGCTCTGCCACAAGCACTATGGTTTTTTAGCGGTTTGGTCGCGTTTCACAGTATTTGGGCAACCCGGAGCAAGAAAATCTATTGGATATACTTTTCTGGGTTTGTTTCTATTGCTTTCACAACAGAGTTTGGGCAGTTGCTAAATGTAGTTCCTGGACATTTTGATGTATCAGATGTTCTCTGGCTTCTCATTGCAGGCATACTAGCACTAATTATTACATTTCCTACTATACAAAAGGGAGTATTACGAAATGATACACGGTAGAAAATCAAAGAAACTCGTTGTAGGACATCTTTTGTCCACTTGTGTTGTGGGTATCTTAGTGTTACTTGCTGCGGGAAGTGCAGAGGAAGATCCTGAAACAAAAGCCAAACGGGAAAAATATGGGGACAAGATCTCTGCTTTTGTAATGGCGCAAAAATTCGTGGAACAAAACCTAAAATCCCCTGGTTCGGCAGAATATGGTTGGCAAACAGCAGATGAGTGCGTCACAGAACTTGGCAATGGTGAATACTTAGTTAAGGGCTGGGTAGATGCTCAGAATAGTTTTGGAGCGAAAATACGTAACAATTTTTCTCTTAAACTGACATATATGGGTAATGATAAGTGGCGGTGCACAGAAGGCCCGTATATTGTCGGGCGGTAGCTATTCAAATAGTTTTTTATTCTAGCCCGGTCATGCAAATGGCTGGGCGTTTTCATATCCCACTGTTATCAAACACTTACGGCGATTTCGCCGTTTCCTCCCCGGCTCTCTGCGGTTCTATTCTGGCGACGATTTTTCCACGCAGCCCCAACCAATCGTGAATATGTACCGCCATATCCGCGAAAAGCTCTCTGAACCTCTCTGTCCGGCCAGCGTCGAAATTCTATCTCCAGAGAGCGACCGGCTGACTACCGGCGAAAAACGCCCTCCCGCCTGTTTTCCCCTCATTTGGTTAACGCACTCACCGCTCTGTTGAAATTATTCTGATTGCGGACAAGTCTGATTAACAATCCCTTCCCCTCGCACCCGAATCCCGACAGTTTACGGATTGGCCGGGTATGAAATAGATACGGACATCGTGTCCATTGAATCATTATTTCAACCCGTCGGACGGCGACCACGGCTCAAAGAGCATGGCTTCGTAGGCACAGCCACGGAGACCATGCTATGCGTCAAACGCCAGCCCACAAACTCTCGCCCAGCCAGCGTCGGGCGGAAGTCGTCCAGATTCTCACCCAAGCTGTCCGCCGACTGGCCAATTCTTCGCCCACTTCGCCGGAAACTCTCGGAAATGGCGAAGAAACTGAAGAATCTTCGTTAACTTCCCTTGATGTTTCGCCGGAGTTGAGGCTTCATGTGTGTAACGATAACACGCTGTAAACACAGGAGATACGACTATGGCGACAACAATAGAAACCCATCGGCAACGCTTGGCGCAGCTCTCTATCGGGGAGCTTCGGCTGGAATATGAAAAGGTCTGCGGAGAGCTGACCACCAGCCGACACGCCAAGCACATTATCAAACGAATCCTCTGGCAGATGCAGGCCAATCTCTACGGCGGCCTGAGCGAAGAATCCCTGAAGCGGGCGAAAGAACTGGCTGACCCGACCCAACTCCGGATGACCGCGCCAAAGGCGAAACCCATTTCCGACAACGCCCAGACGGTAACGCGAACGCTACCCGCCGCCATTACCGCAAAGCAGAGCGAGCTTGTAGCGGGCACGCAGCTGGAGCGGATGTACCGGGGCCAGAAAATCGTGGCGACCATCATGGAAAACGGTGTCCGGTGGAACGGCGATCTATACAACAGCTTGTCCGCCGTCGCTAAGGCCGTTACGGGCAACCACTGGAACGGCAGACTGTTTTTCGGCCTGACCAAGAAGAAAGGTAAATCATGAGTAACGATAAAACACCACCAACCATCCGCTGTGCTATCTATACTCGTAAATCGACCGAGGAAGGCCTGGATCAGGATTTCAATTCACTCGACGCCCAGCGAGATTCAGCGGAAAACTACATCGCCAGTCAGAAAAGCCAAGGCTGGCAATGCCTGAGCGACCACTATGACGACGGCGGATTCACCGGCGGGAATATGGAACGGCCCGCTTTGTGTCGCCTTCTTGCTGACATTGACACCGGCAAAATCGACTGCGTGGTCGTTTACAAGGTTGACCGTCTGAGCCGCTCGCTGATGGACTTCGCCAAAATCCTCGAACGCTTTGAAGCCAAGGGCGTGTCCTTCGTATCCGTCACGCAGCAGTTCAACACCACGACCAGCATGGGAAGGCTGACGCTGAACATCCTGCTATCGTTCGCCCAGTTTGAACGCGAAGTGATTTCCGAACGCACCCGCGACAAGATCGCTATGGCCCGCAAGCGCGGCAAGTACACTGGCGGACGGCCTGTGCTGGGTTACAGCATCTCTGAAACAGGCAGTAAGCTCGTCGTCAACGAAACCGAAGCCGAGCAAGTCAAAGCCATTTTCGGACTCTACCTTAAACGTGGCAGCCTGTTGCCGGTGGTCGATGAACTCAATCGGCTCGGCTGGCATACCAAGGAATGGGTTACCCGAAAAGGAACCGTACATAAAGGCCACCCATACGATAAGAACCGTGTTCACGCCTTGCTGAAAAACCCCATCTATACGGGCAAAATGCAATACGACGGCGTTCTTTACGAAGGTGAACATAAAGCCATTATCAGTGAGGAAATCTTCGAGCAGACCCAACGCAAACTCGCCGCCAACCGCAATGTGCCAACCTGCGCCAAACCCAACAAACATGGTGGGATATTGAAAGGCATCATTCGCTGCAAAGCCTGCGACAGCGGGATGAGTCATTCCTACAGCAAAAAGAAAAAGGCGAAGAAGAGCTACCGCTATTACGTCTGTCAAAACGCTATCTCCCGAGGCTGGGCCAATTGCCCGCATCCGTCCTTGCCTGCTCATGAAATGGAACAATTTGTCATCAACGAAATCCGCACCATCGGGCTTGATGAAAATATGATCGATGAAATTGTCAGCCACTCACGAGAATCGGTAGAAGATGAAATTCGTGAACACAAAAAACGGTTGGCATTACTGCAAAAAGAGCTGGCGGGCTACAACGCTCAACTCAAAGGCATGTTGACCATGCCGCATCCTGATGAAACCCAGATCGCCAGCATACGGGAGAAGATAGCCATTACCGAGCGGGATATTACCACCGTAACCACCCGGCTGGATGGGCTGCGAAGCGGCACGCTTACCGGCGCAGACATCCGCACTGCCTGCCGAAAGTTTGATCCGCTGTGGGATACGTTGAGCAACCATGAACAATGGCGAATGCTCAGCCTGCTTTTGGAACGGGTCGAGTTTGACGCCAAGACCGAGACCATCAATATCACCTTTGCTCCCGGCGGCATCAAAACGTTGAATTATCAAACCGCTGAAAGCGGACTTCAGGAGGTTAGCATATGAGTTACACAGTCAGCCGAAAGATTCATTTTCGCAATATCCATCGGCCATCGGGCTTGCCATCGCATAATAAAACTCGCCGACCGAGAAAGACCATCCAGCCCGGCGAAAAGCCCAAACGCAAAACATACCGCACGCAGCGAATCAGCAAGCTGATGGCTCTGGCGATTCACTTCCAGCAGATGCTCCGCGACGGCGATGTCGAAGATATGTCCACACTCGCCCGTTATGGCCAGGTTACCCGTGCCCGCATGACCCAGATTATGAACCTGCTGCTGCTCGCCCCGGACATTCAGGAAAAACTGCTGAACCTGCCACAGACCACATCCGGCCGCGATACCGTTATCCTCCGCGAGCTGCAAACCGTCGCTCTCCAGCCCGACTGGACTGTCCAGCAACAGATGTGGTACGAACTTTATGGTGATATTTCACAGAAGTAGTCATATTTCGACTATTTCCTAAAGATATATTGACTTCCTGCCGAAAATACAGTATATTTAATAGAAGTAGTCACTTGCGACTATTTCCCTGAAGGATTAAGGCATGAACAGACTGACAGAACAATTTTTTAAAGCCCCAACAGGGGTATTCACGCAATCGGACGTGGCCGCTTCGGTTGACGGAACGGATTTCAGCCGTCACGGGCTGATCAAAAGGGCTATGTCTGCCGGGGAGATTCTAAATATTCGCCGGGGCCTGTACTGCCTGGCTCCGGAATTCCAGAAAAAGCCGGTTAGCGTTTACAGTTTGGCCCAGCGGATTTATGGCCCCAGCTACATCAGTATGGAGACCGCGCTGAGTCACCATGGCTGGATTCCAGAGGCGGTCTACGCCTGCACTTGCGCGAGCTTCGGCAACAGTAAGGAATTCGAGACACCTCTGGGTGTGTTCAGTTACAAGCGTGTTCCACAGCATACGTTCTTCCTTGGCGTTCAGCGATGCAACGATGAAAACGGCAATGTCTTTTTCATGGCCTCGCCCGCTAAAGCGCTGGTTGACTATCTCTACGTTCACCAGTTGAAATGGACGAGGATTGACGAGCCTATCGACAGCCTGCGAATCGATGAGGATGAACTGGCCTGCGTTACGGCCGAAGAACTCGAGGCGTTATTGGACAATTACAGCAATGGCCGGATCAAGCGTTTTTTGACCGGTTGGCTTGGTGAGGTGAAATCATGAGCGTACAAATGATCCAGCAGCGATTGCTGAACTATAACTGCAAAACGGATGTTGAGGAGCAACAGGCTATTCGCGAGATTACGCAGGAAGTGGTGCTGGCCGCTCTTGGCCGAGGCGACTTTTTCAAACATGCGTTATTCCAGGGCGGAACTTGCCTGCGCATCTTCTATGGTCTGAATCGTTTTTCGGAGGACATGGATTTTATTCTGAGAGAGGCCACTCCTGATTTCCAATTGAAAGACCACATCAAACATCTGACCAATGAACTGGCAGCCTACGGATACAACATCGAAATCACCGACCGCGACAAGGCCGATGCGACGGTTCAAAAAGCATTCCTGAAAGACGATTCTCTCGGCAAAGTGATTGACCTGCGTCACGCCAACCAGACCGGCCCGATGGCGAAAATCAGAATCAAACTGGAAGTGGACACCAATCCGCCTTCGGGTAGCGGTCATGAGTTGAAATATCTGGATTTCCCGTTTGTTTCGTCGGTGGCCGTGCAGGACAGGCCCAGTTTATTCGCCGGAAAAATTCACGCTCTGCTCTGTCGTGAGTATATCAAGGGACGGGACTGGTACGATTTTATCTGGTACACCGGCAATCGCACCGGCATCAATTATGATTTTCTGACTTCGGCAATCAATCAACTTGGCCCGTGGCAAGGCCAATCCATCACGGTAAACAAGGCGTGGCTGTTGAATGAGCTGGAACGGAAAATTACCTCAATGAACTGGAAACAAGCCGCAGAAGATGTCCGGCGTTTTGTGCGAGTGGCGGAACAGCCTTCGCTTGATCTATGGAGCAAGGAGCTGTTTTTGGGGCAGCTGGACAAGCTCAGATAAATAACGGTCTAAACAGATACTATAGTTGACAAACCCACTTCACTTGCAGATAAGTGCGGAGAGTTTGTCGAGTTCATAAAAGCAAAACTACTCCGCCAACCTTGCTTCGTCCCATTCACCATAGGTCTGACCGGTATCTTTGACTTTCCATTCACGACGACCGTTTGACGTTCGTCCGGCGATTACGCCAGATGCAGTACTGGGACTTCCGAAGGCGTAATTCTCAGTAAAGCGATATTGCCCGCCGCTGGCTTCTTCAAGCACTCCAGTCGCAAGAAGTTCCTGCCTAATCTTCTCCATATAGGCGTGAATTGAGGCGGTTGATTCTTTGCGAACCAAAGAACCTTCAAGAACAACAAATTCACCATTTACTAACTTCGCCGTGGCAACAGCATCACGAGCTTTAAATTCAAATAAAGGAGACTCCACAGTGCTTTCGGTGGCATCCTTTTTAGTAATGATTGGCTGTGGCTGTAAAAGGCTAATGCCAAGAACTGGTAAGACCATCTGCATTTGCTCAAGAAAATATTCCATGTCGGCCAAATCAGATTCCGGCAAAGGAATATTAGCAGGACTTGGGCTGGAGCCATTCTTGAGCGGCATTCGCTTGGCTTCTTGAGCAACCTGAATCATGCGAGCTTCAAGGTAGCGAATGTGGCCTTTGGTAAGGTTGTCATCTTTCTGCGTAAAAAAGCAGATGCGATCCCAAAAATCCAGTGTTCGATGGTGTTCCTTGATTCGGCTGGCGATGTTCTCCGCTTCCCCGATATAGGCAACAGGCAACTGTGATTCTTCGTCTTGGCCGGTGAGAATATAGACCCCGGGCTTGGTGGCCTCTGATCTTTGGGTAAGTTTTTGAACTTCAGAACGTGGACATGCCAAGGCAATTCCTGTCCATTGCTGTAATTCAGCAATGGTCAACCCATTGGGTTTGCCTTCTGTGAGAAATAGTTTTATCGTTTTTCCTGCCATGGCTGGTTTCCACAAGTCTAATCATTTTAAGACAATATATCAGAAACCAGCATTGAAGACTATGATTTTTTGTGAAATGTTATTTGATTCGTTTGAAGCCCAGTGTCTCGCCGCATTCTTTGGGGAGCATTTCACGAAGATAGGTATCCATCACAAAGTTGAAGGTGTGGCGGGCAGCTTCGATATTTTCAGCTTCGTATTGCTCTCGGATTAGTTCGTAGGCAGCGAGATCTTTTTGGTGCTGTTGCGAACCGTCAGATTCGGTTTTGAGCTTGGCTATTATGGCATCCAAACCTTCCAAAATCACCTTTTTATTTTTCATCATAAAGCCTTTCTTGCCAATAAGTTGCGTTCGTTGTCACGACTCCATTGAGCCATGTATTTTGCGATTCATCCAGTCAATTACTCCAGTATTTACAGTAATTTAAGAGATTATTTCGCCGTCTGGTTTGGCGGTGAAATTGGCGGAATTGTCGTCCATGGCAGGTGGATTTCGGAAACCTGGCCAACCTCGGTATCGGTTATGGCGACGACGGCCACGTAGCAGTCTACGGTCTGGGTGTAGGTGGTCTGATATTCGCCTTGACCGTCGAAGTAGTTGACGGTGATGTCGGGCTGGACGCTTGTATCGACCGGGGTTGTGTCGCTCAGCCAAATGGCGAATCGCATATCGGCGGGCGCGTATTCGGCGACGATGTTCCATTTCAAAACCGGCTGGAAGTTGAGCTGCGAAATCTCCCGTCTTAGATTCTGGATAACCGGCAAGCCTGTGACTTCCGTTCCGCCATCGCCGACCTTGAGCGTCAGCAACTTTCGGGATCGACAGTCCCGCCAGAACAGGTCCGATGGTTTGGCTTCAATCTCATAAACGCCGTCTGCTAACGGGGTGTTTTCGAGTTTCTTTTCCGGCACATCGGCGGGGATAAAGCCGAGCTCTGCGGTCTGTTCGGTCGCGGTATTGCGGGCGATGATCCGCCAGCCGGTTTGGGTGTAGGCGTTATCGCTGTCCGGATTCAACTGGTGTTGCAGATGCCGGATTGAGTGTGCCATCTGGAATGTCTTCCCGGTCAGGTGACGGACGCAGAAATCCCGCATTGCCTGTGCGATGGTTTCATGGCGGGCCGTGAAGCGGTCGCGGTTAATAGCGAAGAATCGGCTACAGGCGTCGATGCAGTCAGGTCGTTTGAATTCGATCTGATAGCGGAGGGCTTTGTAAAAATCGGGACGCGATGTCGCAAATAATCCTCGGCTGGCAAAGCTGCACGGCGAGATGCTGAACACGCCACGCAGCGGAGCCGGATCGGACTGCATTGAATAATGGCCGTAATAGCCATAGCTGTAGCTATCGGCGACGAGGAAATACTCGCCGGTCACGCTGGGCGTGTAGGCGAAACTCGCCGTACCGGCATAATAGGTGTAGGTGCTGGAGAGATTGGTTTTGCCGTCGCGATCATATAGCCGGAAATACATCCGGTACAGATCGTCGAGCATGTCAAAGGTAAAGGTATATTCCTGTCCGGCGCGGAGTTTGAGCTTCCAGTAATCGCGGCGGTTGCCGGTGGCGTCATTGGCAGTGTGGCCGGTAATGGTCTGGCCGTCTTCGCTCTGCTCGAAATCCCAATCGAACGCCCGAAGATAGCAGAAACCGTCTTTTGTGACTGGCGGGTTGAATGCTGTCTGGACATCCGGGGCGAAGTAGAAAAACCACGGCTGATAGTCGTCATATTCAATCTGGAAGCCGTCAGCTGGTTCGGTAGTGTTCAGCGACCACGCAGCGTTGGAATAATCGGTCTGGATGGTGACACTGGGCGTACTCAACCGCCAAAGGCTATAGTAAGAATCCCAGGCGAGTTTGTAAGTGCCAGCGGCATTCTGCCAGCCTTCTTCGTCGCTGTCGCCAACTCCACTGGCAGCGTATTTCAGCGCAATCACATCGAGGCCGTCGCGGACATAAAGGTATTCCGGCCAATCGTGAGTATGGCCGCAAAGCGGGTTGGATAGGATAAGCTCATTGATGATCAGCGGCACGGCGTCGCTCCACGGGCCGTAACCGTAGCTGTTGCCCGCTCGGACCCGCCATTGATAGGAACCGAGTGCCAGCGTTTTGTTCAGTGTGCGATTGGGGTAATCGCTGAGCGTCTCGACTCCGATTAATTCGAACTCGAATCGATCCGCCTGAAAGACCGCCGTCCAGCGGAAGGTCTGGTTGTTGGCGAAGGCCTCGCCGCTAGGCCCGATCAGGCGAGGCGGGTTTGTCGGTGGCGCGGTGATCGGCGGGTCGGATTGCGGCGATGTCGGCGGCGTGAATTCGTGATCGAATACGCCATCGTTTTTGAACAAACGCAGCTCATCAATCTGGCCAATGAACTGACTCGAGCCGGAATAGTACGAGCCGATACTGAAATCATAAGTCGGCGCGATACTGCCGGTATTAGTCATGGTCAGTTTCAGTTGCCCGTTGATATAGGCAAACAGGCATCGACCGACCCGGCAGATCGCCAGGTGGAACCACTGCTCGGTCGGGATGTCCGCAATGTAATAATAGCTGCCCGCGAAATAGAGCCGCAATTGGTTTGAACTGTAGGTGTAGGCGGACAATCGCTGACCGCCGAGATCAAACAGGTATCGACCTGTGGTGTAGTTGGTGGGGAGTTTTATCCAGCAATCCAACGCGCAGTCGCTGGTGCCTATCTGCCAGTCGGAAGGCTGGCCGATGATAGCGTATTGCGTGCCGTCGTATTTGCCCGCCTCGTCGAACTTGCCCGTGACATATTCCACCTCGCCGGTTTCTATAACGGCATAATCGTTTCCGGAGGCGTCGAAGATTCCGCCGTTGAAATGACAGACAAAATCGGGCGTCGCCTGCGGCTCTGTAACCACTGGTTGGGCGGGCAGGTATTCAATGGTTGGAGGCGTGAAATCCTCGATCCAGATGGCGGTGCCCTTGACGATGCGGAATTCATCGAGCAGGCCGTCGAGATGAACGCTTTCGGAATTCTCCGCCGAGCCAAGATAGAGGTTGCCGTCGTTGTTGATATTGCTCGGCGCGAAAGCGGTCATCCAGGTTGCGACACCATCGACATAGAGCAGGAAAACGCGGTTGACCCGCACCAGGGCGACATGATGCCACTGTCCGGTCTGGATGGTTCCGGTCGGCGTGTACCAGTAGCTCCCTGCGATGTAGAGGCGGATTCTGCCATCACTGTAGAAGCAGAACTTGAGGTAGTAGGAACTGCTGCCGGCCGAATCGACGAGATAGAAATCGCCATTGTCGTAGGAATCGACCCGCACCCGGAAATCCAGCGTAAAATCATCGCCGCCGAGTTTGAGCGAATCAAGATTCTCGTATTTGATATTGCCGTATTTGAAGCGAGCGGCCTTGTCGAATATGCCCGTTTCAAAATCGTAACAGCCGCTTTTGACCGGCAGCGTTTCGGAAATATCCGCGAACGAGTCATTGAAGTGCACCAGAAAATCCGCCGGTTGATCTCTTGTGGGCTTGGGCAGGCTGGGATAGGTGATCGTCACATGTGAAGCGTCGAAGTCGGTCACCCACCGGGCGGCGTCCTTGGTGAACCGCACATCCTCGAGCAGGCCGACGAGATGAACGGATTCACTGTTTTCCGACGCGCCGACGTAGAGTTTCCCGTCAGGATTGACATCGACCGAGCTTGACCAGTAGGTCGCCTTCATCACCCCATCGACATAGAGGATCAGTAGCCCGCCGGTTCGCACCAGAGCCACATGGTGCCATTGGCCGACGACGATGGCGTCGTAGGCGTAGAAGTAACCGCCGCCGACGTAAGTGCGGATGCGGCCATCGGAATAGAGCAGCATTCGCAGATAATTGGAACTGCTACCTATGGTATTGAACAGATATACCGTGCCGGTGGAGAAGTCATCGACCTTGATTCGGAAATCGAGCGTAAAATCCTCCGTGCCGAGTTTCAGGCCGTCGTGATTGTCATAAAACAGGTTGCCGTAGTTGAAGCGAATCGCCTTGCCGGATGAGCCGTTTTCAAAACCGTAATGGCCGTTGAATTGGGGTTCGACCGCATTGTCGGCCCGGTCGAAGGCGTAATAGTTATCGTCAAACGGCAGCAGGAAATCCCCGCTGGTGTCGTCCGGAATCACCGGCGCGGGCGTTCCGCTATATTGCGAACTTGGCGGCGTGAATCCGTTCCACCATGCGGTTTCAGCATGGTCGCACAGGCGGAACTCAGCCACACCGGATGGTGGTTCGCTACCGGATAGACTGTTACAGACTGCCAGTCCGCCTGTGGGCAGAATACTGGCGGCATTGCTCCATTCCAGAACTTGCGTGCCGGAGATGAACATTCTACAGACGCCGCCGCTTCGAATCACCGCGACGTGGAACCACACGTCGTTATCAAATACGCCGTAGGCGGTTGTCTGATATGAGCCGTTGACATACAGCCGGGCGTAGCGATTGGAATAATTGAACTGCACAGACAGACGTCTGCTTGTGCCCAGTTCAAAGGGATATTGATAGCTCGAACCACTGGAGTTGATTTTCACCCAGAAGTCTATCGTAAAATCACCCGTGCCCAATTGCCAGTCGCTGTGGTCGTCCAGCTTGAGCCTGCCGGTATTGGCCCGCAGACCTGTCCCAAACGGGCTGTCGGTCAGAAAGCTGAAATAACCTTCCGTGATGGTCGCGTGGTCGTTGCCACTGCCATCGTGAAAAGACTCATCGAATTGAAGCAGAAGTTTTGTCGCCATGCTTAGCTCCAGAGCGCAATAGTATCGGTGCGGATTTGTTTGCGGGCTCGGTGGTTATCGACGATGGTCTCGCGACGCCAGACGCCGACCATCTCGCAGGGAGCCAGGTCGCCGATATAGATCGAATCGTTGACGCTGGCCTTGTCGGCGAAGGTCAGACCGGCCGGTGGGGTCGTTTCATCGATGGGACTGCTGAATACGCCGCTGACATCGGGTGCTTCGACGGCGATATCCACATCGGCCAGCACTTCGACATTGTCGCCTTGCTCCCAGTTGACGGCGGTAAACCCTCGCAGCCCTGTCCCGGCGTCGGTGGTGTAGAGCGTCGAGCCGGAGCGATACTTGATATAGCGGCAGTCGTCGCGTGTAGTGTTCTTTACCCAGAAGGAATTGGTCGGCCAGTTGGCCGGGTTGTCAATGGTGAACTTGCCAGCGTTGGTTGTCAGCGACAGGCTGGAGGTGATTGTCGTGGCCGCGCCTGCAGGCTTGGCGGTATAGACGCTCAAATCAACCATCGTATCAACCGGATCGTCATTACGCAGGACTTCGAGTCGATAACGTGCCTTGCCGCCAGCGCCGTCGGCGGTTTCGTAGCCTTCAAAGTCCGGAGTGAAGACCGCCTCGGGACAAGTGAGTGTGACTATTTCGGTGGCGTTGCTGACTGGCAAACTCGCGGCAACCACGTTGATCCGAAGGTAGCTTTGGGCGTTTTCAGCGAAAATCACACCGTCGGTAATATCACCGGAAACATTCAGGCCAACGCCGTATTCCTCGCCCGCCTTCTTGAGATATAGTTCATCCAGCGTCGCGTCGTAGTGAAGCGTGATGTCACCTTCGCCGAGCAGGCCGCTGGCTTTGGTAATGGTCACGCCGGTGATATTCGCCAGCGCGACCGGCTGAAGCTCGGGTTGATATCCAGCCGCCATGAGGGCGAAGGTTTCCTGTGAGCTTCTGCGATTGCCGCCGATGACCAATCGGAAGGTGTCACCAGTCTGCGGGATGGCGGGCAGGTCGCGGGAAAGCGTCAGCGTATCGGTCGTTGCGTCAAACGAACGCACATGAAAGAAACAACCTTGCAGTTGCGGTGTGAGCGTGTCGCCGTCGAACCAGCCGATTGCGCCCGCCCAGTAATCGTCGGATTCGGTCAGTGCCGCATCGGTGAGCGTCCGGGCGGCGGCTGAATCGACGGTGTACTGCGTTAGCGCGTTGCCGTCGGCGGCGATATATCGGCTGGGGAAATAGGTTTTCAGTTTATCCGCTGTGGGTGTAGCCATGATTTATACTCCAATCTCGAATGTGAATGTTCCGGGTAAGTCTCCAGCGGTGACGGTCAGCATCGTGGGCGGCGAGGGAAGATCGCAGGCGTAGAACCGCCATGTTTGACGGGTGGACTCGTTGCCGTATTGATCGACCGCTTCGACCCGAAGGAAATGCCACACGCCGCCCATCCCAATCAGTTCAATGGGGCATTTGGTTTCGGTGATATTCGCAAGGCCGTCATAGATTCTGGTTTCCGCCGCCTCGCCGTTCTGATGATAGATTCGATAACGAACCGCCGTTTCGACCGGGTTCCATCGCAGGGTTGGTCTGGTATTGGGCGGGACATAAATCGGCTCGGCGATTTGTTCGATGGGCAGGTCGTGAACTTCAATCACCAGAACATCATCGACGGTAAACGGAATCCCGACAGATCGCTGAAGCGTGTCCATCAACAGCGGCCCGAATATCTTTTCGCCGCCATTGATGATGATCCAGCTTACCGAGCCGCCGTCGGCGACCTGCCAGTGCAGATCACACCAGAGGCTGTTTCGCGGAGTAATGCGCACGCTATTGTTAACCATCGAATCCACCCTCCGCCTGTTGTTGTCGATATTCTTCGTACCAATCGCAGGTCAGGTTCAACCAGCGTTCATTGCTGAAGCTGACTTCACGCCACTGAATAGGTTCAAGCGGATTGGCCGGATCGGGCGTACTTGTTCCACCGTTGTTGAGCCACGTTTCAAATTCATCGATACCGGGCGTCATGGTCGAGCGAGTCATCGAGCCGGAATTATCCACGCAGATCACCACTTCCTGCGGGTGGGGTTTGTCGCTTCCGCCTTTGCAGTTGTTGTAGGCGTCGATCATCTGCTGACCGCTTGGATTGCGGGCGATGGTGCGATATTGAATTTCCGGCGGACAGCTTCGACCGTCGGGGATGATGTCGTAACTCTGCCCGTCAACCTTGTGGACGGCGGCATGTTCCGGCGGGCCGTATTCCTCGACCAGAGCATTCCACCAGGCCACATCAGCGTCCCACGCCGCTTGACCATCGGGGGCGTAAACGCTGTTGGCCTCGTCGATGAAGACCATGATCATACCCAAGGCCGTCCCGCCGCCTTTGACCGCGACCGTCACGCCGTCGCAGCCTTTGACCGGCAGGCCGATCTCGTCCTGCTGCGTCATGGAGGTGACTTTCATGGCAATCGCGCCCGTCGTGACCTTCGCGGCGATAGCCAGTTCGCCCTCATTGGTTGGTGTGCCGAGCTTGTAGGCGATCACCCGATGATCTTCACCTCGCATGGCGATCAACGTGTCGTTTTGCTTGAGGACTCCCATTAGCTTTCATCCTCCGGAATGATGTCGAGCGTAAAGGTATCGCCCTCGGTATTGCCGTCCGAATCGCAGTGTTTGACATCGATGGTGTCGCCTGATGAATCAGCCACCGCCTTGATCACCGGCGGCAAGCCGGAGTAGCGAACATAAGCGAAGTCGCCGTCACTGGTCGATTCGGTTGCCAATACCAGAAAGCCAAATCTATTTTTTGCCAGTTCAAAGTAACCAGACTGTGTGCCGACAAAATCGCCCGGCGATATGGAGCTTGCCGAATCTACTGCAAAACGCATTACCTCACCGACATGGACGGTTCCTATCTCTCCCGCCAGCAAATCCAGACCGCTGTATGGCAGCACGTTTAGTAACGAGTCACCGGTCGGCTTGACGACATTGAGTGTCCAAGGATCAGGGCCTGCTGACTCAACCTCGCACGCATCACCTTCCCACAGTGTTGAGCCGGTATTGTTCTTGAACCGAACTCGCGGGAAGTCGTTCACCGGAAAGTCAATCAATGCCCATTTAACGCCGACTCCATCCTGCTTCCAGAGAACGCGACACACACCGTCATTGGAACTGAACAGCATCATCGGATCATCCGGAATGGGTGATGCATAGCTGTGTTTGTCGTCTAAGAACTGAATCTGGATAGGAGTAATGCCGGTGACAATCGCCCGTCCGCATTCATTGTTTTTGATCGGATCAACCAATACGACAAATTTCATCTCGTGCTGCTTGGCTTCGTCAATGTCGGCAATCCTCTTACAATCAAAGACGGGCTGTTCGGTGCGGAAGCATTGGATCGTTTCTTCGTTGTCGGGTTTGATTGCCAGATCATCAATACCCAGCACTGAAAGCTGATTTTGATCTTCACCTGATTTATTGCGAATTTTGACAATCGTATTCTGACGATTAGTTGGTATCACAGAACTGGTCATCGCGGTTTGGCGCTGTCGCACAAATTGCGCAGCGTCGATAAAGGCGTTCCATGTGTCAGCCTTGGGTGAAAATGTTTGACCTTTGGCGACCTTCTTCATGAGACAGCCTCCCCAAGGCCGAGGCCGGAGAAGTTCGTCAGGTAGTAAACCTTCTCCACATAGGCCGCGACGGGCTTTTTGACGATTTGCTTTTTAGCGTCGTCCACTTCGTCACCATACCGCACCCACAAATATTCCCAGCCCCACTTGGCTCCGACCGTAATATCGCCCACACGAAAGTTGCTGCGGTTCTGACTGACCGCGAAACGATAGGTGATCTCCCATAGCGGATTTTCGTCATCGTCGCGTTTGCTGCCGGAAGCGCCGAGAAACAGCACCTCACCCGGTTCGAATCCTCGAAAATAGTCGCCGTTGACCATGCCCGTCCTGCGGGCGAGATTGGCGATGAATCCGGTCGTCACCACGCCTTCGGGGAAGTAATGCGTTTCGGTCAGGTTCAAAGTTGGTTGGGCAATATCCACACCCGCGACATTTTCGCCATCGTAGCCGATCGCGCCTTTGTAGTCCGGCGCATCGGCTGGATAGCGGTTGACCGTCTCGATGGACTGGGTAATATGCTGTGTGCCGCCGCCGGTATCAAAGGTGTAAACGGCTGGCGGAATTTCCTCTTCCTGATAGTCCTGCTTCTGATAGCGGACAACGACTTTGAAGGTGTCATCGTTGATACGTTCTTCAACGGCTACGCTTTCACGGGGCATCCACATAAACGCTGATGGCGAGTTGTTGTAAACAGCGGCGATAGCGTCGTCTTCGCTGGCTGATTCGAAGACAAAATACGGCACATCGGCGGCGGTGTAATTGCCGTATTTGTTGACTGCCTGGGTTCTGTCGAAAAACGCCTGTTCCACTCTTGCCACAATTATTCCTCCAATTATCCAAAGACCACGCCAGCTGGTTGTTGCTGATCGAGTTTCTGGTTGGTTTTCTTCTGCTGCTTGACCATCTCGGCGGTGTTGCTGGCCACAGCGTCGGTCGCGCCCGCCGAGGCGAGAGCGCGAATACTCATCGCGTTAAACGATCCCTGCACGTCGACCTTGTCCGTCGCCGCCGATAGGCCACCGCCTGCGGATTGGATTTTCTTCATCAGAGATTCGATATTCGCCGATGTGTCGGTTTCCGGCTTGTCGTCTCCCGCTTCGCTTTCACCTCGTTTTTGAGCGGCTTTGGCAATGGCGGCCTTCCATTCATCACGGGCGTCCTTCAAGGCCTGGGCTGAATCTTTCAGGTCGGATGCGGCTTGATCGCTCATAGCGGATTTTTCCGCTTCAGCGGCTTTGTCGATTTCATCCTGAGCGGCCCGCATCTCGGCGAGCCTGCCCTGATTGCCGATTGATTTCTGACGATCTAGTTCACTCAGACGCGAAGCCTGCTTGTCTTCGAGAGCCTTATCCTCGGCGGCGTTTTCCTTACGCAACTGATTGAGTTTGGCGGTATGCTCGTTTTCGAGCTTGCTCATCTCACCGTCGAGAGCGTCCATTTCCTGCTGGTAGGAATCGCGCACCGCCTGTTTGACAGCGTCCTCGTCAATCGACTCATCGAAGAAGGCCATCACGCCCACGACCTTTTCAGCAATCCAGCTTTGGGCGGCCTTGATGCCTTTGCTCACGCGATTCCACGCCATCAGAATCCCGCTGCACAGGTCGATCCAGACGCGAGAGAAGAATTGCGTCACTTTCAACCAGCCGTATTCCAGTGCGTGAAAGGTTTTCAAGATCGGCTCGGCGATGCCGGTCTTGATGGCGATTTCCTTGAGAGCGAACCATAGTTCCTGCCAGAGCTTCTGCACGCCCGCTTTGAGATTCACCCAGACCGTCAGCGTCGCTTTTTTGAAATCCATCCAGAGCTTATAAAGCGTGTTGATACCTTTCTGGAACACGAGCTTCAGCGACAGCCAGAGGATTCGACCTGCCAAGGCGATGTCCCCGGCGGCCAGCGCGTCGCCGATGCCCTTGAACGCCTTCGACGCGACATCCTTGAGCCAACGGAACTTTTCGCCTAGCCACGCCAGCGCCTTACTACCCGCGCCAGTGACAACCAGAACCGTCGCACCCAGAGCAGCAACCGCCGCAATAACTAAACCAATCGGTGAGCAGATCGCCGCAAGCACCGTCCCGGCAATACTGATCGCGGTTGTAAACAGCGTGATGATTGCCGACAAGCCACCAAAAGCTATCGCCATGACCTTCGCCGCCATTCCAACGGTGATTAACGCCGCGCCGATTCCGCCGACGATGACGACGGTTTTCGCAATGGAAACCACCAGCGATTTATTCTTCTGTATGAGCTTTTGCAGCCAGGTTGCGAAACTCATCACAGCCTTGGCAGCTTTGGAAACCTTATCCGCCAGTGCTTCGCCGATGACGCTCAATACGGAAAGTCCCGCTTGCTTAAGTCGGGCGAAACTCGTCGCCAATGTCTTGCTCATCTTGGCGTAGGCGGTCTCGGTCGCACCGGCTCGACTGGCCATCGCGGCAAGGTCACCAGCAAAACCTTCCATGTTTTTCAATGCGGGCAGAACACCGCGCAACGCCCGGACGTTGGGGAACAGTTTGCTGATCGCGTCGGGCGGAAGGTGACTGATCTTTTCAAACACACCCTGTAGACCCTCGGCCTGCAAGGTCGCCGAGGACATTTCAAAACCGAGGCTGCGGGCATACTCGGCGGCCTCGTCGGTCGGTTTGAGGAAGGATGAGATAATCGCGCTGACGGCGGTGATGGCGTTGTCGGTTTTAACGCCGTTGCGGGTCATGGTGGCCAGAGCCGCTCCGAGCTGCTCAGTCGATACACCTGCGGTTGCGGCGGTCGTGGCGACCATGCCGATACTCGGTGCCAGTTCGGCGAAGGTCGTCTTGCCCCGTTTGACGATGATGAACAACAAGTCCGACACGTCGCCCGCCTTGTCCGCCGAGAGGCCATAGGCGTTGAGCATGGTCGTGATCGCGTCGGCGGCGGTGCCGGTATCGGTCAGTCCCGCCTTGGCGGCCTTGGCAGAAACCGCCAGCACGTCGAGCGCCTTTTCAGCCGGGACGGATGCCGAAAGAATGTCGTACAACCCGGCCGCCAGTGTCGCGGTCGATTCGCCGAATTCCACCGACATCTGGCGAATGCTCGTCTTGAATCGATCCATGTGCTTGGCCGGTTCATCGAGCATGGTCGAAACATTCGCCATCTGTTGCTCGAAGTCGGCGAAAACCTTCACACCCGCCACGAACGGTGTCGCCATCACGCCGCTTAAAACCATCATTCGCTTGCCGATATTGGTAACCGACGCCGAGAACCCGCGAAGCTGTCGCTGGGCGGATTTCAGGCCACGCGCCAATGCGGAATTGTTGACGTACAACTCCACATAGGCGGCCCCGGCTTTGATGTCAGATGCGGCGGTCATGGCGGATTATTCTTCCTCGTTGAATTCGGTTTCAGTTTGTTGTTCCGCTTCGATGCGGCTGTTCCAATCGAACTTGTGCAGCGTCCAGCCGTCGTAACGGCCGATCCAGAACCAGCCCGCCGGGATCATCGCGTTACGCTCTTTGTCATAGACCGCGCCTTTGACGAACCCGCCGCAGGTGTCAGTGATCAGAATCGGCGCGTCCGGGTGCGGTTCGATCCTGGCTTTGAACATGCCGCTGCACCCGGTTATCGTTAGCAGCAGCCCAAATGTCAGTATCCAGCGAATCAACTGTTTCATGGTCGGCTCCAGTCTGTTTGACGGTATTGTTCTTGCGGATTTCCCGGCCGAGTGCCGGGATGAGTTTTGCCAGCACCCGGCCAAGAAAGTCCGCGAGTATCGCAAGGAAGGTTTTCACTTGCTCAAGCCTCCAAAGCGGTCGAGATCGGAATGTTTGATCTGGATGCCTTGTTTGATTTCCTCGACGAGTTTGTCGGAAGGCTGTTTGCCCTTGTTTGCTTCAGCGTAGGCGTCCAGTACGAACTTCAATGCGGCGTCGAGTTTGGCCAGTCCGGAGTTGGGTGTATCGTCGGGCACTTGCTTTTCCGCCAGCTTGATCCCCGTGATGATGCTGCCCTCGTACTTTTTCCACGCCTCCTGAAATGGATTCAGCTTGCTGGTCAGGAAGATGAAGAATCCAACGACAGCCGCCCAGGTGACGGCAAAGCCGAATCCGGAACTGAAGAATTGTCCGAGTGCGTTAATGATAGTTTCAGCGTTCATGGTTTTACCTTTCTATGAGTTTGAGTTTTCGTCTTTGCAGAACACGTCTTTGAGAATTCGAATATCCCTGCCTTTGATCACGCCCTTGGGTTTTTGGCTATGCGGGTTGAAATCACTGGGCGCGAAAGCCTTTCGTTTTTTCGGATCGCGGTGGATATTCGCCAGCAAGGTCATGGCGGCGGATGTGTGCTGCCAGTTATCCTTGCTCTTGGCTTCCGCCAGCCAGAGAAGCTCCCTTAAGGTGAAGCCCCATGGCTCGACGCCCGCGATGGCGGCAAGTTCAAAGCAGAATCGGTAATATCGTTCAGCGCGTCGTCGATCTGCTTGTCCAGCGCCGGATCGTCCAGTTTCGCCTCGGCATAGGCTGCCGCCTTGGCCTCCACCGCCCGCAGCTTCTCCAGTGCCTTGTGAAGAACCTGCCTTTTCGCCAAAGGGAAAAAATCGACAAGCTCCTCCAGCAACGCCGATGTTGCTGATTCAATCGCGTCGCCCGCCATCGCCTGTCCGAACTGCTCGTCGGTGATGTTTTGCGTGTCGGCTTCTGGTTTGCAGATCGCGTAAATCACGTCGCAGAGCAGAACCGGGTCGGTGGAGAGCTTTTCGAGCAGATCGCCTTCGACGGCTTCCATCAGGTTTATGTCCAGCAGAGTTTTGACCCGTTTGATCGCCGCGACATTGACCGCGACCGTCCACGCTCTGCCTGCGTTGTCTTTGAATGTTTTCATTGTGTTAGACCTTTCATGAATATTTCAGAAGTTAGACTCCGCTGCCTTCCACCCATGCCGGTGCGCGGGTTGAATAGGTCGGCTTGGCGGTTACGCTGACAGTGATCGCTTCTTCCAGCGGTTCGTTACGCGAGAAGTTAGTGATACTGAAATCCGCATCCAAGCCTTCGCCGTTTTCGTAATCCAGAATCGCCAGCGCGATGGGCGTGTTGTTGAAGTAGGCGTTTTTGATGGCGGTAAAACCGCTGTCGTCCGAGTCCCAGACCATCTCGAACTCGACGCTGCCCTCTTTGAGTGTGCCGACTGTCGCCCGCCAGCCCTGATTACCGCGCGTGGTCACATCCGCCTCGCCGGTTTCCAGGTTGAGCGTTACGTCCTTGACGTTAGTCAGTTCACTGGTCGCGGTCGAACCCGCCGCGCCGTGATAAATCTTCGCTTCCATTCCAAGTCTGATCGCCATGGTTCTATCTCCGTAAAGTTAGTGGTTATTTGATTGAGCCTGCCCACATGCGCGGCAGCCTGTCTTTTATCTTCATTAATGCCGGGCCCATCAGTGGCCGCTTTGGATAACGCTGTCCACGGTATCGCCCGCCAAACTCGTGAGCCGTCGCGCTGCGACCGACCACCGAATAGGTCGGGCCGATCAGGACACGCTGGCGGGCTTTCTCGACGCTGTAGCGCAGTGAGCGTTTGAGTTGGCCGAACCTCGTGTGCGGCGGCTGGCCGGGGTGTGACGCATTTTTCGACCTTCGGATACTTCGCCTCGCCGTCAATCGAATCGTCGCGCCAGCGTGACCAAGCGAACGGATGGATTTATCTCGCGTCGCCCGCTCGACCTTGCGATGATCGAAGGTGGATTTACTTTTCATCAATAACATCTTGCTGACCCTGTCTGATTTCATGTTTGGCTTGCAACTCCGCGCGACGGCGGTCGAGCTTCTCTTTGCGTGTAAGTTTGTCTTTGAGTCCCAGCCGTTTGATTTCAGCGTCGATTTCCGCCTTGGTTCCCGCCAACATGGTCTTGTCGGGATGGACGCCAAGTTTGCCGGTGTTCGGTTCTACTAGCTCGGTAATTCGCTCGCCGTCGTGAACAAGGACATATTGATCTTCATTGCCATCAGAGAGTTTGACCTGAACTGTTGTCGCTTGTATTTCTTTCATGGGTTTTGTTCCTTTAATTGGTGTAGACTGTCCAGCCGCGAGAAATAAGAGTCGCCTTCAACGCCAGACCATCCGGGTCGGACGGAGCGGCTGTGCCCGTGCCGTCAATCCGCAGGTAGCCATCATTTAGGCCATTGCCAACCACGTCGGATAAGATTTGATCCACTGCGGCCTGATCGAGCGGGCAATAACGAATGGAGATATAGTCGAGACTGTCGCAGCCAGTGAGATTCACATTCCCCAACGAATCGCAGTGATAAAGGTAAAGGTTTTCCAGCGGAGTATGATTACTGATGTCCAGCGCAGTAAAGCCATCACAGTAATTCAGTGATATTCGATTAAGGCTGGGGCAACTGGCGGTTGCCAGCATGGTAATACCGTCGCAGCTATTCAGATTAAGATTGCTTAATGCTGAGCATGTCGAAACCTCCAACTCCGTCAGAGAAGACAGCCCGTTAAGATAGAGATAACTCAGTCCGGTACAGCCGGTAAGGTTCACGGCCGTCACCGCTGTCGAGTATGAAACATCCAGCAATGTCAGATTGGTTTGGCCGTGGGCGTCGACGGAGGTCAAGTTGTAGTTGTCGTAGCAATAGCAATTGGTCAGACTGGGGATTTTCCAGAGAGTCAGTTCAACGAATCCGCAATAATAAAGGTTGAGATATTGAAGGCTAGGAACATCCTGCCACAGGAATTCCGTCAGATTCGCCTGATTTTCTAAATACAATTCAGATAGATTCGGCAGATTGATCGCATCAATTCGCTGGAGACTCACCATATAAGGAAATTGGAAGAAACTCCATTGTTCCATAGGCGGTTCACAAATGATCGGTTCCTGTTTCCAGACAGCCATCATCGCACCTCCACAGCCAGTTCGCGGAAGTTGACGCCGCTGGTAAGGTTTCGAGCTACAATGCGGCTGCCTGCGGGAATGCCACTGGGGATAACGATCTCGCGCCAATAGTTCGGGGGAATGATAAACGGCTTTTCGCCGCCGGTTTCATCGTCAATCGAAACCAACGCGCCGCCCGCCGCCACACGAATGAACACCACGCCGCTGTCGTGGCTAACATTTCCGGTTTGCGGGTCGGAATAAGTGTCGCTGCCAGTATCCCAGCAGAGCAATTCAGGCTTGCCTTTACCTTCCATCCCGCCGCGAACAACCAGCGCGCCGTTGTCATCCTGCAGCAAGTCGGTCGATTCAATTGGACGCTTTCGATAGCTCATAAAATCACCTTTAGAGTTAATGTCAGCACACTGGTGAACTGACGGTATTGCTCGATATGTTCCGGGGCGTAGACCGGCTCATTGGCGACCTTGACGCAGATCGCGTTTCCATATTCCGCCAGACGTTTGCCATCGAAATGCGTGGCGATTTCTTCAACAAGGCCGAGTAGCTCTTCCGCTTCGCTTTCGCCGGAGAATTTCTTCTGGATACCGATGTCGATCTGGACTTCGCGACCGCTTTCACCTCGGGCCAGACGGGTAAAGCTCTGGGCTTTCGGAACGACAGTGACCTTCAACTGGCGCATGTCCTTGAGTTCAAAGACCGGCAGGATCGACATTTCCGCTGTGAACGGAATTGAAAAGTCGGTGTCATTCAGTTCCGTTTTCACAGCGTTAGCGATTTGGGTGATCATTGACATCGTTTAACCTTTAGTTCACTAAAATTGTCGCAATCGCGGTGGTCAGTCCCGCCGCGACCGCTCCGACCAACAGCCAGATGAGTTTCGCCTGCGATTTGGCGGACTGTTCCAACCGATCCAGACGCACGATGATGCCGGGCTTGCCGTTACCGCGAATGGCGACATCGATCCGGTCGAGCTTCTCGAAAAGAATGTCGAACTGCTGTTGGCAATGTTTTTCGTTGTCGCAATATTCAGTCATTTTCGTTTCCAGTCTGCCTTGTATGAATTCGTAGCGTCTGGCGGTTGATGTCCGAGTACCGCCAATCCGGCTGACCGGCTGGACTCATCACCTCATAGACAAAACCACCTTCGATGATCTTGTCGCCAGCGGTGGGTGTGGTGATCTGGGTGTCAAAGACCAGATCACACGCCCGAATCAAAAAGTCCCGCGACTCGATCTTCGTGATCCGTCCGTAATTGTCGGTGGTCTCAAAGATCGTTCTGCCGATGGTAGCTTGGAGTGTCAGCGCGTTTTCGTCCCGCTGGTATTCGACCTCGACGGTCATGTGCGTGTGTCGCTGACGCCCCAGCCAATCGGCCCCTTTGCTCATCACGCTCATTGCGAGAGCCTTACCTGAACGGTCGCCTCGTCATCACTGGCGGCGAGAATGGATTTACCGAGGAACTTATTCGCCCCCGACGCATCGTCAGTCGTCGCCAGAAGATTAACCGCGTCCCAGTACACCTTCGCGCCAACGGCGATGGCCTCACCGCTGCCGGTTGCTTTGGGCATGGCGAACACGCCGGTAAGTGCCAAGGCTCCGAGGGTGTTGGCTTTGATGTCGAGTTTGGCGATGCCGATCAGGTCTTCCTGCACGACCACATCACCGGCGGATACATCGCTGGTCGGAACATAGTTGATCGCGTCGCCTCGTTGTTTGAAAATCGCTGTCATGGTTTTGTCTCCGTAATTTGAAGGTTCTTGAAATTCCTGTTGTGCAAGTGATTACTCGCCGTCAGACTTCAGCAGGCCGCGCCAGTCCTGTTCGCGGATGCCAAGGTCGAAATAGACTCTGAACCACATGCCCAATGTGTTGAAATCGGTGTTGCCTTTCTCGATGGTCGGGGTGCGTTTTCCCTTGAGGTAGCCGATCTCGAAGGTGTCGACCTGATTGGGGTCGCCAAACAAGTACCAGCCGCTCTCGGAGTTGCCGGTGTAGTTGGCGTTAGTAAGGTACGGGCTGGAAATCACCGTCAGGTTCTCATCGGCCAAAGCGTTCAGCGCGGGCATCAGTGTGGGACTCGCACCGCTGGTGGCGTCACCGCCAGAGACGATGAGCTGGCTGCCGCGAGTCAGACGAATCGCGTCGTGCTTGAGGCCGGTCGGGACGAGCAGGAATTTCGGCTCGACACTGATCGGCTGACCGTCGGCGTCGGTCTGATCCAGATACATCGAGATCGCCAGGGACAATGATTCGTGATTCAACTCGCTGTCCGCTCCGGTCAAAAGGTTCTTGTGGCCGGTGTGGAACAGCTTTTTGCCGTCACCTTGGGTCGGATTGGAAAGCAGCCGCTGGAAGAAAAGCTGATCGATCAGACGGGCCGCGCGATTACCCATCGAGGTCGGGAACTTCATAAACGCGCCCAGATCGTCGTTGATGATCATCTTGCGGGTCAGCACAAATTTCTTGCCGTAGGTGTCGAGCTGGTTGGTGGCTTTGTCTTCGCGGACAGAGCCGTCCTTGATCTCGCCATCGGCGGCCACCGGCTCCAGATCACCCACATCCGTCAGGCGGAATCGCTGGTTTTCTTTGAAGTCGTTCAGATCGCCCACGCTGCAGAGTTTTGGAGCGATCAGCGGCTGGGATTCAAAGGCTTTGAGCATCCGCTTGTTGGCGACATTGGAGAGAATGCCCGGCAGGGATACCGTGCTGAACGCCGCCTGAATCAACCCGGTATCGCCGTCAGGAACGGCCATCCCTTCAAGGCGAACGCATTCCGCCAAAACGTCGGGTAGGCTCTTGCCGCGAATCCTGTCGGCGGAATCAACCACCTGTTCACCGTAGCTGGCCAGCAAATCATCACCGGACAGGCCAACTCGCATACAGAGAGCAGCTTCCAGCGTGTTGCGTTTGGTACGGCTATCCGCTTGTGGCTTGACGGCGATGTTCACGTCAGCCATCGGGCGCGCGTCACGGATCGCCTGCAGGACGGCTGCACTGGCGCGTTCGGTTGTCCATCCTTCGGAGATGGCCTTGACCTGAATAGCGTCATGCTCACCCATGCAGATCTGGGTGATCGCTTCGACCCGCTTGCGTTCGTCGGCAATGGCCTTGGCGGTGATGTCCGCTTCGGCCGTTACAGTCTCAATGGGTTTTGTTTCAGAGTTGGTGCTTTTATCGTTCTTGTTTTCGTTGTCCATAGCGGTTTCCTTTGAGTTTGTGGATTGATTTTCAGCGGTAAGCTCACCTGTCAGATTGAACATGGCCGCCACGTGCATTTTGGTTTGAACGTCCGCGCCAACGGCGACAACGGACACCTCACGAAGTGTGGCGGTTTTGACGTGATAGAACGGTGCTTCGTGCGTTTGGCCGTTGATTTCGCGGGAACCGGCCTTGACGAATTCGCTGGCTGTGACTTCCGCTCCAATCGAGAGCTGCCAATCCGCACCGGCCTTGGCCTGCTCGACAATCCCGCTGGCCGTTCCGCTGGCGGAAGTGATCTCGCCCTCGATCATCAGCACGCCGTCTTCGATTTTGGCGGCAACCTGACCGACACGAGCGGCGGTTCGGTTTTCGTGGTTGGTCAGTAATGGCACGTTGGCGGGTATCGCCAAACCCGACAAATCGACCACAACCGGATGCTTCCATCCGGGCAGATTCATCTTGCCGCCGGAATAGGCGATGCCCATTACCTTGGGGTTGGTGGCTTTTTCATTGCCATCTGCGGCAGCCTCGATCATCAAGAATTCGGTTTGTTTATCCATTTGCTTTGTTCTCCGTAGCTGAAGGGTTGTTTTTATTGAGGTCATCGCTGCCAAGACCAAGCTCACGCATCAGAGTTTTTTCGCGGGCGATCTGGTGGAGTTCTTCTTCCCAATCACGGCCTTGACGGGCGTATTCGTAGGCGAGCGTGGTGGTATTACTTGCAAGGCGGAGCTTCTGGGCGTTGGCTTCCTTGTAGGGATCAACATGCTCCATCCCGTCCCAGAACCACTGGTGCGGCGGCAGGATTCGGCTGACGGGTTTGTTTGACGCCAGCAGATACTCCGTCAGCCAGATGTGCAGAATCCGATCCAGAACCGTCCGGGCGATAAAATCCTGATCGACCCTGATCGCCTTGAAATAGGTTTGGTGGTCAAGCCGACCGGACGAGTAGTTGTAGCCAGAGGAATTGCCAGCCGCGATGTTGTACGGCATGTTCAGGCAACGAGCGATTTCGTTAAGAATCTCGTGTTTGAATTCGGCGTAGGTCGTTGCGGGTTGTTCGGGTTGAAGCTGGCTCATCTTCCAGCCGCCCGGCATGGTGAGCAGCATATTTCGCTCAAGCTCGATCAAGTCCATCGGTTCGACAGCGTCGGCTTCACCGGATGCGGGCGCGTCGGTGTAGAGAATGCCCGCGAAATTGGCGGCGGATTCAGCGGCGGTGATAACCGCCAGCGTGAACCGTCGCAGTTGCGCGAATAGCGGCAAGGCCGGAGTGATCTCCGGAATCCCGCGATGTAGTTGCGGCCGATCCGAGCGGAAGCAGTGAATCATCGCGTTGGCGGGAATAATGTTCGCGTCGTCACTGACGCTGAACGATTGCCCGCCGGGATGCTTTTTCAAAACGCGATAGCTGACAGGGTTGCCGTGTTCGTCGAGTTTGACGCCGTCGATGTCGTTGTCTTTGTGTGTAAAAGTCAGTTCGCCAGCCACCTGATCCGCTTCGATCAGCTGCACATCCATCTGGATCGCGTGGTTGATCTTGGGGTTGGCCATCAATAGTGCGAAGGATTCACCGTCTTGACAGCGTGCCATCCGCATTGTGCGGAGCTTTTCCGGTAGGCCGACAGCGTTTGACCATGCGGTAAAATCGCGTTCGACTTGACGGTTCAAGTCGGTGTCGTCGCTGAGCAGTTGCAGTCGCGGGCCGGTGCCGATGGTGTCGTTGGCAATCGTCAGGACGATCCCGCGAGCGTAGGAATTGTTGGCCACTTCATAGCGGCTGCGCTCACGCAGCTGGCGGCGAACTTCCGGCGAAGCGGCAAGGTCGGCGGAGAATCCATCGGCGGCCGCCCAGTGCTTTTGATTGTCATGGGTGGTCTGCGCGGCGTCGAATCGTCCCCGCACGAAATTCAGCCCGTGCCGCTGGCACCCTCGCCAGAAACCGCCATGGGCCGATTGGCTCTGCGAGTCATTTCGCCGGAACAAGCTGGTAAAATTGTTCAACAGTCCTGCCACGCCTTTACGCTCCCGACGCCTTCATTTTGCCAATGCGAACTCCCAGCCCTTTGCCTTGAGTCGCCTTCTTGGATGCCAAATAGCGATCCGCCTCGATCTGGTCTTTGAGCGAATGCTGCTCGACCTCGCCGCTATCGCCCCGAACCCGCTTGGGCTCGGTAGCGTTTTGTTCTATGGATTGCTGAAGTTCATCCGTCATATTCGTTATCCTTAAAAATGAGCCTGTTTTACTGGCCCATTTATTTCTTACCCGGCGCGTAGGCCAACTGTCGGAGAGGGGATAACTTTTTTGGAAAAACCCACAGGGAAGGATTTAACGGCGGGAATCGCGTTTGATTTCCGAGAGCTTCAAACGCTTGGTCACGGGCTTGGCGATTTCCTGTGTGCCGGGCAGAATTGCCCCTTGAATGCTGGCAGCGACCGCGCAGCCGACAATACCATCGAACCAGTGGTTGTCGTGAGCTTCGGGCCGGAGCTTCCATTCGTCAACGGTTCGGCCACGACCGGAGGTTTTGACGCGATACTCTGCGGTGAGATGTTCGGCGAAAAGCTGATGACGTGCCGGATCGCGTCCGAACAGCGAAAGGCAACCCCGATCACCCATCACCGCCGCCAATCGGGCGTGAATGAATGATTTCCAGTAGTTGGTGTCATACAGAACATGGCGGATCGCCCGCTTGCCGTGGACATTTGGAATCCGCCAGTTATGGCCAACCCGGTCACCACGCTTCTTCTTGTATTCGGCAAACGGCGTGCTGGATGCCCCGACATAGCGACCGTGACTTGGATACAAAACCGCCGCATGATGCGATTGACGGCAGAACTGATAGACCACATCTGTCGAGGTTCCCCAGTTGGCATCGATCAGACAGCGGTCAATCTTCATCATCGCGCCGTCGTCACGTTTCCATTCTTTGGAGAGATACTCACCCGTCAACGTTTCAAGTCCGGCATAGATCGAGCCTTCCAGCCCCGCTCCTTTCTTGACATCCAGCAGAGTTGGACGGGCATCACGGAGCGTAAAATATCGCCGACGCTGATTTGGGTAAGCTCCGTAATCGACCACATAGCCAGTAAAGTCCGATTCCCACGCCGCGACAACATAGAACAGCAACTTACCCTGTACATCGATAAACATCGTCAGGTGGTTACAGCCTATTGGAATCTCGCCGATCTTCTGACCGTTGAGCTTCTGGGCGATCTCATCGACGGTAAGCTGCTCATCTTCGCCGACATTCTCCGGCAGAGGTTCGTTCTGATATTCAGCCCAAAACGCCGTCTCGTCCTGCAATTTCAGGTTCATCGCGTGCTGGATCGCGGACGCCTCATCATGATTGAATCGCGGCAGCCAGGCTACTTTCGCTCCGGCGTCCATCGCTTGCTGATTGGCTCTGTAAAACGCGGTGGCCTCCCGCAGATCACCATGGGCACGCAAGCTATCGGCTCTAATTTCGGCGTAGCGATCCCAGAGCTTTTCATCGTCGGGAAAGGCGTAGACCATTTTGGTTCGCTCGCCGTTCCATTCGGGATGTTTTTCCGTATCGAGAATCCGGTCGGCCATATCGCCGGGACGGATCACGGTACAGGGCATGATGCCGCTGATTTTCTGCCCCGGCCCGGCGAGCCCCAGCACCGCGCCTGCGAGAATACGTTCACGGTTGGCACACTGGCTAAGCGAGCGGGCCGATTCATCGGTCTGCGGGTCGTCGAGAATAACCAGCGAAGGCCGAACCGTCTGACCGTCGGGACGCTTGAACTTCATGCCGCGAATGCGACCTGTAATTCCCGCCACACGAATAACCGCGCCCGAGGCGGGCGAACCTTCAATCGTCGGCAAAACTACTTCGTTGGCCGTCCAGCTGATTTGCGTGCGATTACCTTGGTAAAGTTGACCGCCGCAGCGGTTGGCGATTCCCTCGAGACAATGGATCGGATAACAGATCGCCGGAAAGTCTTCCAACAACAGCTCGTTGGATTCCAGCTCCGCCTTGATCGAATCAAGCATACTCAAGGCGTGGCCTTCATCACTGCCGATGAGCGTCACAAAATCACGGTGTCCATAAACCATCGCCCAAAGACATGCTGTTTCCGCAAGGGTTGATTTACCACTCCCGCGAGGCATGGCCATCGCGAACAAGCCACCATGCAAGACGGCCTGCTCGATTTTGGCGATTACGCGAAGGTGATCATCCGACCATTCAAGGTTGAAGGTCAGTGGAAAGTAGCTTTCACAAAATAGCCGAAAATTGTCGCGGCACTCTTCCATCCGCTTGGAATCAATCACCGCTGGCAGTTCGCCGATATCCCGTCCCGCCTGCGACAATGCGGCGTTGCGGGCGCGAGCGGCTTCCTTCATCGCCTCGTAATCACGAGCTTCGGTTTCTGTCTTCTCGCGGTGGCGTTCATCCACCAGCCACGCCAGATACTTGAACAGGTTCACCGTCCTGCCATCCGGCGAAATACGAAAGCCCGCCTGCTGGCGATGCCTGAAAACCTTGGTGCCCTCGGCGACCGTGCCAAGGCTGGTCGAATTCAGCAGCCGCACCAGTTCGGATGGTTTGAGTTGGGTCGGATCAATCGCCATAGCCCATCTCCCGAACCAGCCAGGCGGCGTATTCGATCATGTTGATTGTGCCATCGGCCGCCACCGGCGCACCGGCTTCGATGTCGGCGGCGATGGTTTCGTCAGAAACTTCCCGCGAGCCGGATTTTCTGAGGATTTCAGCCAGCTTTTGCGGCGAAATCGCGGTGATTTTGGGAGTTTCTTCGGTCATATCTCTTGCACCGTCCGCGAGTTGTGTAATTGTTGTAAATGACTGCGGAATAATGACTTAACTGCCTTGATAAATGCGTGTTTTGATGTAATGTGTGACTGTTGAATAAAGAACGTAAACCCTTGAACAGAAAGGACATAGCGATGGATAAGACTGAAAGACAAAACGCCAACCGCCAGAAGATGCTGGCGGAACTTCGCCGGGCAAGAAATGACATCGCCGCCTTGACCGACTGGATGGAATTGCAACTTGGGCACTACAGCGACGAGGAAATCGCCGATTGCCCCGAAACCTTTAACTGGGGCAGCGTCGGAACACTCAAAGAGGTGCGAATCCAACTGATGGATACGCTTCGATTCTTCGCCGGGTTTGAGACCACCGAAGAACTGCAGAACTCGCTCGACGACCTCAACGGGGATAACGAATAACCGCCCGATGGGCAGAAAGGCAAAACCATGCGAATTACAAGAATCGAAATGGAAGGACTCGACGGCCATTACGCCATCGCCAGTAGAAAACGAAACAGCAACATTATTGAGGTGGAGATTCTTCTGCCTGATTACAACGAGACCTTCACCATTCCGGCGGCAGACGATGAGGCACGCTTGCGGATGGGACAGACACTTCGAGATAAGCTCGAAGCACCGAGCAACAACAACCTTCTGCCATACGAGTACGCGATGGAGCTGCAGCGTCTGGCAGGACTTTAACCAAGAAAGGACAGAACCATGAACACGAGCAAAATCAGAATCGGCCAGACGTATCAGATGCGAATCGGCAAAAACACCTCTGAAGTGCGAATCGTGGAAGAGCATCCCGACGGCGGCTGGATTGGCGAAAGCGTCAAAACAGGAAAGGCCATCCGTATCAAATCGCCTGAGCGAATTGTTACGGATATTGGCGAAAAACCCGCCAAGGCGACCAAACCTACCAAAGCCGAAAAACAACGCGACACTGGCGAACCTGTGGCGACTGTCGCCAAAACAGACCGCAAGCCACTGTCGCTTTTGAACGCCGCCGCTATTGTTCTGGAAGCGTGCGACAGGCCGCTGTCCTGCAAGGAGATTATCGAAAAGGCCATCGACGCTGGCGTCTGGGAACCCAGCGCGGGCAAGACCCCGGCCAATACGCTTTATTCGTCCATTCTCCGTGAGATTGCCAAGAAGGGAGCCGACAGCCGGTTCGTCAAAGCCGAGCGGGGAAAATTCAAATTGTCTTCTTGATGCGACCACATTATTTCCCTCTACCTTGCCTCGATATACATTCTTCGAGGCAATTCTTCGGCCTGATAAAACGCACCGGCAGATTCAACTCTTTGGCGATGGCGATTTCCGCCTTAACGCCAATCGATTCCTCCCAGCCGTCCAATTGCAGCACCACTAGCTCATCGCAGCGCTCAAGCATGGCGCGGTCATACCGCCGCCAGAACGCCCAGTCGCCGGGCAAGTCGTAGGCCGCGATTGGGTGTGTATGTGCAATCGGGCTGAAGACCAATTTCCCCTCTCGCATCATCTCCGCCGCCTGTTGGCAGACAGCTTGGAAACGCTGCTCCTGAATTTGCCTGTCGGGATGTGAATACGGCGAGGCGAGATAGATTAACCGCATGGAACCGCCTCAACCGCTGGTGTGAGTGTTTGCCAGTCGCAGCCCTCGCCGTGAACAAACTCGGCCCAACGCTTACGAATCACATCGCAGTATGGAGGGTCGATTTCCATCAGATAGCCGTTGCGTCCGGTCTGCTCACAGCCCATTAACGTCGAGCCGCTGCCGCCGAACAGGTCGAGGATGTTTTCGCCTTTCTTGGATGAATACTGAATCGCCAGCACCGCAAGCTCGACCGGCTTTTCGGTCAGATGGATCATGCTCTGCGGATTGACCTTCTTGACCTCCCACAAATCACGGGCGTTGTTGGGGCCAAAGAAACGATGGGCCGCCCCGGATTTCCAACCATAGAAGCACCACTCGTGCGCGCCCATGAAATCCTTGCGGGTCAGCACCGGGTGCATTTTGTTCCAGATAATCGCCTGGCTGAAGTACAGTTCGTGTTTTTTCAGGAACGGTGGATAGTTGCCGCAGTTGGCGTACCCGCCCCAGATGTAGAATCCGTGGCCGGGTAGAAGCACACGAGCGATATTGCCAAACCAGCCGTCGAGCAGCTTGTCGAACTGCTCATCGCTGACAAAGTCGTTCTCCAGCGGACGGTCTTTGGGACGCAGCTTCTTGTGGGTCGCGTGGGCTTTTTCCGGGTGGCGTTCGACGTCCATCTTCTGGTGATGCGTCATGCCGCCGTTGGCGGGAAAGCTCGACAAACCAGCGGCGATGGCGTTGTTGCTGCGCGGTTCAACTTTGACGTTATACGGCGGATCGG
>Ga0255342_1000986_pt1 | contig 43663 bp, 39 predicted proteins | sample wastewater_treat_3_FD_192416 | JGI IMG/M metagenome (GOLD analysis project Ga0255342, IMG submission 192416) | Wastewater microbial communities from Lulu Island WWTP, Vancouver, Canada - plant14 | ecosystem: Engineered > WWTP > Wastewater > Unclassified | place: Canada: Vancouver, British...
TCCAAAAGGTGCTTGCCAATTGCTGCCAACGACAAAGCAGCCTGCACAAATTGCACAGACTGCTTTTGGTTACTACATAGATTATTTTTGTTTTTTGCGCTGTCTACTTGACAGGGGGCGGGTCAAGCGCTCAGGGGCAAAGCTATTTATGGATATCTGTTTGAAAAACGGTTTTGTCAGTCTGTTGCCTGGAAAATTCCTCTTACAAAAGTATACAGATGTGCATGGATAGAGTCATCGCCGTGGTGACCGCCCTGAACAACGTGCCATACATGAGGAACTCCGTTCTTGTCAAAGTTGTTGTGGTAGCCCTGAGGAGTATCGAGACGAACAACATCGTCCTGTGTACCGCCTGTGATGAACAGGAGGTAGGGCTGATCCTCGGGATTGCTCCACTTGAACGCGCCCTGTGCGCCGGGAGCTGCACATATAGCGCCTACATAGCCAAACTTGTCACCGTGCTTCATACCTATCTGGAGCGACTCACGTCCGCCCATTGAGAAGCCTGTTACCGCAGTGTAGTCCCTGCCTGTCTTGACGCTGTACTTCTCCTCGATATGAGGCATAAGGCTGTCAACGATATCATCAACGAAGTTGTCGTAGCCCTCGTTTGAGCCCGGATCTGCAAATCCTGTTGCGTCATTCATGGTTGCACTGGTGAATACGAAGGGAACTACAACGATCATGTCCTTAGCCTCGCCCGAAGCTATGGCATTTCCGATTATCTGCTTGGTGTACATCTGACCGTTGCCCTGTGTTATCATACGGTTCTCGTTCTCGAAGAAGCCGTGGAGAATGTAGAGAACGGGGTACTCCTTGCTCTCGTCGTAATCAGCAGGAAGCAGAATGTTGTAGGGCTTGTTCTTGTTTGCCTTCTTGGAGAAGTAGGTCTCCTTCTTGATGGTACCGTACTTTACTCCGGGCTTCTCGGTGTGAGAATCCGCAGGCTCGCTGTTAACTACCTGACTCTGCATGAGCTCTGTCAGCTCCTCGGTGGTGTACTTCTGCTGACCCGGGATAACAACAGGTTCAACTACGGGGAACTCCGTTATCTTTGCCGCAACGAACTGCATGATAAGGATAGCGTCGTTGAGCTCGTAAACGCCGTTGCTGTCAGCGTCAGCCGCCTTGAGAGTTCTCTTGTCAGTTATACCGTTGATGAGTCCCTTACGGGCAGCCACGATGTCAAGAGAGTCGATAACTCCGTCGTAGTTGATATCGCCCTTGTTCATCTTAACGGCAGCAGGCGGCTCCTCGATTGTCGTTCCGCTCTTGGCGCCCACTATCTCGTCGATGTAGAAGCTGCATTTGCCCTCCTCAGTCTCGATGTAGAGCTGGATGTTGTCTGCACCCTCGGGAATGGTAAAATCATTATTTTCCAGATGAGCCCATTCACCCTTTTCGGCAGTTACCTGTGCGATCTTCGGGTACTTATCCGTAGTACCGTCACTGTACTGCAAGGTGAGGCAGAAGGTCACGGGAGCGGAAGTGTCCTCGGTCATTACATATGCGCTGAAAGCATAGGACTGCCCTGCGCTGAATGCGGAGCCGAGACTTACTGTGGCACCATTCCAGTTGTTTTCTCTGCCGCTGGTGTAGAGGGAAGCTTCTCCCGAGCGAGAGGTGCCCGAGACTACCTTGACCGACGCAGAACCGCGGCCCGTCCACTTTTCTGTGCCGTCCTCAAAGGTGCTGTGAAGAAGATAATCAGTATCCGCAGCGGTCACGGGCACTGATGCGACAGCTGAGAGGGAGAGCGCTGCCGCAGTGATGAGTGGTAATATTTTTTTCATTTCCAATCCTCCTTTTATGTCTTTGTTAATAATAAAAGAACATATTATATACTGTTTTTTAACATATATTTTTTCATCCGTCAACCCACAAAACGCAGATTAGGTGCAAATGAGAATTTGTTTTTTACGTTATAATAATATGAATACTATTTTTGTGCTATTATAGCATTCTTATGATGTAGCGGTGATATTTTTTCATTAGCAGTTGTTTACGAACAGCACAATATATCAGTGTCATGAAATTACAATATAACATAAGCAGTATTCTGCTCTGATACTATATTTGTTACTATCACAAATCAGAATTTAGCATTATGTAGGGGACGGCGTCCTCGACGTCCCGTTGGGAGTGTAATATATCTCGCGGGACGCCGAGGGCGGCGTCCCCTACATTAGCTAACGGCTAAGGGCTAAGGGCTCAAATCAAAATTTAGCAAAGCTAAATTTTGATTTAACTTAGCTGCATAAAAAATGCCCCGAAGCCATAAGACTTCGGGGCTTGTTTTCAGGTGTACCTGCTCTTATTATTTATTGTAGCCGTCAGGATTATTCTTCTGCCAGTTCCATGAATCGCGACACATATCATCAAGGGTCTTTTCGGTCTTCCAGCCGAGAATTTTAAGCGCCTTATCCGCATTTGCATAGCACTCTGCAAGGTCTCCGGGACGTCTTGCACCGTAAACATGGTTCACCTTGATACCGTTGACGCGCTCAAATGTGTTCACTATCTCGGTAACGCTGTACGGCTTGCCTGTTCCGAGATTGAATATCTCAACGCCCTTGTGTTTAAGGATATAGTCGATAGCCTTGACATGACCCTTTGCAAGGTCTACAACATGGATATAGTCTCTTGTGCAGGTGCCGTCGGGAGTTGGATAATCGTTTCCGAAGATGGTCAGGCACTCTCTCTTGCCCACAGCCACCTGTGACACATAGGGCATGAGGTTGTTTGGGATACCCTGAGGGTCCTCGCCTATCATTCCCGACTCGTGTGCGCCGATTGGATTGAAGTATCTCAGCAGTACCACGGACATATCCTTGTCGGCATATGCAGCGTCCTCGAATATCTGCTCCATCATAGCCTTTGTCCAGCCGTAGGGATTGGTGCAGACTCCGCGCTTCATCTCCTCTGTATAGGGAACAGGGTTCTCCTCGCCGTATACGGTAGCGCTTGACGAGAAGAGTATGCACTTCACGCCGAACTCATTCATATTCTCCAGAAGCGATAGAGTGGTGTCGATATTGTTACGGTAGTACATAACAGGCTTTGCCACGGACTCGCCAACAGCCTTCAGCCCTGCAAAATGTATAACCGCGTCGATGCTGTTCTCTCTGAACACCTCCGCCAGCTTTTCGGTATCCTTGATGTCCAGCTCATAGAGCTTTACATTCTTTCCTGTTATCTTTTCAACTCTGCGTATCGCCTCGGGAGAGCTGTTTGCGAAATTGTCCGCAACCACTACATCATAGCCAGCCTCGAGTAGTTCAACTGCTGTGTGTGAGCCAATATATCCTGCTCCTCCTGCAAGTAGTATCGTAGCCATTTTCTTAGTCCTTTCATATGTATTATCCGCATTTATTGCGGAAAGATGCTATTTTTATAATTATATCATATGATCATAAAAATAGCAACAACTGCGAAGAAAAAGTTCCGTTTTGCTTATGAAAACGCAAAAAATCTTTCGGGAACTCACCCGTATACAAAAAGCCGCTCCGTTACCGAAGCGGCTTCATTATCAGAATTTGAATGTGTTCTCGAGAGTATCCCATTTCTTGTCCTTGTCGGAAAGATTGAGAGCTGTGCCGTCACTGAGGGTATATCCCTTGCTGTCAGCGCTGCCCTTGTACTCGCCTACAAGCTCGGGCCACTCGATACCGATAGCAGGGTCATTCCATGCAAGACCGCCCTCATCGTTCGGATGCCAGAAATCGTCGCACTTGTAGCAGAACTCCGCAACATCAGTCAGTACAAGGAAGCCGTGTGCAAAGCCCTTTGGAATGAGGAACTGCTTCTTGTTCTCCTCTGTAAGAAGAACGCCGTACCACTTTCCGTAGGTGGCACTTCCGCTTCTCAGGTCAACAGCAACGTCAAAAACGCTGCCTTTGATAGCTCTTACCAGCTTGGTCTGAGGGAACTGCTTCTGGAAGTGGAGTCCGCGGAGAACTCCCTTTGTTGAGCAGGACTGGTTGTCCTGAACAAATACGATATCTATGCCTGCCTCCTCCATGTCGCGCTGTGAATAGGTCTCCATGAAGTAGCCTCTGTTGTCGCCGTGAACGGCAGGAGTGATGACACAGAGTCCCTCTATGCCGCCGACATTCTTTTCAACTGTTATCTGTCCCATATTACTGAATCTCCTTTAAATAGCGTGAAAGTGCGTCCTGCCATGTGGGGAGCGGTGTGAAGCCGTTCTCGGCAAGCTTTGACTTGTCCAGTCTGCTGTTGAAGGGCCTTGCAGCCTTGGAAAGTCCGTATTCTGCGGTGGTAACTGGTGTTACCTTTGTGGACATCTCTGCCTGCTTGTATATCTCCACTGTGAAATCATACCATGAGATATAGCCGCCCTCGTTTGTGGCATGATAGTAGCCGTACTTCTCGGTCTCAGCCATATCCACCAGCAGCCTTGAAAGGTCGAGAGTATATGTGGGAGTTCCTATCTGGTCGGAAACCACCCTTACCTCGTCGTGGGTCTTGCCCACGTTTATCATAGTCTTTATGAAGTTCTTGCCGTTTACGCCGAATACCCATGCGATACGCACGATGAAGTACTTATCCAGCGTATTTGCAACTGCAAGCTCACCGTCCAGCTTTGACTGTCCGTATACGTTCTGGGGAGCATAGTCCTTGCAGTCGGGCTGCCACGGCTCTGTGCCCTGTCCGTTGAAAACGTAATCGGTGGAAATGTATATCATCTTACAGTCCAGCTTCTTGCAGACATTGGCGATATTCTGAGTACCGTCAACATTGATAGCCTTTACCTTGGGCTTGTTCTCCTCGTCCTCGGCGGCGTCAACTGCGGTCCATGCTGCACAGTGGATAACAACATCGGGCTTTACCTCGGATATTGCCTTTTCAACTGCCTCAGCGTCGGTTATATCAAGCTGAACATAGGGATAGTCTGTGGGTACAGACTCCAGTATATCGGAGCCTACGCCCTCATATCCGCGCTTTGCCAGCTCGTCCATTACATCATGACCGAGCTGTCCGCCTACACCTGTTACAAATGCCTTCATATCTCAGACCTCCGCGCGGTTGCCGTACATCTTCTCATAGTAGTTCTGGTACTCGCCTGAGATGATGGTCTCCCACCACTCGCGGTTCTCAAGATACCACTTGATGGTCTTCTTTATGCCGTCCTCGAACTTTGTCTCGGGCAGCCAGCCAAGCTCGTTATGGATCTTGGTGGGGTCGATAGCATAACGCATATCGTGACCCTTTCTGTCCTCAACATGAGTGATAAGGCTCTCGGGCTTGCCCAGCTCCTTGCAGATGAGCTTTACGATGTCGATGTTCTTCATCTCGTTGTGGCCGCCTACGTTGTAGACCTCGCCTACTCTGCCCTTGTGGATGATAAGGTCGATAGCGCGGCAGTGATCCTCAACGTACAGCCAGTCACGGACATTCAGACCCTCGCCGTATACGGGGAGAGGCTTGTCTGCCAGTGCATTTGCTATCATAAGGGGTATCAGCTTCTCGGGGAAGTGATAGGGACCGTAGTTGTTTGAGCATCTTGATATTGTCACAGGCAGTCCGTAAGTTCTGTGATAAGCCATTACCAGAAGGTCTGCACCTGCCTTTGATGAGCTGTAGGGGCTGCTTGTGTGGATAGGAGTTTCCTCTGTGAAGAAAAGGTCGGGACGGTCAAGGGGAAGGTCGCCGTAAACCTCATCTGTGGATACCTGATGGTATCTCTGTATTCCGTACTTGCGGCAGGCATCCATGAGTACCTGTGTGCCGAGGATGTTTGTCTGGAGGAATATCTCGGGGTTCTCGATGGAGCGGTCAACGTGTGACTCAGCCGCAAAGTTTACAACGATGTCAGGCTTCTCCTCCTCGAAAAGCTTGTAGATAGCCTCTCTGTCGCAGATATCTATCTTCACGAAGCGGAAGTTGGGGTTCTTCATCACAGGCTCAAGTGTTGAAAGATTGCCTGCGTATGTGAGCTTATCCAGACATACTATGCGGTAGTCGGGGTAAGTGTTGAGCATATGGAATACGAAATTTGCGCCGATAAAGCCTGCGCCGCCTGTTACAAATACTGTCATTTTCAGTTCTCCTTAATACATAACTTTTCCTTCGGCAACTCTTCTAAGATGAGCTCCGTAAGGTGATTTACCGTATTTTTCTGCGGACCTGAGCAGTCCATCTCTGTCTATCCAGCCATTTATAAAGGCTATCTCCTCGGGTGCCGATATCTCAATGCCCTGACGGTTCTGCACCATCTGTACGAAGTTGGTAGCCTCTGCAAGGCTGTCCATCGTACCCGTATCGAGCCATGCAAAGCCCCGTCCAAGAAGCTGTACATCGAGAAGCGCGTCATGAAGGTACATTTCGTTGAGGGTGGTTATCTCAAGCTCTCCTCTTGCAGAGGGCTTTACCTGTTCTGCTCTTTCGCTCACGCCTGCGGGGTAGAAGTAAAGACCCGTTACAGCGTAATTGCTCTTAGGCTGAGCGGGCTTCTCCTCAATTGAGAGTGCTCTGCCGTTCTCGTCGAAATCAACTACACCGAATCTCTCCGGATCGGGAACATAGTATCCGAAAACAGTAGCGCGTGAGCTCTTCTCGGCATTTTCCTTTGCGGCTCTGAGGATAGTTCCGAAGCCGTTGCCGTAGAATATATTATCGCCAAGCACCATCGCACAGGAGTCATCGCCTATGAACTCCTTGCCGAGGATGAATGCCTGTGCAAGTCCGTCGGGACTGGGCTGCACCTTATAGCTGAGCTCAATGCCGTACTGTGAGCCGTCTCCGAGAAGTCTCTCAAAATTTGGAAGGTCTGTGGGAGTTGAGATTATCAGTATCTCCCTGATGCCTGCCAGCATAAGTGTTGACAGAGGATAATACACCATAGGCTTGTCATAAACGGGAAGCAGCTGCTTCGACGTTACCATAGTAAGCGGATACAGTCTTGTGCCTGAGCCGCCTGCAAGAATTATACCTTTCATTATTTCACCTCGTATATTGTATTATTATAATATTGATCTTATATATTCTTCCACCTGAGAGAAGCATTCCTCAAAGGTGCCGCTGTTGCTGAACCTGCGTTCGATGCCTGCCTCCTTCAGCTTCTCCTCCGAGAAATCCTCGCTGTCGGCAATAAATCTGCGGCAGAGCTCGGTATACTTGGGCTTTTCCTCGCGCATCTCGCGCTCAACAGCTCTGATGAGCCTGATACCGTCGTCCACCTCGATATAAACGGGGATCACTCTTTCGCTTCCGAAGAATGCATTTATCTTCACAAAGGACTCAAGAGTTCCTATGCCAAGATAGTTTCCTTTTTCGAGGTCGATATTGTCGCTGCAGGTAAAGTACGTCCAGTCACCGTAGACCGTATCATAGGTCCTTTCCTCTATGACAGTTCCCGAGGCGAGCTTTTCCTCAAAGCCCTTCCTGTCGGTGAAGTGGTACTCCCTGCCCTCCTGCTCGTTCTCGCGCATGGGACGGGTGGTATAGAGGACAAGGGGCAGCAAAGCATCGCTTTCCAGCAGCTTCTTATAAATGGTATCCTTGCCCGATGAGCTTTTACCCATTATATAAAAAATATGGTTCATTTTTATCTCCCCGCTTCCATGACTTCCATCATGCGTCTGTAAATGTCTGCAAGGTCACCCTCGGGCTTCCAACCCAGAGCGGTTATGGCATCGATGGAGAGGTTGAGGAAGGTGGTATCGGGATACTTTGAGGTATCTCCGTTCTCGGCAAAGGTAACGGCTATCTTTCCGCCGCCAAGCTTCTCCGCTACCATCTCGCCCATCTCTGCGATGGAGCAGTATGTATCGGGATTTGCGGCGTTGTAGCTCTTTCCTGCCTGTCCGCTGAGCAGCACTGTCAGTATTGCAGTTGCAGCCTGAGCGGTATACAGATAGGGATGCTTGCTCTTTCCCTTTGTGAGGAGCTGTATGTTCTCGCCGTTCATGGCACATCTTGCCATCATGGCGAATACTCTCTGATCGTCATAGAGCACTCCCGGACCGAAGGTCTGTGCAAGTCGGATATTCATTGCTCTTATGCCGTACTCATGGGCATATGAAGCTGTGAGAGCTTCGCTCATTCTCTTTGTCTCGGGATAACAGCTTCTTATTGTAAGAGGATCAACATATCCCAGCTTGTCCTCGGTGAGTATCTCCTCGGTAGTTACCTTGCCGTAGATCTCCATACTGGAGAGAAAGAGAAAGGCTTCCGACTTCTTCTGCACCGCAAGCTCAAGAAGGTTCATGGTGCCCATGATGCCTGCCTTGATAGTCTCAACGGGATGTGAAGCAAAGTAGGCACTGGCTGTGGGGCTTGCCCCGTGGATGATATAGTCCACATCGCCTTCGATATCAAACGGCGTGTCCAGATCCTTGCAGATGAAGCTCATGCACTCGTCCGAGGCTTCAGCTTCCTCAAAGACCTCCTTAACTCTTTCAAGCGATCTTACGATGAGCTTTATCTTCAGACCAAGCTGCCTTTCTTTATTTGCAAGGAGCAGACCTCTTATGAGCGTCGAGCCGATAAGACCTGTTCCTCCCGTTATGAGCAGGGTCTTGTTTCTGAGCTTATCCCATTGGATATTATCTGCCTTGCAGATATATTCCATATCTTCCTGAATTATCTTATGGGGCATTTCCCTATCCTCCTTATTTAGACCTTATCATCTTCCACGATGATATTATCTTCTTTCTGAATATTATTACAGCTGCAATAATGCCGGCTACCATCAGGTATCTGACAATGATGCTGTCATAAAAGACATTGGTGATACCAAAAACAGCAAGCATGATGAGACTGAATCCCCATATCGCCTTGGCATCAACAGGACTCTCCTCAACGTGTGCTTTCTTGCAGGTTATCTGCATAAATACGAAGTGCATGAAAGACATGATGGCATAGCATATAAGTGTTGTATATGCACAGGCAATATAGCCGAACATCTTTATTCCGATGTAGTTGAGTCCGATATTCAGCAGCGCGCAGAATGTTGATACATATGCGATGTATTCGGTCTTTCCGTAGTACGACTCAACGTCAACAAAGAGGGTATACAGAAACAGGAAATACACGCCGATAGTAACAGGCGGTGCTACCTTCAGACCCTCCTGATAGCTGTCGGGGAATATTAGGAATACCTCGGGAAGCAGCAGCATGAACATAACGATGACTGCACCTACCAGAATTACCAGAACATTTGAGATATCCCTTACATCCTTATAGCCCTTCTTGTCAAGCTTCTGGAAGCGCCACGGCTTCAGCACCTGATTGAGAGAGTTCTGGAAGATGATGATAACGCTGGCAAATGAGTATGCCACCGAGTAGAAGGCTACATCCGCCTTGCTGCCTGAAAACTTTTCTATCATGATCCTGTCTGACTGGTTCAGCACATAGTATGACAGTGAGTGGAACACAAGCGGTCCCTGAAATCTCAGTGCATACTTGATGTAGTTGATCGTCCTTGCCTTGTTTCTGAACACATTTGCAAAATTGATATGCTTTATCCAGAAAGGCAGACAGAATATTATCTGTATAACGAGGGTGCTTATTACCTTGACATAGGCAGTTGCACCAAAGATCTGTATAGTTATCATCGGTGCAAGATTTGATACCAGCGCCATAAGAATGGTAACTATTACGGCTGCCTTGTAATCATACTCGAACCTCTTTTTGTTGAGCCAGCAGTTATAAGGCGTATAGACTAAGAAATACACCGAGAATATTGAGTAAAGAGCAGTGGTGACTCCCGTAAAGCCCGATATGGGCTTACTCAGGAGCATGAATATGAAGAAGCAGATAACAGTCAGGATATTGGAGATAAAGACTATCGTCTGCTCGAAATTCTTGGTATCATCCTTGTATTTGAGCAGTCCTCTCTGATAAGCTCCGAGGTATAGCTCAAATGTAGCGAATATATTGAATATGAGCTCATAGGATGTAATAAGGCTCATGGTTCCGTATTCTTCTTCGGAAAGAAAGCTCGCGTAGATAGGCATACATATGAAGCTTATGCCCTTCAGTACGAAATTACATACCGTAAACCAGAACGCTGCCCTGAGAGTTACAGGGAATGAGCGATATTTATCAAGAATTTTACGGGGAATTATCCTTTCTGCTATCTTTACCACTATACTACCGACCTTTTCATTTTTTGATCATGCAGCGGACTTTTTGTTTTCAAGTCTGTCCACGATGCTGTTGTAGATCTTCGAGAAGATCCACGCTATGATAACGGACATTATCATTACCGCTGTCATTACTGCAAATTTTATGGGATATCCCTTGTTTTCTATAAAACCTGTCTTGGTGATGATGTTGGTAATGAAAACATGGATAAGGTATATCTCAAGAGTTATGCCGCCAAGGAAAGAGAGTCCCTTTTTGACGCCTGCCATCTTCACCTTCTCAAAGAGCAGACAGAGCAGAACGATGACAAGTATTGCCGCGCCCTGTCCGCCGAAGCGTATGAGCAGCTTTGCCACGGGCTTGCTGAACCAGTCAAAGCCGTATTCCGCGGACAGTATACCGATGATGTACATAACGAGCATAGCTCCCGAATAAGCCATGAATATCCCGTGCTTTTTGCTGTCCCAGCTCTTTTTCTTCAGCACCTCGCCTGTGAGGCTTCCAAGGAAGAATATCAGCATACGGGTGAAAGCTCTTTCCCTCGAAGCGTAGAAATCGGGCACCGTCGTCAGCATAACTATATTCACCGCGAACAGACAGCCCATAATAAGCGCTATGAACAGACTGTTTTTCTTTTGCAGTCTGTATATGAACGGGTACAGAAAGTAGAGCACAACGATAAGGGAAATGTACCATACCGTTGTCACGCCCTTGGTCCAGAGTGATACACCGCTCCAGTTCTCAAGGAACACCATCGCTCCGTCATGGTCAACGATAATGCTTTTCAGTATCCAGTAGGGGCAGGAGATAATGAGCCACGGGATTATGACGCGATTTATCCGTCTCCGGTAAAAGGGAAGTACAGCCTCGTTCTTGCTCATTGAGTAGAGCAGACCGATACCCGAAAGGAAAAGGAATAATTCAACGCCAAGATCTCCCTGCTTTGACAGGAATGACAGCACAGGTATCCCTAAAGCTTTGATATGGTCAGAGAGACAATGGAAGATCATTACCCAGATTATTGCAAAGCCCATCAGCTCTCTGCGGAACTTATTGACAAGAGCTATATCAAACATTCTCTTTTTCCTTTCGTGATGTGTTTGATCATTATTTCAGCAGTGTATTGCACTCAAATGCAGGACGGAGAGCACCGTCTATCCATCCTACAAATCCATAGAGGAAGTACGCCATGAATAATGTAAAAAACATATAATAACCGACATATCCCACGGGTATCTTGTTCGGTGTAACTTTTTTATGCACCGTAAAATCCGCAAACAGAACATATGACAGCAGCATAACTATTCTGAACAGACGCTCATAGTCTCTTACGAAAGCTTCAAGTGCAACGAAAGCAAAACTAAGCACAGTTGCCTTGAATATTCTCTCGGCAACAGCGTCAAACTCCACCTTGCCCGTGGTCTTTCTGCCAAGGAACCTGTCAAAGTAGCTGAGCGAAAGCTTCTTGTTCCTTGACAGTGAATAAAACATCATCAGCTCTATGACGATAAGCAGTCCTCTTACGAAGAACAGCATACCAATGCCGATGATACTTCTGTTTCCGTCATCAAGCAGCCAGTTGTTTATCTTTTGCTGAGACAAGACCAGTCCCACCAATTTTGTAACAAACGGCACTCTGAGTGAGAGAAATCCCACAGACGCAGCTGCCGTTACTATGACGATGGTCTTCATATTCGTTATCTTCACGACGAAGAACGGCAGGAAGAACCATGCTGTTCTGTGGAAGAATCCTCCCGCGATAACAAAGGCAAAGAACAGTATCCAGCTCATCTTTCCGTCATGATAGAACAGGAAATACAAGCCTATCATTGCAAGGATAGTGGCAAGATACGATCTCACCTGACATATCATACACCAGTATGAATATATCATAAAGAGGGCTATGACAATATTCGAGTTCTCCGTATACAACTTGACCATCACCGCGAACAGCACCGTACAAATGGTGGAGTACAGTACAAGGAACTGATAATAGTCCAGTCCGAGAACAGTCGAACAGAAGCGGCAAAGATAGATAAAGCCTTCTTCATCCACCGTGGTTCCCCACAGATTGCCATCCCTGATGTTGTTATAAATATTCATATAGTTCTGATAATCGGCATTGTCTCTGTTGTAGGCGAGAAGCGCCCACATGAACAGCAGCATCACCACCGTCAGAACTTTGTTTTTAGGAAAAACGAACCCAAGAACTATTAGAATAGCGGCTGCCGCATATAACATCGCATTACCTGCCCTTTTTCTTACGTTTATAATCCCTCACGCCTCTGATAAGGGCACGGAGATTTGCTATTCTGTGCTTCTCGAGAAGAAGCTTTTTTGTCTCCCATTTTATGAGAAAGTTATATTCTCCCCTGACGTTCAGGAAGTCCCTGTGCTTGTTGATGTAGTACAGACCATTTCTGACGAAATAGTAGTTTCTGAACGGAGAGTGGTTATATGTCGTTGCAAAGTTGCAGAGCTTTTTCACATGGAGCAGCTTGCCGATACCGTAGAAGAATTTGTTAACGCTTAGCTTGCCCAGCTCCTGTATTATTCTTGTGGTATTGATCCTGTATATCTTATAGCCTGCTTTTCTCAGGCGGGTCTCTATATCGTAGTCAACATAGTCAATGAACATCCATTCATCGTACTCCCCTACCTTATTCCATGCCTCTGTGCTGATGAAGAAGCCTGCTGTGGGGCATTTTTTCACGACCTCAACCTTTTTGCTGAGGCTGCCCACAATGCCCTCTCCCCTTTTTTCAACCGCAGGGCACAGTGCGCCTGCTTCGGGGAGTCCGAGGTACTTCTTATACTCCTCAAGGAGGTTCTCGGCGACCATGGTATCCTGATCGAGGGAAAGAGTCCACTGTGCGCCGTTCTCCACAGCCGCTCTCATTCCCGCGTTGAGGGCAGCGGCTATACCTTTATTTTCGGGGAGCTCCACAAGCTTGTCACAGCCTGATCTCTCCCTTATTTCCGCAATACTATCCGAAAAGTTATCAACGATAACCACATAGAAGCCCTGTCTCTGAAGCTCTCTGACGTTTCCGACAACGCGCTCGATATCAGGCTGGAATGTGACGATGACAACAGCATATTTACTCTGCATAATTACTTCCTTGCGATCTTAATGATTTCCTTGTAAACACGGTCACAGTTACCGTTATCGTGATGAGCGAAAAACTCATCGACTCTCTTTCTGTACTTTTCGTCCATGGTAAAGCCGCCCTCATAGGAGGTCTTTACTGCTTCGACGAGCTTGTCCTCATCAAAGAAGACCTCTCCGAAGCCGTCCTCGTCATATGAGAAGCTCTCGCCGGGAGCATACTGATACTTTTCAAACTCATCCACATCGAACTGGTAGTACATAACAGGCTTATACATATAAGCGAAGTCATATACAACGCTTGAATAGTCAGTGATAAGGAGAGCAGATTCTCTCAGGAGGTCCTGAATGGAGTAGTCAGATGTCATGCCTACCTTTATCCTCGGCGAGGATGACTTTATATACTTTGAATACTTCTGAGCGTACTCATGGAAGTAGAAGACCACATTGAGGTCATTCTTATCCAGAAAGCTTATGAACTCCTTGTTATTGACAAGCCCCTTCAGGCAGTTATAATACTTTGAAGCAAAGAACTTCTGCATATTCTCCTTTTTCTGCTCATCGGTCGTAAGGAGTCTGTAATCGATCCATTTTCTCCATGTTGGCATAATGAGGATCTGCTTCTTGTTGAGGATATCATCATTGAGGGTATCATGTCTGGGATATCCCGGACAGCGCATGATCTTAGGCGACTGACCGTTATCCTTCCTGATGATATCTGCATCCTTCTCAGAGCAGGTGAACAGAAGCTGATAATTTGTCTCCTTGGCGTCAACGATAGAGGAATATCCTCTTGTAAAGCCGTGATTGAGGAAGACGTACTTAAAGCCTGTCAGCTTCCACTGAACAAGGTCCTCACAGATCCTTCTGTACGGGAAGCCGTAGCATTTAGTAGTACCGATATATACGTCCGCAGCCCAGAACAGGAGATAGTGCTTCCAGCCGCCGAATGGGATCACATTTCCCAGCTTTTTAATGAGCTTATAATCAGCTGAGCTGAAATCTATAGGGTAATACACCTTACGGTCCTTATGCTTCTCGCGCAGATACTTGAAAAACCAGTAGCCGTTATCTCTTGCAAGCGACTCATACTCCGAGACCACCCACATCTTAGGCGATGCCAGTTTCCATATCTTTCCCGGGATAAACGAAAGGCCGAGCTTGATGATAGACTTCCAGTCCTCGGCTTTCATTTTTTTGATCTGATCCGTAATCTTATTCACTGCAGACATTTCTTATTCATCCCTTCGTCAAAATCAAAGACCGAAAATCTGAGAATCTTCTCTTGCGTCAACAATGGCGCGGAAAATATAGTAATCCGACGGAGTAGTTATCTTGATATTTTCGATAGCTCCCGGAACAGTATAGAGTTCATGGCCGTAATAACGCATCATGCTTGCCGAGTCGATGAACTGCTTGTTTCCCTCGGCAGCAGCCTTTTCGTGCGCGGCAATGATATCCTTCAGCACGAAGCACTGAGGAGCTCTTGCCATACAGCACTTTGATCTCTCAAAAATATCGCATATCTTTCCGTCGTCATCGGTAAGGGATACTGTTTCGATAGCGGAAGTTACCGTAATAGCATTTCCGTTCTTCTTTGCACACTCAATATCTGCCGAGATGGTAGCCTCATCAATGAGAGGTCTTACACCGTCATGGATGAGTACGATGCTGTCCTCGCCGAAAAGCTCGGCAGCCTTCTTTATACCGTTGCAGATGGAAGCCTGTCCCGTATCGCCGCCTGCGATAACAGCCCTGACCTTTGTAAGGCGGAACTTCTCCACCAACTCATTGCAGTAGTCTATCCAGCTCTCAAGGATAACGAGAACAATGCCGTCAATGTCCTTGTGCCTCTGGAAATGCTCTATCGTATAGACAAGTATGGGCTTGCCGTGGAGCTCAAGGAACTGCTTGGGTTTAGTCTTTGAATTCATTCTCTGGCCTGTACCGCCTGCAAAAATCACAGCAACATTTGACATTACATTGCTCCTCCGAACTTTCCTTTTCTTCCTGGGAAGTATTTTTTATTCTTATAATATGTATAAGGGTGATCCATATCCACGAACTCAAGCTGATGCTTTGCGTGCTGCTGATCCTTGGGAGGACGCTGCATATAGTTTCCGAAGATACGGGTGAGGTAGTGGTCATAGCCTGCCATAACAGGTACCTTATAGCCCTCAAAGTCCACCCACTTCTGAGAAGCGAACCACTTCTTGGGGTGCTTGTAAAGCATACCCTTTACGCTTCCGATAAGCTCGGTAACGTACTCGCACTCATCCCATGAGTACTTGGACATCTCGCGCTCGGCGTGCTTCCAGATCTTGTATCTCACCTTTGGCGAGGGGATGAGCTTGTACAGAACGGTAGCCATAGTCCTGAACATCTTGCCCTTGTTGTTGGGAAGTCTCTGGGTATTGAAAAGAGCATACACGAAAGCGTGGAAAAGCTGTATCCTTCTTGCCAGCTTTGATGAAGGACAGCCGTCTATGGGAGCTATCTCGAAAGCAACTCCGTGACATATATCCAGATTCTGGTTATAGGAACAGATGAAAGTCGTGCTCGGATCACGCAGAGATGTGCAGGAGTGGTGGAAGTTTACCTTATCATTGGTGCGGCAGTAAACATATCTGTCCTTGTCGCCGTACTTCTTCCACAGCTCGGCAAACCTTTCGTAATCGGCTCTGGGCATGAACACATCTATATCGTCATCCCACGGAACAAATCCGTGCTCTCTGATAGCGCCGATGGCAGCGCCTCCGCAGAGATAGAACATAAGGTCGTGCTTAGCGCAGAAATCCTTGAAATACAGAAGCATTTCAAGCATTTTCTTCTGCATTTTCCTGAATGTCTCATCGCTGATCTCGTATGCTTCAAAAAATTCTTTTCCCACGATCGCACCTCATTAAAACTATTTATTCTTTATAAGCTTTCTCACGGGGACGCCCACATATGTGCCGCTTTCCGTGATATCCGCAACAACTGCTCCGCCTGCTCCAACGATGACGTTTTCACAGACAGAGGTATTATTCTTTACAACAGCTCCCGCGCCGATATGTGTCAGTCTTCCGACACTGACGGTACCGCAGAGAGCTGCATTGGGAGAGACGTGGACATAGTCCGCAAGACAGTTGTCATGCTCGATGACAGCACCTGTATTGATGATACAGTGCTTTCCCACCCTTGCGGAGGTATTCACAACGGCATTAGCCATTACCGCCGTGCCCTCGCCTATGGAGGTATCCATTGCTATCTGCGCGGATGGATGGATTGCCGTATACCACTGAACATCCATCTCGCCTGCAAGTCTCTCTCTGACCCTGTTATTGCCTATTCCTATGATAAACAGGCAGCCGCTGAACTTAACATAGTCGGATATTTTCCCCAGATAGGGATACCCGATTATCTTTTCGGGGAGCTCTGCATTGTCATCGAGAAATCCCACAAGTTCATCGCCGCTTCTTATTATGATGTCGGCAATGACCTTTGCGTGTCCGCTTGCCCCGATTATTATGACTTTTTTCATCCGATCACTTACCTGCTGTCTCGGGAGTTCCCATGAATTCCTCCATGGTAACACAGGTCTCGGAGTTGATGCCGTCACGGTGAAGAACAGCCTTGACTGTCTTCATTATGATATCCAGATCACCCTTGAAGGTGACATTATTCACATACTTTACGTCGTATCTGAACTTGTCCTCCCATGAAATAGCATTTCTGCCGTTCACCTGAGCCAGACCTGTAAGACCCGGGCGAACTCTGTGACGCTTGTGCTGCTCCTTGTTGTATCTGGGAAGATACCTTACCAGCAGAGGTCTCGGACCGACGATAGCCATATCGCCTCTGAGGATATTGAACAGCTCGGGGAGCTCATCAAGGCTCGTGCTTCTGAGCCACTTGCCATAACGTGTAAGGCGCTTCTCATCGGGGAGGAGCTTGCCGTGCTTATCTTTTTTGTTGTTCATGGTCCTGAACTTGATAAGCTTGAATATCCTCTCGCGCTTGCCGGGACGCTCCTGAGTAAAGAAAGGATTGCCGCCCATTGCCACAGCTCCCACGATCATCAGCACGATGAGTATGGGTGAAAGAACGATTATGGCACCGAGAGAGAGAATGAAGTCGAACATTCTCTTGAAACACTTAGCATACATTATTCAAAACAACTCCTGATAAGTTCTATTATGATATCCTGCTGTTCGGGGGTCATCTTATTGTCACTGGGGAGACACAGTCCCCTCTCAAAAATGTCAGCGCCGATATCCGTAGCCTCGCCGCGGTCGATATAGGCATTGGACTGACCTCTGCCGTTTCCGTTTGCGGTAACGAAGCCGTTCATACGGTAGATAGGCTGCATATGCATAGGCTTCCAGATAGGACGGCCCTCAGCATTGAAGCTTGCAAGAGTCTCAAGTATCTCCGTAGGGCAGCTCTTGCCCTTTTCGGGGATGTAGAGAGCCTCGTTCTCTCCTCTGACCTGTCGGCACATCGCATCCTTGTCGATAAGGAGACAGCTGAGCCAGAAATTGGGAGAGCTGTTCTTCTCGTCGAAGGGGTTCATAGTAACGGGGAGACCCTTCAGTCCCTCCTTATAGCGTTCATATATAGCCTTTTTCTGAGCGATATGCTCATCGAGGAAGTTCATCTGACCGCGGATAACGCCTGCGATGATATTGGACATACGGTAGTTATAGCCGATCTCCTCATGCTGATACCACGGAGCAGCCTCTCTTGACTGAGTTGACCACTTGCGTACCTTGTCGGCATCGTCCTTGCTGTCTGTCAGGAACATACCGCCCGATGAACCTGTGATTATCTTGTTTCCGTTGAAGCTGATGGCGCTGTAATCGCCGAAGCAGCCTGTTTCTCTGCCCTTGTATGTAGCTCCGAATGACTCGGCAGCATCCTCTATGATGAGAGCACCGTGCTTGTCACAGACAGCGCGTATCTCATCTATCTTAGCGGGAACGCCGTAAAGGTGAACAAGAACAACGAGCTTTACATCGGGATAGAGCTCAAAAGCCTTTTCCAGAGCCTCGGGGCTCATATTCCATGTATCACGCTCCGTATCAATAAAAACGGCTTCACCATCTTCATATGCAACGGGATTGATAGTAGCATCAAAAGTCATATCAGCACAGAATACTTTATGACCCTGAAGCGTACCGCAATTCGGCTTAGCCTGTCCGTAGAGCTTTTCGCCTGCAAGCTTTGTAGCAAGATGAAGTGAAGCTGTTCCGCAGGAAAGAGCAACGGCATATTTCATGCCTGCGTACTGTGCAACGAGTTTTTCCACCTCGTTGATATTCTCTCCCGCTGTAGTTATCCAGTTTTTCTCGAATGCATCATTGACCCATTTCTGTTCATCTCCGTGCATGGTAGGAGATGAGAGCCAGACCTTTTTGTCAAAAGGTCTGATATCGTTCTTGTTTACAAACATCGGATTACCTTCTTATATGTATTTTTTATTCGCCGCGGCAGGTACATCCTGCCGTTGAGGCGGAGTGATCAGTCATCATTTTAACTAATTATTTTACTAATAGTTATACAGTCACAAATATATTATACTATCTATCCGCCGAAAAATCAATACCCAAAATGTGGGGCTTACCTCTTTTTTAAAAAAATTCGTCAAAATAGACAAGTATTGTATTATTTCATTACAGATGGCAACAGATGTACTATTAAAGTACTCACTGCATCATTTGGAATATACATTTTGTATATTAGCAATAGTGCTTTACATCCGCAACAGACGTAATTTTCATAAATATGCTCCCCTGCCCGATGACCTCTGTCAGGAACGAATAAACCTTTTATATTGCTTTTCCACAAAGAATGTGATATAATCACATTATCAGCCTAAGGAGTGAAAATGATATGAACACCGAATACAATGATATGATATATCTGGTTGCCTGTGCTGTCAATTCACAGGTCCCCGACAAGGACAGAGTTTCCGCCATGGACCTCGATTCACTGTACAAAGCCTGCAAGCGGCATACTCTCAGAGCCACCGTATTCACCGCACTTAAAAGTGCAGGAGCAGAGCACAGCGATTTCTTTCAGGCATACAACAAGGCTGTCAGGAAAAATATCCTCTTTGATTCGGAGCGAGAAGCTATCACCTCGGAAATGGAAAAACAGGGCATCTGGTATCTCCCGCTGAAAGGCGCCATACTGAAGGAGCTCTATCCGCAGATAGGAATGCGCGAGATGTCCGACAACGATATACTCTATGACTCCTCAAGGCAGAACGACCTGAAGAATATCATGCTTTCACGCGGATATATCGCCGAAAGCGTGGGAGATAGCTACACCGACGTCTATAAGAAGCCCCCCGTGCTTAATATGGAAATGCACAGAGCGCTATTCCTTTTCGGTCAGGACGAAAAGCTTTTCAGATACTACGAAGACATGAGCAGGCTCATGAAACGAGATGATGACAAGCAATACGGCTATCACTTCTCCGATGAGGACTTCTATGTATATATGACCGCCCATGAGTACCGCCATCACATCGGAGGCGGCACGGGGATACGCTCGCTTGTGGACTGCTATGTATTCATGAAAGCCAAGGAAGGGACCATCGACAAAAGCTATATCGCAGAGCAGTTCAGACAGCTCGGCATAGAGGATTACGCTCAGAAGCGCCTCTCGCTGGCGATGAAGCTTTTCTCCTCAGCAGATACCCTGTCTCTTACAGAGAGCGAGGAGAAAGAGCTGGAGAAGTACCTGCTGTTCGGCACCTACGGCACTATTAACAACGTGGGTGAAAGCAGCATAAAAAGATACGTTGAAAAGTCAGGCAGCCGCTCCAAAGCAGGCTTCATAATGTCAAGGCTTTTCCCCAGCATGGAGTTCATGAAGCACCACTATCCCTTTTTCTACAAGACAAAGGTACTGCTTCCTGTGGGCTATGTATGGCGCTGGATAAAAGGTCTGTCAGTAAACCGCGACAAATTCAGAGCAGAGATGAAAGCACTGAAAAAGATCGATAAAAAGAAATGATATCAAGGGAGACCTTTCTCGGGAAAGGTCTCCTTTTTATATTGTAAACTACCGTATATCTGCTGTTTAATAAATTGTAAATTTTAGTTTTGGTCTCTTGATTTTTGCATTTAAATATTATATAATGCTATCATCATGATATATGGAGGGATCAGTTTATGATCAAAAAAATGATAGCAGCAATGTCAGCTGCAGCAATTATGTGTTCCTGTGCCGCTTACAGCAGCGGCGCGTACAGCATTCCCGATGCCTTTGCGGCAGAGCAGTCACCCGAGCAGTCGGAGACCTGTGGGGTAATGGTCTCTATCGTAGCTCCCAATTACACACTTCCCGATGGCATTACCGCCAAAATCGTGGAAGTCAGGGGTGAGGAGCGCACTGTCCTTGAGGAATGGGACCCTAAAACGGTCTCCGTAAAAGAGATCAAGGGTCTCGAGTACAGCGACGACGTCAGCTACAAGCTGACCACCGAGGGGCTTCCCGAGGATTACTGTCTCCCTGCGGAAACGGATATTGTCCTCAAGGAAAAAGGCTATACCGACAAGATAGTTCTCTGCGGATACGCTCTCACTGATTACCCTGGCTTCCTTATCCGTTATGACACAGGCAAAGAGCTCCATTTCAACATTTCCTATGTCCTTTCAAAAAGCTCCTATTCTACTATCACGGACGCCAGAGATACGGATATAATAAAGGACTACTCCATAGTTGACGACAACAGATTCAGATACCTGAACTCACTGCCCGACAAGTCAGATGAATTATTTTCTACCTATACCGAAGATGAATTCATTGTCCCCGACGGTCACTACACAGCAAAAGTCGAACTCGCAGATGGTTACAGATTTTTAAAGAAATACAGTGACTCTGCAAGAACCATAAATAAGCAGAAGAATATACCTCTGGATTATTTTTCCTCCGACCTTTCCGAAGGCATTTCATTTAACGTAGAACACGGATATCCCGACAAGGCGCTGGATTTCTTCATAGAGAGCGAGCCCACCGAAGAAAACAGCTGCTCCGCCGATATTTCCGTAGTCGACGCAGAGACAGGAGAACCCATAAACGGCTGTACTGTTGAGCTTGACGTACATTTTCCGCCATTATTCGGAAAAATGAGGTGGGTAACTGCGGACGATAAGCCCATGAAGCTTGACGCCCTCTATAATTTGAATGAGACCTATAATTTCAGGATCATCAACTCTCCCATGTGCTATGAATCCTCGGGAGAGACCTCATTCAGTTTTGAAGCCTACGGTGAGCACGCAGACGCTGTTATAAAGCTGAAGCGCATCATGACCGATGAGGAAGCTGCTGCCATAGAACAGGTAGTCCTTCCCGATGAGGACCCCGTCCCCACAGACAGCGAACACTGTGCAGTCACCGTGGGAGTCTTTGACCAGAGAACAAAAGGCACTGTCCTGCCCACTACGGTACATCTTGTGGAGTATATAGACGGTGACAGAGCCAACCGGCAGGAGCTGGCAAGCTGGGAGGCAAGCGAGGAGCCTGTCAAGACTATAACCGATATCGAATACCATGAAGGATCAAAATACTACATCACATTCAATAATGATGATCTGTTCTCCGGCAACTATGTCAACGAGGGCAGAAAGATCCTCTATTTCAGAAAAGGCGGAGATACCGATAAGATAGCAGTTCCAATGTATAATCAAGGAAACGCTGATAACCTGGACGCATCCTGCATTTACTATGAATCAACAACAGGTCATGATGTGTCATACTCAATAGATTCCTTCAATTCAAACGAAGACATTCTTGAAAGCTCGGGAGTTTATGACGATAAGGGCTACAGATACAGCTTTACACAAAGGGTTTTCACTGACAATATCGGTGCAGGCAACCTTCCCGACGGAGAATACACTCTTAAATGTGTTCCCGCAGAAAACTACAGATTCATCCCAAACAGCAGTCAGTGTCTGGCAATACGCATGATAACGAAAAAATACCCCATCGATTACATTGCAAATAACGCAGCTAACGGCGAAAACGGTTTCCGCTTCAAGGTCGAGAACGGTATCACGGATGGTCCCATACATCTGATGGTCGAGGCAAAGCCAACTGCGGAAACAGCCTCCTCAGCCAGCATCTCTGTCGTAGACGCTAAAACAGGTGAAACTGTCAAGGGCATAACAGGCGAGCTTATAGGAGGCAGCATCGATACAAATGATCTGCTCAAATGGAATACCTCAGATACTCCCGTAATGACATTCGACAATCTTATTTATATCAATAAACAATACGGCATTACACTTTATGATGTCCCTGACGAGTATAAAAAGCCATATACCGAGGCATTCAGCTTTAATGGATACGGCGAACATAAGGATATCGTCATAGAGCTGGAGCCTGCTTATACTATGGGCGATATCAACGATGACGGGGCAGTGGATTCAGTTGACGCTTCGGCTGTTCTTTCATACTACGCAAAGATATCCACCGATAAGGAGGGCGGCTTTGACGACAGACAGCGGAAGGCAGCAGATGTTGACCGCAACAGTGTTATCGACGCCATAGACGCATCCAATATCCTCGCATACTACGCTTATCTCTCTACTGTAAAGGAAGACCCCATGAACATGGAGACCTACATGACTTCCAACTGACAGAATACAGAAAGCCACTCCCGAGGGAGTGGCTTTCTATTGAGCGATAATGTCAGCAAAGCTGCCTTATCAGACGTCTGAGATATAAACCTGATATTGATACATATATTTATAATATGCACAAAACAATGCTGATTCATTGACTTTTTTGTGTTAATCTGTTATAATTATTATCATCCAAACAAAAAATCTATAATTGTTGACCAAGTCATTTTTGTTACCTCCTGCGCGTTTCGGGGAACTCTCCCCCTGCTGTGATCATAGTATATCCCATTTTTGCAAGATCGGATACAGGATCGGAGTAAACAGCACTTTTTCAGGAGTGAACGAACATGATAAACTTTGTAATCTAAGTAATACTTTATTCAGAAAGGGGAACGATCTGCCGCCTTAACGGCTGTATATCGAATTATTATGAGAATTGCAATTTGTGACGACAAAATGATACTCCACGAAGAACTCAAAAAGTATCTCGATCAGTATTCTGTCAACAGAAACGTGATCATCAACTGTGATGACTACACCAACGGTTTTGACCTGCTGAAAAGCAATATCGAATACGATATAATCTTCATGGACTACCAGATGGAAGGCATCGACGAACTTGAGACCTCAAGGCAGATAAGAAAAAACAAGCTCGATACCACCATCATTTTCCTTACCAGCTATCCAAATATTGTTTTTGATACCTTTGAGGTAAACGCATACCGCTTCCTCGTAAAGCCCATAAACTACAAAAAACTGTCAGCGGCACTGGACGATTTTCTTGCCGCCCATGACGACAGCAACTTCATCCTCATCAAAAGCGATGAGGTGAACAGGCGCATCAATATCGACGATATCGTTTATATCGAGGCGGATAATAAGTACTGCTATATCCGCACCACAGACGATAATATCAATTATAAGAGAACGCTTTCCGAGATAGAAAAGCTGGTGCCCGATGACAGGTTCTTCAGGAGCCACCGCACCTATCTTGTGGGATTCAGGCATATAGTTTCCCATACGTCCACAGATATCCTGTTCGACAACAAGGAACGCGCTCTGATAAGCAAGCTGAAGCTGACGCCATTCAAAAAGGCTTTTACCGATTACATCAAGCGCTATAACTTTGAAAAGTGGTGACGCCATGGTGATCTCGGTACTGACATTTGCTGTATGCTTTCTGCTCCGCTCGCTGATAGTTCAGCTCACCTGCATTTTCCTCGGATACAAGGAGAAAAATCCCCGTGTCGTTGACATAGGGCTCATAGCACTGATAGTGCTGCCCAACGTACTGATGCTGTACGCACATAACATCCCCTCAGTGGCAGTAAAGCTGGCAATAATCATAGCCTACTATATCGGGTGTTTCTTCCTTTATACGGCAATATACAGAAAGATAAACCTGAAGATACTGTACATATATCTGCTCACCATAAACACTCCGCAGATATATGCCAACATCACAAAGCAGATATTCTCGGAAAACAGGTACTCGGACCTGCTGGCATTTCTTCTCGAAGCGCTGGTTCTGGGCAGTATACTCATCTACATCAAGCGGAAGAAGTATGAGGTCTTTGTGCAGCATCTTGTGGAGGCTCTCCCCAAAAAGCTGTATATCCTCGTGCTGGGACTCACTTATATTGCTTCCATATTCGTAATGGGCTCTACCAGACCCAATCACGATCTCTATGTACGAGTGCTGCTCATCCCGTCAATGATCGGACTTATGATCGTACTTTTCTCCATAATCAGGACCAGTATATCCGAGACCGAAAAAACTCTCAGTGTGAATATACTCTCAAAGCAGATCGAGAACCAGATCGAATACTACAATAAGATCAACAGCATATACGACGAATTCAGATGCTTCAGGCACGACTTCAAAAACCATATCCTCTGCCTGAGAAGTCTTATCTCCGCAGGAGAGACAGAAAGAGCCATCGAGTATATGAACGAGATAGAGGTGCTCTCCTCTGTTGAGAAGAAAAAGTTTGACACGGGCAACATCATCGTTGACGCCCTGCTCAGCGACAAGAGCGAAAAGGCTCTTGCCTCGAATACACGCCTTGATTTCAAGGGATTTGTTCCCACATCGGGCATAAGCAACGCAGATCTTTGCATAATCATCGCCAACGCCGTTGACAACGCCATAGAGGCCTGCGCCAAGGACAGCAGCAATGAAGAAAAGGTCATAACCGCCAATGCCGACTTCAAAAGAGGTTATTTCTTCTTCAGGATCAGCAATCCCATGTTTGAAAAAGTAAAGATAAACGACAAGAACAAGGTAGTCACCTCAAAGGAGGACAAGAGCCGCCACGGCTTCGGAGTCTCCAATATCGTGAGAGTTGCCAATAAATACAACGGCGCAGCGGAAATATCCGCAGATGGCGGCGTATTTACCCTTGACGTCCAGCTGCTCCTCGACAGCAGCATAGAAGCATAAATATAAAAAAGACTTCCGCGGAAGTCTTTTTTCATTATAAAATGTTGTAGTTTATGCCTATATATATGTCGATTATGCAGTCCTCCGCACTTTTCTCGTCACCGCGCACGACAACATAATAGGGAGCTGTCACAGGCTCAAGGTGACATTCGCTGATATAATCGGTCAGCTTCTTCTCCGTGGAGCCGATCTTACCGATCCCGCCCTCATGTCTGATGGTGACAGCATTGATCAGCTTGAAGCAGGGCTTGTATTCAAATCCTCCGAAGTGGCTTATCTCCCCCCTCACAGGTATCATCATCTCTGTGATCTGTTGGTTTTCCGATAAATGTCTGGTAAAGATGATATTGTCGTTTACCTCCAGATCCAGAGCATGGATATTGTCAGAGGCGTACCTGATAAATTTGAATATGTCTGCATTTTCAACGTTTTTCCTGCATATCACAAGATTGTTCCGTGACAGCATCTGATTTTTCAGTATCTGCAAAGTGAACCCTCCTTCCGCTTTAGCTTGTCACACCAATATTATACTACCCTTTTACAGGAAAACAATTCACGCGGAGTGAACGGGCACAAAAACGGAGTGAACAGACACACGAAAATGTGACCTTTTGCAGCATAATGAATAATCCGACATTTTTCTGCGTAAACTATTCCCACAAAGCTTTTACCAAACGGAGGGAATAACATGAAAGCAACAGGAATAGTAAGACGTATAGACGACCTCGGACGGGTGGTCATTCCCAAGGAGATACGCAGGACCATGCGTATCCGCGAGGGCGATCCCCTTGAGATATACACAAACAGCGAAGGCGAGGTCATTTTCAAGAAGTACTCCGCCGTCAGCGAAATGAGCGAAAACGCAGGCTATGTGGCGGATATCATGCACAAGATCGCAGGCTGTCCCGTGCTCATATTTGACAAGGACCATGTGGTGGCTTCTGCGGGAGTGCCGAGAAAGGAATTTGCCGAGCGCCGCATCACGGGTCAGCTTGAGGAGCTTATGGAAAGCCGCGGACAGTTCTTCTGCCACGACGGAAACACCAACAGCTTCTACCCTGCCGAGGGCGTTGAGCGAACAGCCATTGCCGCGCTGCCCATCATTACCGCAGGTGACGTTTCGGGAGCAGTGGCGTTCATGACAAGTGAAAAATGCCGCGAGGTCACCGACCTGCAAAAGAGCCTTATCAACGCCTCTGCACAGTTCCTTGCACGGCAGATAGAAGGATAAAAGAAAGAGTATTCCCTCTGTATGAGAGAATACTCTTTTTTGCTGTTATTCAAGATAGCTCCTGAGATACTGTCCCGTATAGGACTTTTCGCAGGCTGCCACCTCCTCGGGAGTTCCCTGTGCAACGATGGTACCGCCGCCGTCGCCGCCCTCGGGTCCCAGATCAATAATATGATCGGCGACCTTGATGACGTTGAGGTTGTGCTCGATGACCAGAACGGTATTACCCTGATCCGTAAGCCTCTGGAGCACATCTATGAGCTTGTGGACGTCAGCTGTGTGAAGTCCCGTTGTTGGCTCGTCAAGGATGTATATGGTATTGCCCGTGGAGCGCTTTGACAGCTCCGTGGACAGCTTTACACGCTGAGCCTCGCCGCCCGAAAGAGTAGTTGCAGGCTGACCTATCTTGATATATCCCAATCCTACCTCCTGTAAGGTCTTCAGCTTCCTTGCTATCTTGGGCAGGTGCTCAAAGAACTCCACACCCTCGTCCACGGTCATTTCCAGAACGTCATATATGGACTTGCCCTTGTAGTGGACATCGAGGGTCTCGCGGTTGTATCTCTTTCCCTTGCAGACCTCGCAGGGAACGTATATATCGGGCAGGAAGTGCATCTCTATCTTGATGATACCGTCGCCCTCGCAGGCTTCACAGCGTCCGCCCTTGACATTGAATGAGAACCTTCCGCTGCCGTAGCCGTGAGCCTTGGCGTCGGGAGTCTTTGCAAAGAGGTCGCGGATATCGCTGAAAACGCCCGTATATGTGGCAGGGTTTGAACGGGGCGTCCTGCCTATGGGAGACTGGTCGATACAGATGACCTTGTCCAGATTTTCAATGCCCTCCATCTCCGCAAAGGCACCGCTCTTTATCTTGGCACGGTTCAGCTTTGCGGCAAGGTGCTTGTAGATTATCTCGTTGACGAGAGAGGACTTGCCCGAGCCCGAAACTCCCGTAACGCATATGAGTTCGCCGAGAGGTATCTTTACATCTATATTACGGAGATTATGCTCAGTGGCGCCCTTTACGGTCAGGAACTTTCCGCTGCCGCTCCTGCGCTTTTTGGGTATCTCTATCTTCTTTTTGCCGCTGAGATACTGTCCCGTAATGGAGGTCTTGCACTTCAGCAGCTTGTCCACCGTACCCGCAAAGACCACTTCTCCGCCGTGGATTCCTGCTCCGGGACCGATATCCACGATATAGTCCGCCGCCAGCATGGTATCGTCGTCATGCTCAACGACTATAAGTGTATTTCCAAGGTCGCGGAGCCTTTTCAGTGTGGCTATGAGCTTGTCGTTGTCGCGCTGATGCAGACCGATACTGGGCTCGTCCAGAATATAGAGGACTCCCACAAGTGAGGAGCCTATCTGCGTGGCAAGGCGTATACGCTGGCTCTCGCCGCCCGAAAGGGTACCCGATGAACGGGAAAGTGTAAGGTACTCCAGACCTACGCTTCCGAGGAAGCCGAGGCGCTCCTTTATCTCCTTTATAATTCGCTCGCCCACGAAGTTGTCATGCTCCGACAGCTTCAGCTCGTTGAAGAAGCGCAGACCGTCCTTGACAGAAAAGTCCGTGAGCTCGCTGATATTCCTGTCACCTATCTTGACCGCAAGGTACTCGTCACGAAGCCTTTTGCCCTTGCACACAGGGCACTTCACCTCGCTCATGTACTCGTCTATCTCGTTTTTGGAATTCTCGCTGGAGGTCTCTCTGTAACGGCGTTCGAGATTATTCACAACGCCCTCAAAGGGAGAGCGGTATGTGCCGCCGCCCAATGAAGCAGGTCGTTTCAGCTCCAGAGTCTCATCACCTGTTCCGTAGAGGAAAAGGTCAAGCTGTTCCTTTTTCAGCTTCTTAACGGGAACATCCAGCGGAACGCCGTACTTCTTGGAAATTGCACGGTAATACATGGTTGAGATGGAGGTCTCATCGAGACTGTTCCAGCCCGTGGCGTTTATAGCGCCCTCCTCGATGGAGAGCTCCTTGTTGGGGATAATGAGGTCGGGGTCGATATGTCTGAAAACTCCCAGACCCGTACACTTAGGGCAGGCTCCCACGGGATTGTTGAATGAGAACATGACGGGCTCCAGCTCTCCGATGCTGATATTATGCTCGGGACAGGCGTAATTCTGGGAGAACAGTATCTCCTCGCCGCCGATGACGTCGGCTATGGCAAGTCCGCCCGTCAGGTTGAAAACAGTTTCAAGGCTGTCGGTGATACGGGACTCCACGCCCTCCTTTATGACGATACGGTCAACGATTATCTCGATATTATGCTTTTTGTTCTTGTCCAGCTTTATCTCCTCGGACAGCTCATACAGTATGCCGTCCACACGTGCACGGACAAAGCCCGATTTTCTGGCACTTTCCAGCTCCTTGTTGTACTGTCCCTTGCGGTTCCTTACAATGGGAGCCAGAAGCTGTAGCTTAGTACCCTGCGGCAGCTCCATAAGGGTATCCACCATCTGGTCGATGGTCTGCTGTGAGATCACTCTGCCGCAGACAGGACAGTGGGGAACACCTATACGGGCGTAGAGAAGTCGAAGGTAGTCGTATATCTCCGTAACCGTACCCACAGTGGAGCGAGGGTTCTTGGAGGTGGTCTTCTGGTCTATGGAAATAGCGGGAGAAAGGCCCTCAATGCTGTCAACGTCGGGCTTTTCCATCTGTCCGAGGAACATTCTCGCGTAGGATGAAAGGCTCTCCACATAGCGTCGCTGACCGTCAGCGTAAATGGTGTCGAAGGCAAGGGATGACTTTCCCGAGCCAGACAGTCCAGTCATTACGATGAGGCGGTCACGGGGAAGCTCCAGATCTATATTTTTGAGATTATTGGCTCTTGCGCCTTTGATTATTATTTTATCGGTCATGATTATCTCCTGAAGTTAGAAAACTTATAACGAACAAAGTATATTATACCATATATTTTTTCAAAAATAAATAGGCAGAACATATTTTCTTCTTTTAACATTAAAATTTTCACTTTTCTCTTGACAGAGTCCTGCTTATCATTTATAATAATGAAAAAACACAAGGAGGTGAATATATGAAATACGTTTGCGACGTTTGCGGATGGGAGTACGACGAGGAACTGGGCGATCCCGAGCACGGCATTGCACCCGGCACAAAGTTCGAGGACCTTCCCGATGACTTTGAATGTCCTCTCTGCGGAGTTGGCAAGGATTCCTTCTCCGAGCAGTAAAAAAGCAGCATACAGCCACAGTATCTTCGGGCACGCAGACGGAGACGCTGTGGCGTTTCTTTTATTATGTCAAAAAATCTTGATAGGCAAGGCTAACAAATTGAATATTCTTCCGGATATGAGGTATAATATATATTGCAGAGCAATGCGGCAGTCTGTGCGGACAGCCGCAAAATAAAAGGCTTCGATTGACAAAAGTTTAACAGCCTTTGTGAAATATTTGTCATTATTGCACATCAATAGTTCATCCGAGGAGGAAAAATATGAAAAAGAAAGCTTACGAGATCGTTGACAGCGTAAAGCAGCTCGAAAAGGTTATAAGCCGTGTGAAGGAAGCCCAGCGCCGTTTCTCGCAGTTCTCACAGGAACAGGTGGACAGGATATTCCTTGCCGCCGCTACAGCCGCCAACAAAGCCCGTATCCCTCTGGCAAAGCTTGCCGTTGTGGAAACAGGCATGGGCATAGTGGAGGACAAGGTGATCAAGAACCACTACGCTTCCGAGTATATATACAACACCTACCGCGATACAAAGACCTGCGGTGTCATCGCAGAGGACAAGGCTTACGGCACAAAGAAGATAGCCGAGCCTATCGGTGTCATCGCAGCTGTCATACCTACAACCAACCCCACATCTACGGCTATATTCAAGGCTCTTATCGCACTGAAGACACGCAACGGCATCATCATCAGCCCTCACCCGAGAGCAAAGCAGTCCACAATTGCCGCAGCAAAGGTAGTGCTTGAAGCTGCCGTAGCAGCAGGTGCTCCCGAGGACATAATCGCATGGATAGACGTTCCCAGCCTTGAAATGACCAATCTTGTCATGGCTGAGGCTGATATCATACTCGCCACAGGCGGTCCCGGAATGGTAAAGGCAGCCTACTCCAGCGGAAAGCCCGCACTTGGCGTAGGTGCAGGAAATACACCCGCCATCATTGACGAGACTGCCGACGTTGTCCTTGCCGTTAACTCCATCATCCACTCCAAGACCTTTGACAACGGCATGATCTGCGCCTCCGAGCAGTCCACCATAGTACACAAGAACATCTACGACAAGGTAAAGCATGAATTTGCCGCAAGAGGCTGCCACTTCCTCACTGCTGAGGAAAAGGAAAAGGTTGGAAAGACCATTCTCATCAATGGCGCTCTCAATGCCAAGATAGTCGGTCAGTCAGCCTGCAAAATAGCTGAGCTGGCAGGTGTAAAGGTGCCCGAGGGTACGAAGATACTCATCGGTGAGACCGACAGCACCGACCTCTCAGAGGAATTCGCACACGAAAAGCTCTCCCCTGTTCTCGCCATGTACAAGGCAAAGGACATTCAGGACGCATTCTCCAAGGCTGAGCAGCTCATCGCCGACGGCGGCTACGGTCATACATCATCTATCTACCTCGATGTAAAGACTCAGCAGGACAAGCTGGAGGAGTTCCAGAGCAGAATGAAGACCTGCCGTATACTGGTGAATACTCCCTCGTCTCAGGGCGGTATCGGTGATATCTATAACTTCAGGCTTACTCCCTCACTGACACTGGGCTGCGGCTCATGGGGCGGAAACTCCGTCAGCGAGAACGTGGGAGTAAAGCACCTGCTCAATATCAAGACTGTTGCCGAGAGGAGAGAAAATATGCTTTGGTTCAGAGCACCTCAGAAAGTTTACCTGAAGCGCGGCTGCCTGCCCGTTGCCCTTGACGAGCTGAAAACCGTTATGGACAAGAAGCGCGCCTTCGTTGTCACAGACCAGTTCCTTTACGAAAACGGCTTTGCAAAGCCTATCATTGACAAGCTGGACGAAATGGGCATTGCTTCCGCAGCCTTCTTCGATGTAGCTCCCGACCCCACACTCGCCTGCGCCAAGGCAGGTGCCGAGCAGATGAGAGCATTCAAGCCCGATACCATCATAGCTCTGGGCGGCGGCTCGGCAATGGACGCTGCCAAGATAATGTGGGTGCTCTATGAGCATCCCGACGCTGACTTCATGGATATGGCTATGCGATTCATGGATATCAGAAAGAGAGTATGCACATTCCCGAAAATGGGCGAAAAAGCATACTTCATCGCCATCCCCACGTCGGCAGGTACAGGCTCCGAGGTCACTCCCTTTGCCGTTATCACAGATGAAAAGAGCGGCGTAAAGTATCCTCTTGCGGACTACGAGCTGCTGCCAAACATGGCAATAGTTGACCCCGATCTCCAGATGACAGCTCCCAAGGGACTTACCTCTGCCTCGGGTATCGATGCAGTCACACACGCTCTTGAAGCCTACGCATCCATGATGGCTACGGACTACACCGACGGTCTGGCTCTCCGCGCACTGAAAATAATATTCGAGTATCTTCCCCGTGCATACGACAACGGCGAAAAGGACCCCGAAGCCCGTGAGAAAATGGCTAACGCTGCCACAATGGCAGGTATGGCATTTGCAAATGCATTCCTCGGAGTTTCACACTCTCTCGCCCACAAGCTGGGTGCATATCACCACATTCCCCACGGTATCGCCAACGCTCTCGTTATCGAGGACGTACTGCGCTTCAACGCCGCAGAGGTGCCTGCGAAGATGGGTACCTTCCCCCAGTATGCTCACCCCCACACTCTCGCACGTTACGCAGAGGTGGCTGACTATCTGGGTCTGGGCGGCAAAACAGACAAGCAGAAGCTCGAGAACCTCATCAAGGCTATCCGTGAGCTCCGCCGCAAGATAGGCATCAAGGACACAATCGCAGACTACGGCATCTCCGAGAAGGACTTCCTCGCAACTCTGGACGAGATGACCGAAAACGCCTTCGACGACCAGTGTACGGGTGCAAATCCCCGTTATCCGCTGATGAGTGAACTGAAACAGATATATCTCAACGCTTACTACGGTAAGACCTTTACCGAAAAAGAATACCCGAAGGAGGTTTAAAATATGAAGCTGGACAATATTATCGCCGAGAGGATAAACAAGACCATTTACCGCGACGGAAACAAGTGCATAAAGGTATTTGACGAGAGCTACTCCAAGGCGGACGTCCTCAACGAAGCCCTCAACCACGCAAGAGTTGAGGAGACGGGACTGAATATCCCCGAGCTCTCGGAGGTCACAAGAATAAACGGCAAGTGGGCGATAGTCTCACAGTTCATCGAGGGCGAGAACCTTGCCGACCTTATTGCTGCCGACCCTGCAAAGTACGATGAGTACCTGAATATGTTCGTGGACCTGCAGCTGGAGATACAGTCAAAGCGCTCTCCACTGCTCAGTCAGCTAAAGGACAAGATGAACCGTAAGATAGACCTTACAGACCTTGACGAAACCACGAAATACGACCTCCACACCCGTCTCACCAGTGCTCCCGACCACAGCAAGCTCTGCCACGGGGACTACAACACCTCCAACATCATAATCACTCCCGACGGCACGCCCTACGTTCTTGACTGGGCACACGCCACACAGGGCAACGCCTCCGCAGACGCCGCAAGGACCTATCTCCTGTTCTGCCTCAGCGGAAACATCGCAGGCGCGGACAAGTACCTTGACCTGTTCTGCCGGAAGAGCGGCACTGCAAAGAAGTACGTCCAGTCGTGGATGCCCATTGTAGCCGCTTCGCAGTCGGTGAAAAAGAACTGCAAGGAGAAGGAGATACTTCTCCGCTGGGTAAACGTAGTGGACTACGAATAAATCCTCAATACATTTTTCCTTGGTTATAAGTAAAGCCCCGAGAATCATCTCGGGGCTTTTTTATCAAATGAACATAAATGCCAGCAGATCCCAGTACATATGGAGCAGAACAGGAACAACTATGCTCCTGCTCTTTAAAAATGTTATACTGAAAATAACACTGAGCATAGCAATAAACAAGAAACCAAATGATGTTATATTGGCAGTTAAAGTGCCCTCGACTATCCATATCGGGAAATGTATCAGCGTAAACAGCACTGCGTTAACAGCTATGGGCAGCCATTGCTTCTCTTCCTTCACTGTTGCATTGAGGAGCCAGCCGCGAAAAACCATCTCCTCCGTAATGCCGACAAATAGTACGATGACTATGCTTGCCGCTCCGAAATCCTTGTTTATTTCGATCTTTCCCGTGCTGAGGTATTCACTTCCAAGCACATAGGCTGTAAACAGAATGAATACGGGCAGATATCTCAGCCATCTGACTTTGGTGCAGAACATCTCTTTCAGCTTTATGTACACATCGGAAGAAAAATGATGTACCAGCAGCATTGCGGGCAGAGTCCAGACAAGATTTTTTATGATACCCTCTTTTACTATCTGTTCCACCGCTGCATTTTTAATGCTATCGCCAACAGGCCCGTCTGCATAGAACGTATACAAAGTCCACACCGCATAGAAAAGAATTATGTAGATGATAAGTGCTGTATTTTTTTTATTTTTATCTGTCATTTGTTGCCTCCGTTTAATATTTACCGATTATTATAAACCATATCTTACGTTTTGTCAATGTTAAAAGTAAAAGCCGTAGCGCTTACAAAGCATTACGGCTCGATGATCATGCCTCGTATTTGGGCTCACAGGTGAGATTGATGCCGAGACGCTTGAAGATACGCTCGTCAACTGCCGAGAGGATAACTGTTGAGTGTACCTCGCAGCCGCGGAGCTTTGATATCTGCTCCATAGCCTTCTTGGCGTTCTCGTCTGTATTCGCACAGATGGACAGTGCAAGCAGGGTCTCATCGGTGTGCATTCTGGGATTGTTGTTGCCGAGGTGGTTGACCTTCAGCTCCATGATGGGCTCGATAACGTGGGGCGACATAAGAAGTATATCGTCATCTATCTTAGCGAAATGTTTGAGAGCATTGAGGAGAAGCGCGGAAACTGCTCCGAGGAGGTTCGAGGTGCGTCCTGTGAGGATAGTACCGTCGGGAAGCTCCATAGCTGCTGCGGGGCCGCCTGTCTCCTTTTCCTTTTCAAGTGCGGGAGCAACTACCTTTCTGTCCTCGGGAGTAACATTTGCCTGCTTCATGAGGAGCTCCAGCTTCATTACCTCCTCAAGGGAGATAGCTCCCTTTCTGTTTTCGCACATACCTGTGTAGTATCTGCGGATTATCTCCTGCTTAGCAGCCTCGCATACCGCCTCGTCGTCAACGATGCAGTTGCCTGCCATATTTACGCCCATGTCCGTAGGCGATTTATAGGGAGACTCGCCGAGGATGTTCTCGAACATCGCATTGAGCACGGGGAATATCTCCACATCGCGGTTGTAGTTTACGGTAGTTTCACCGTAAGCCTCGAGGTGGAAGGGGTCTATCATATTAACGTCGTTGAGGTCGGCAGTAGCCGCCTCATAGGCGATATTCACGGGGTGACGGAGAGGAAGGTTCCAGATGGGGAAGGTCTCGAACTTGGCATAGCCTGCATCTACTCCCCTCTTGTGCTCGTGATAGAGCTGAGAGAGACAGGTAGCCATTTTGCCGCTTCCGGGACCGGGAGCTGTAATGACAACGAGCTTGCGGGTAGTCTCGATATAATCGTTCCTGCCGTAGCCTTCGTCGCTGATTATGTACTGGAGATTTGACGGATAACCCTTGATGCTGTAATGATGATACACCTTGATGCCGAGAGCCTCGAGACGCTTCTGAAAGGCGTCCGCAGTAGGCTGACCGTCGTATCTTGTGAGAACAACGCTGCTTACGTAGAGCCCTATCTTGGTGAATACGTTGAAGAGGCGGATAACGTCGATGTCGTATGTTATGCCAAGGTCGCCTCTGACCTTGTTCTTCTCGATGTCGTCGGAGTTGATGACAATGACCATCTCCGCATCGTCCTTCAGCTGAAGGAGCATCTGGAGCTTACTGTCGGGCTTGAAGCCGGGCAGGACTCTCGAAGCGTGATAATCGTCAAAGAGCTTTCCTCCGAACTCAAGATAAAGCTTATCACCGAACTGAGCGATACGCTGTCTGATGTGCTCAGACTGCATTTTCAGGTATTTTTCGTTGTCAAATCCGATTTTAGTACTCATTTACACGTTCCTCCCGTAATAATATCATTAACTATTATATATCAATCCTCGTCAAATTTCAAGTACCCGATAAAAAAACTTTATTTCCGCTCCAAAGAGGCACTAATGTGACAGCAGCATGAAAGTTGGGCATAATTTGTAAATTTTCAGTTAATCTCTTGAATGAATATATATAATATGTTATAATAGTATATGATCTTCTGATAGGGGGAAGGAGGACAACATGAACCTACAATCCATCATTGTAACCAACTGCATCGGAATAGCCATGCTGGTGGTATTGCAGATCAGCAGCTATCTTGTCAGACAGAGAAAGCTTCCCAGCGACAGGATCTTCACTGCCATGATCTTTCTTACCGCAGCTGCCTGTGCAACCGAAACATTATCTTTCATGGTTGACGGCAAAAGCTTCTTCGGAGCTCGCGCCGCCGCTTTCATCACCAATTCACTCGCATACGCCATAAACGTCACCGTCTCCTATCTATGGTGCATTTATGTTGACCTGAGACTTTACAAGCAGGAGAGCCGCCTGAAAAAATACTATTCATGGCTGGGGCTCCCCACCATACTCCTTATCCTCGCACTGATACCCAATATCAAATGGGGATACTTATTCACTGTTGATTCCGCCAACGTATACCACCGCCAGCCCATAGGCTACATATATTATATCTCTGTGTTCCTTTATCTGGGCTTCAGCGTCTGCGTAAGGTACCGATACTACAAGGGCTCGGCAAAGACCAGGTTTTTCCCCATATGAATGTTTCTGCTGCCCATAATAATCGGGACCTCCGCACAGATGGTATTCTACGGCATATCCCTTGCATGGTGCTCCGTAGCTCTCGGACTTGTGGGAACTCATATGAGCCTTCAGAATGAGCTGTCATATATAGACCCGCTTACCAAGCTCTGCAACCGCAACTACCTCGACCATGTGCTGGCTGAGGTCAGCCGCAAGGGCACGACCATGGGCGGTGTCATGATAGATATCGACTTTTTCAAGAGCATCAACGATATGTACGGCCACTCCGTGGGCGACGAGGCTCTTATCTCCGCCGCAGAGATAATCAACGCGGCAAAGCCCTCAAAGAGCCTTTCCGTAAGGTTCGCAGGTGACGAGTTCATCATAATCGCCCGAGTCGAAAGCGAATTTGACCTCATTAACATGGAGAACAGTCTGAGAAATCAGCTGGACAAGTTCAACAGCTCCGACAGGACTCCATATAAGCTGTCTTTTTCCATAGGAACCGCTATCTTCAGCGGCAAGAAAACCATCGACAGCTTCCTCAATGAGATGGACGACAATATGTACAAGGAGAAAAAGAGCAAGCACTGCCGCTCCACTGCGTAAAAAGTCGCTGTCTCCTCTTGACAAGCCGTTAAAGTTATGATATGATATAAGGGCAAAAACAGTGAACGAATAAAACCTGTGCATAGCCCGATACAGAGAGTTCCCGTGTGGTGTGAGGGAATGACGGCGTACAGAGACCTACATTCGGGAGTTGCCGCGCTGAACCTTACAGTAGGTGCGGTCGGGTATGCCCGTTACAGCTTCTCGAGTTCCGCAAACGCGGAAAAATCGGGGTGGTACCGCGAGTAGCTTCGCCCCCGTGCAGTTAGTGCTGCACGGGGGCTTTTGTATTTGAAGGAGGGATACTGTGAAAAGGACTATCGGTTATATCAGTCTGTCGGCTGTGGCGTTTCTGCTGCCGCTGCTGTTTCTGTATATCGGTTTCATCAGCCCTGCAAAAACTGACGCTGAGTCCCCTTTCATACGAATGACGGTGTGTACTGTTCTCGGCTTCCTGACGACTTCGCTGTTCACGAGGTTCATACATCCCTACTCGGGACTTGCGGGAATGGACAGCGCAAAGCTCAATCTTGGCTTCACCGTCGCCCTGCTCCTTGCCGTGTTCACGGAGTTCGTCTCCTTCGGCGGCAGTACCCTTGAGCCCTACATGGAAGGACTCTCGCGGAAGAACTCAGGGGGCATCGGAGAATACTTCTATATCTATGTCAGATATGTTTTCATGATATCGCAGCTGCTCATCGCACTGCGTACCTTCCTGCATTCAGCTTTTCTCGGTCTGCTGAAAGCTATAATGAAACACACGGACTGAAGCATACCACCGAAAGGTCGTGATAAACATGAAAACGCCCGACGTTTTCATTTCTTATAGCATTCTCAATGCTTTAATATAAGTTTGATCTTAACAATTAATATAAAGGAGAAATAAACCATGACTACTTTTGAAGAACTCAAGCGCAGAGGTCTCCTCGCGCAGCTCACAGACGAAAAGGAAATAGAGGAGCTTGTCAACGCAGGCAAGGCTACTTTCTACATCGGCTTTGACCCCACTGCCGACTCCCTCCATGTCGGACACTTCATGGCACTCTGCCTTATGAAGCGTCTCCAGATGGCAGGCAACAAGCCCATCGTGCTCATCGGCGGCGGTACAGCCATGATCGGCGACCCCTCGGGCAAGACCGACATGAGAAAGATGATGACTCCCGAGACTATCCAGCACAACGTTGACTGCTTCAAGAAGCAGATGAGCCGCTTCATCGACTTCTCCGAGGACAAGGCTATCATCGTCAACAACGCTGACTGGCTCATGAAGCTGAACTACATAGAGCTTCTCCGCGACGTCGGAGCTCACTTCAGCGTAAACCGTATGCTCTCTCACGAGTGCTACAAGCAGCGTATGGAGCGCGGTCTCACATTTCTCGAATTCAACTACATGATAATGCAGAGCTACGACTTCCTCGAGCTCTTCCAGAAGTACGGCTGCAATATGCAGTTCGGCGGCGATGACCAGTGGGCAAATATGCTGGGCGGCACAGAGCTTATCCGCCGCAAGCTGGGCAAGGACGCATACGCTATGACCATCACTCTCCTCCTCAACTCAGAGGGCAAGAAGATGGGCAAGACCGAAAAGGGCGCAGTATGGCTCGATCCCGAAAAGACCACTCCCTACGAGTTCTTCCAGTACTGGAGGAACGTGGACGACGCTGATGTTATCAAGTACCTGAAGATGCTCACATTCGTTCCCGTTGAGCAGATCGAGGAGATGGAAAAGACAATGGAGGGCGCTCAGTTCAACGCAGCAAAGGAGCTTCTCGCATACGAGCTCACAAAGCTGGTACACGGCGAGGAAGAAGCAGAAAAGGCAAAGGCAGCTGCAAAGGCACTCTTCGGCGGCAGCGGCTCAAATGAGAATATGCCCGTAGCCGAGATCGACTCCGCCGACCTTACAGACGGTGCTGTGGGACTCCTCACACTTCTGGTAAAAGCAGAGCTTGCTCCCTCTATCTCAGAGGCAAGAAGACTTGTTCAGCAGGGCGGTATAACTGTCAACGACGTAAAGAAGACCGACCCCAAGGAAATGATAAAGCTTGAGGGCGATGTAATAGTCCGCAAGGGCAAGAAGGCGTTCAAGAAGGTAGTGGTCAAGTAATTACTGAACGTAATATAGGCAAATAACTATACAGGCGTATGAAATTTTTTTGAATTCGCTATTGACAAAAACTGTAAAGGGACGTATAATTAAGAAAAGAATATCCGCATTTTGCACTATAAAACTATGGGGGGATTTATATGGCAAAATCATTCAAAAAGGGTTTCACTCTGGTAGAACTCATCGTTGTCATCGCCATCATCGGCGTTCTGGCAGCAATACTCGTTCCGTCAATGCTGGGGTATGTAAAGCGTTCCAAGAGAACTGCTGATATATCCAGTGCAAAAAGCATCCATGACAGTGTAATGCAGATACTTGCAGACGGTGAAGAACCTGCGGAATCCTTCGGTGCTCACAACACCACAAAACACAATGTGACAGTTAAGTCGGAAGGACAGAATGAAACATACACTCTTGTTGTAGTCTGCTCAAAGGACGGCGCCAACAATAACGGCGGCAATCGTTCCACTTGGAGCGGCGGCAACAACGAAGCAAAGGCTTTTCAGGATGCTCTGAACAATTTTATGGGGCATGACAAGACACCTATCAAGTTCCAGAAATCAAAGTCAGGCAAGAAGCTTAACCGCTGGTTCATCTGCTACCGCGATCCCGATCCTATCGATGTAGAGATCTGGGTAGGCGACGGCACCACCAACACTCCTATGTACAGGCTCTGGCCGTACACGGATCCTGATTTCAACTAAACTCACAGTCCCCGTATGCTTTTGTGTACGGGGATAGCATATATAGGGATAATCAAGCAAAATGTCGGAATTCATAATAAAAACAATAAAGCCCCGGGGCAATGCCTCGGGGCTTGTTTCTGCCCTGCGGCAGAAACAAATGAGCTCCGCATAATCGTGGTGCTTATATAGCAGCTTATGCGTGATTATCGGGGGAAAAAACCTTTCTGAGGAAAGGTTCTTCCTCTGACGGAGGCGGTCCCCTCTGTCACTGCGTGACATCTCCCCACACTGTGGGGAGTCACCCCCAAGCCCCCTTTTTCCAAAGACTTTTAACTGAATTTAGCCCCGACAGGGCGCTTCACGAAAAATGTGAAACCCGGTAGTATTACCGTGAGCGCCCTGTCGGGGCTAAATTTAATGCTGAAAGTTTTAGGAAAGGAGTTTGAGGAAGAACCCTTTTTCAAAAGGGTTTTCCTCAATATCACCTATAAAATTGCTGTACGAGTATCACGATTAGCGAAGCTCATTTTTCAGTCCTTATAATTATAGAATGCAATGAAGCTGTCACTGCTGTAGCCGCAGGCGGAAAAACGCTTCTTCGCTTCATCGGCGGTCACTGCGTTCCTTACGGCAGCTGCCAGCTTTGAATAGGAGCGCTTATCCATATCATTGAGCTCATTCTGCTGAACTCCTATCCTTATCATGTTGAAGTTCATTTTCACGTCAAGGACTCCGTCTGCGATTATATACTCGCCGAACTGCGACTTCATGTAATAGTAGTCCACCTTGTCCTTTGACGCGATGAGCATGATCTGAGACGGGATATAGGAGTCGCAGCCCGTATAGGCTCCGCCGTCGTAGTCCCCTATCTTCTCCTTCTCCTTGAATATCTTGACTCTGGTGCTGTTGTCGGGATAGCCTGTCTGTTCGCAGTAATTGATGAGATACCTCTCCCCCAGCTTATTGCTGAGCTGATAGGTATATGTAGGGTAGTCCTTCAGCCCGCAGCCTGAAAGCAGCAGGCAGAGAGCTGCCACGAAAAATAAGCAATAGCCTCTGATCTTCATATTATCCCCCTGTTTTTTACCGAAGCTGCCCAAAATTCCCCCTGACGGCAGCCCGATGTGTTATTGCGGTCTGTATGGGAGCTCGGATATGCGGTGAAGCAGATACAGCTGTATAGTCAGCGCGTCATTTGCTGTCACACCGTCCTTCTGTCCGTCAACGTCTGCATTTATCCTGCCCTGTATCTTCAGCTCGTACTTATTGGGCTGAGCCAGCGACTGCATGACGAATATAGCATCTGCAAGCTCCACTGTACCGTCCAGATTCGCATCCCCCGCAACGGTCATTACCTCGGGAACGGGAGCGGTGGTGGTCTCGGGCTCAGATACCGAGTAGACCCTGTCATACATGGTCTTTGCCCAGAGCTCTCTCATGGACTCATAGCCCTCGGAATCGGGATGAACTCCGTCCGCAAGGTGATCCGTATGCTTGCTGAAATACTCATAGAAGTCCGGACCCTTGACTATCTTGTCGCCGTACTCCTCGTAAAGCCGCTCTATCTGAGCATTATACTTTGTCAGGTCCTTGGCAACATCTGCATTTGTGGAAAACGGTATTGTCGGCAGAACGGGCACCTTGCCCTTGGCAATGATGGCGTCCACCATGTATTTTGTGTTCTCGTAATAGGTCTCAAAGGGAGTATTACTGCCCCATGCGTCATTGGTGCCATAGGCAATGCTGACATATTTTGCAGGGCAGATCTCCAGCCACCTGTCGATATTCTTTCTGCCGTCCTCGCTTTTTATGCCGCCTATACCGCCGTTCTCCTGAACAGGGAAAAACCTGTTATCAAGACGGTTCACGAATGTGGCAAAGCCCGTACCGTAGCAGTTGTTCATGCCGCCTGCGGTGATGGAGTCGCCGAAGAATATCCAGCTGTCGGATATCCCCTCCGAGACATTATGTATATCGAAGTTTACCTGTGCATTGCTCCCTGTCTTTCCGTCAGCCTTTGATACGTTGAGCCTTATCCAGTTATAGCCCTTCATATCAACAACGTGCTGACGCGAGCCGTGAAGGTTATCCGTTACGGTCTCAACTACCTTCCAGCCGTCCTCGGGGTACTTTCCACCCTCGGCGGCATTGACCTCGATGGTGTAATCTGTGGGCTCCATGTTCTGATTGGCGTAGGGCCCTATCTTGTCATAGGCGCTGGTATTGTACCACACGGCAATGACCTTTTCTCTCTGTTTTTCGGGAACTCCCGAAAGGTCATAGGCAAGATAGTCGGGAGCAGTACCCGTCCAGAAGGAGAAATAATGCTCATCGTTGGCGGCAGAAGCCGTTGCGGGATTTGCCCCCGAATAGGCAGGGCAGCCCCTGCTTATGACGGGATTTGGCGTTACATCGGCGAAGGCTGCAAGACTCCCGACAGCCGAGAGGGCGAGAGCACAAGAAGCAATAGCCGACACAGTGTTTTTCATCAGCCTTTTCATAATAAAAACTCCTTTTCCGACAGACGTTCTCCGTCTGCTGTCTGCCGATACGCACCTATACGCGCGGCAGATAAAATTTTAATATCCCTATGATCCCTTGATCATTCAAAGCTGAACTATGCTGCCCGAGGCAGTTTATACATTGTAGACCTCATTAAAAGTGAACGCGAACTCAACGCAGAAGAACAGTGCAGCCAGAAGCATAAGTCCTGCGCCGTACTTTATGAGCATTATGAGAAGTGCATTGAGAGGTCTGATACCGCCTGCCTGTTTTATCTGTGACGCAGGTCGGTGCTGAGATTTTATCTTTTTTATGGAACGCATTGTGAATCTGTAATACAGCCAGTTCGAGAAGAAGCAGCAGAGCGCTCGCGCACTGATGTTCAGTGCCACCGATATGTCCGCCAGCAGCTCTATCTTGCGCGCATGGTTTGAAAGGAAAGAGAGCATCTCTGCAGGCAGGTCCGAGGGAGCGTCATTCAGTATCACCATCAGGTCCGAGGGAAATTCGAGCAGGGCTCCTATGGCGACAGTTATCGCAGCCCACAGCCACATCCTTCTGTTGGCGAAATACAGCGATGGGAAGATAAATCCCAGCAGGTTGAAGCTGGGGCGCACACCGTCCTCGCTGAGCCGCTTGAACTTAGGCAGATAGTAGATAGTATTCGGTCCCACAAAATCGCTTGCCTCGCGGACGGTCGCATCCCCTATCCTGTCATCGGGGTCGTAGCCCAGATATTTGATAGGGTCGATGAGCTCCTCGTTATCCGCAGCTGCAAAGGGGTCCTTCCACTGCTCTCCGCTGCTCTCATTTCTCATATGTTCCTGCTCGGACGCAGCTCCCACGCTCCTGAGGTCTGTACCGCATCTCTGACAGCTCATATCATTGCTACCGTTGGGGAAGCGGCAAACAGGGCATATCTTGTATTTTGGCTTCTCAGCCGTCTTTTTCTCCCATTTTCTTCCTATGAAGTGATACTCCTCATGAGCACATTTACCGTTAGCGAAATAGCACTCTCTGTGGTGAGGCGTACCGCAATCGGGGCAAACAACTATATCATCATCTTCCGTAAAGACCTTATTGCAAATGGGGCATTTTTCTCCCAGATAATCCATTCTTTTGCCTCCTTGACAACTATTTACAATTACCTATTTTACATTATACCACTTTCACGGTAAAAAAATCAAGTATTTTGGCACAATAACCCTTTTACGGGGGTAACGGCACTTTAACACTTTCAAATCAATATAACCAATTCAAACCGCATAATTTCGGCTTTTTTTGTGTCAAATTTTCTGAATTTTAGCGTTGTATGGTGTTGTATTTTTATTTCAAATATGGTATAA
>Ga0255342_1000987_pt1 | contig 43649 bp, 34 predicted proteins | sample wastewater_treat_3_FD_192416 | JGI IMG/M metagenome (GOLD analysis project Ga0255342, IMG submission 192416) | Wastewater microbial communities from Lulu Island WWTP, Vancouver, Canada - plant14 | ecosystem: Engineered > WWTP > Wastewater > Unclassified | place: Canada: Vancouver, British...
TGCATCCCGACTGACAAGTCGGGAGGGTCGGGGGTTCGACTCCCTCATCGCCCACAAATATCAGGTACACACACATTGACTCGCTGATGTTTTTCGTGTATATAATGTATTCCCAAAAATCAGAACCGGTTCAGAGCATCCCGACTGACAAGTCGGGAGGGTCGGGGGTTCGACTCCCTCATCGCCCACAAATATCAGGTACACCCACATTGACTCGCTGATAGATATTTTTGTTTTTTTAATAAGCACAGCTGAATTTCGTGTCAAATTTGGCGATTTTCCTTATCTTCGCTTACTTATTACATTAGAATGAAAAAGTACAAAGTAGCTATAATCGGAGGAGGAAATATTGGAACTTCCCTTGCCAAAGGACTCATAAGGTCGGAACAATTTACTGTTGAGGAAATTATACTTTCCGAGAAACGCGAATCAAGGATAGACTTTCTGAGAAAAAACGGTTTTACGGTAACTGATGATAATAATGAAGCAATATCATCTGCCACTTTAGTAATAATAGCTGTAAAACCACAACAGTTCAGGATGCTGAAAGATGAAATAAAAACAAAACTCAATTTACAGCATTTTCTTATTTCAACTGTAACAGGCATTTCACACAAGGATATTGAAACAGAATTCGGCCCTGTGCCCAATGTGCGCATTATGCCAAACACTGCACTTGAGATATGCGAATCGATGACCTGTATATCATTCAGGAATACTACACCAAAACAGGAGAAGATTGTTGTTGACATGTTTGAAAAGATGGGTAAAACAATTATCATCACCGAAGATCTTATGGATGCAGCAACTGTTATAGGGGCATGCGGAATTGCATTTGCCCTGAGATTTATGCGTGCAATGTCGCAAGGCGGAATAGAGATCGGATTTAATGCGGAAATGTCCCAGATGATAACTGCCCAGACTGTCAGGGGAGCCTCCCAGCTTATCCTGGAAACAGAAAACCATACCGAGAAAGAGATTGATAAGGTTACAACACCCCAGGGAATTACAATATCCGGACTTAATGAAATGGAACACCAGGGCTTAAGTTCAGCTGTTATCCGCGGACTTCTAACATCTTTCAAAAAACTTGAAAATATATCCTGAGAATCTACGGAATAGAATCTTTGAGTAAGTCAGATAAGGAACAGAATGCTCATTTTTTTATTATCCTGTACCTGTCTGCCTTGTTTTCCCCAATCTTAAGAACATATACTCCTCCAGGCAGGCCGTTAACACTTATGCCAGATGTTTCATCAGGAAGCATTCCTGATTTAACTACCTTTCCGGTCATATCAATAAGTGAATATCTCAAGTGCCGTAGTGAATCATTTTTGCACCTGACTGAAATATAATCGCCTGCAGGAATGGGATAAGGTATGTAATTGGAATCCGGACTGTCATCCTGCTTCCCGGTTATTGTGTTTATATATTTCTTTAAAAATATGCTAAGATCAATTACCTGCAGTTTGTTTGGGATGGTCAGAAATGAACCAATTGAATTATATTCATTTGAAATGAAATATTTTAATCCGTCGACCGTACTTATTCCCTCAACCTGGTAATAGGGTTTGTCTATTATTATCTTTCTTTTATTCCCGCTGAAAAAATCCGTACCTGTAAAGTCGTAAAGAAGGTATACGAATGGCATCAGGGAACTGCTGTAGCCACTCAGTGCGACAATTTTTTTTGATTCCAGGTATACGGCGCCTGTAATCAAGCCTTCCACATCATGTGTTGCTTTCAGTTTCGCCGTATAGGTACCGGGTGATTTTGGCAATGCATACAAGCTAGTTCTATTGCTAATCCACTGTTTTGTAAAAAGATAGATGCTGTCATCGGATACAATAAAAGCTTCACAGTCAAAATCCGTATTATTTACACCAGGACTTGTAAAATCTGTCTGTTCAGGATATGAATAATTAATTGTTTCAATTGAAGGGTTCCCTGCTAAAAGGCTGTTCTTTTCAACCTTAAGTATTTTAAGATCTGTACGGTTACCTGCGCCGTTATTGCCAAAATCACCAATATAGATATGAGTCTCATCCATTGAAATCTCTTCCCAATCGTTATTTTCTGCTCCTGTCAGAGGAAAAGTATTTAAAATTTCTCCCCTGATTGTATCCAGCATATAGATATTAATATCGCTGTTATCGTTATGGGTCCATAGATAATCATTCCAGCTTAAAAGGCCTGATGTCTCCCTTAATATAGAAGACAGGTTACTTTCCGAAACAGGTGAAATCTTAACAGCATCATAGATACAACTACCGTCGTTTATCGTGGCTGTTTTATTGTAATTAATTGCCAACGGGTCCGTACATCCCCTGGTCTGACCATACAGGCTGTAGGGCAGAAAGTAAATAATTACCGGAATTATTATTAAAAATATCTTCATCCATAACTAATGAAATATCAACTATCAATAGTCTACAGCCAATTATGTAAGACACATAACTGGCAGGAAACTTCAGACAATCAATACTTACTGAATATTGGCCAGAAGATTTTGACCAACCATTCTGAATTTGTTGAAATCAACAGGAGGAACAACATAAATAGGCATACCCTCTTCAAGCCCCTGCTTGACTATTACATTCTTATCATTTTCTTCACCGAGTACAACTACCTGTCTTGTTTTATTTTTCCTGACAACATAAGGTATACCATCAGACCCGGCATGTACGCATTCGAGAGGGACAAAAATCGCATCATCAATACTATTGATTATGATTTTGTTCCATGAAGTCATTTCAGGCCTCAGCTCTGAATCAGTGCCATCGACCTTTATAATGACTTCAAACATTTTTGCATCTGAATTTGGCAGGACTTCTCCCACGTTTGCCACACTTGTAACTGTACCATTAATTGATTTGCCGGGCAATGCATCAATAGTTATAACCGTTTTCTGTCCAACATTTACCTTATTAACCTCTATTTCACTCACATAGACCTTTGAAATCATTGATGAAAGGTCGGGCATTGTAGCGACAACCATATCAAAGGGATTAAGTGAAGACCCAACTTTTCTCTTCGTGCCATTGAATTCTTCCTTATACATAACTATCCCTGCCTTTGGCGCAGTAATTCTAAATTTAGCAAGGAAATCCTGAAGGCTGGCAACATAATCCTGACCATCGCTAAGTCTCTTCCTGGCAGTAGCAATATCAGTCAAAGCCTGGGCTTTTCTCAGCGAATAACTCCTAAGCGCCTGATCTAAAGCGCGTTGTTGTTTATTGAGGTTGATTTCTGCTTTACGCTGAGTTGCCGGGGGTTCAAATTTTGATTCGTCAAAAGTGATTTTTGCTTCCTGAACAGCATATCTTTGGTTTGTTATATCATCTCTCAAAGATGAAAGAGTTACAGCAGTATCAAGAATTGTCATTTCAAGGTTGTTCTGGAGAGTCTCGAGACGCTGCTGAGCCTCAGTCAGGGTATTTGTATAGTCAGACCTGTCAAGCTGGGCGATATAATCACCTTCCTGAACTATTGTTCCTTCTGCAACTATATCCTGGATCTCAAGGTTCTGAGCACGCATCATGCCACCGCCACCGCCACGACCACCACGACCACCACCCTGCTGTTCATTCTGGTTGATCTCGGGGCCCCTTATATCAGTTGAGTTCTCAGCAAGCAATTTTCCTGCATTGGATACTGTAATCTCAAAAAGTCCTCTTTTTACTTCGGTAAAAGTATTATCCTTATTACTCTTTGAAGTAATTTTGTTGAAGACTATCAACGCTATCGTAATAACTACAATAACTATTACGGTTATAATTCTTGACCTTTTCATATTATATATTAACAGACTTTTGTTTATCAATATTCTTTATCAAATAGACTATTTTAAATCGATTTTATTCCGATTTATAGAAAAAGATTTTTGCGAAAGTATAAAAAGTATTTCATAAATACATTCTTTTAGCTTGATTATCATGACAAAAGATCTAAAAACAAGATCTCCGGAAAATAGAAAAAAGGTATCTTCATCAGACAAGATCAGGCAAGCTGCCCAGACAGAAAGAAACTCTTTTCTTCATTCGGTTCAGATGACCATATACTTGTCACCGAAAAAATTTATACCGTAAGGAAAAGCAATGAAAAATCAAAGAAAGCCGGAACAATTTTATCGTTTTATTGATGCTTCCTGGCTCTTCTGGTATGGAATAGAGAAGCTGAAAGTGGTTCCATTATCCGGGTTGGATTCAAGCCAGATCTTTCCGCCAAGAAGTTCTGCATATGCTTTGCAGATAGACAGTCCAAGACCTGTTCCCTGATATTGTCGGGACACTCTATATTATCAATCTGATAAAAACGTTCAAACACTCTGGAATGAAATTCGGGAGGGATACCAATTCCGGTATCTTTAACAGAGAACACCAGGAAGCCGTCCTGAAGTACATATCCAATATCAATTCTTCCTTCAGGAGTGAATTTAAGGGCATTATTTATAAGGTTTGACAGCATCTGCACAAGCTTTGTGCCATCTGTCATTATCTCCGCATCATCATCCTCCAGCGGGGTTTTCAATACCAGTTCTACTTTCTGGAATTTCTCGTTATAGCTGAACTGTTCGTAAAGGCTCTTCATTGCCCGGTTAATGTTAATACTCCGCAAATTAATCTTAACCTGACCGCTTTCGATACTAGCCAGATCAACAATGTCATTTATTATTGAAAGCAACTGATTACCACTCTGCTGTATTATATCAGTATACTGGATCCTTTCGCTGGCTGTTAGTTCCGGATCATTCAACAGGGTTGAGAATCCCATTATGGCATTCATGGGAGTCCTTATTTCATGCGATATATTATGAAGGAATGCTGTTTTCAGCCTGTCACTTTCTTCAGCTTTTTCTTTTGCAGCAAGAAGCTCGTCAGCAACCAGTACTTTCGAAGTAATATCTTCAACCATTTCAAGGAAAAACTGTATCTCTCCGTTATTATTCCTGACAATACTCACTGTTGTTGATCCCCAGATCAGAGAATCATCTTTTTTAAGAAAACGCTTTTCAGTATGATATATTGGCATATTCTTTGATACAAGCTGAAAGATTGCATGCTCATCTTTCTGAATATCATCCGGATGTGTGAAATCCTTATATGTCATCCTGCTCAATTCCTCCTCCGTATATCCAAGCATCTGGCAATAAGCGTTGTTTGCCCTGATTATTCCCATATCCTTATCAGTCATTGCAATAGATAATGGGCTTTCCTCAAAGATCTTACGGAATCTTTCCTCGCTTTCCTTTAATATCTTTTCTGCATTTTTCCGTTCAGTTATATCGCGGCATATTGCCTGATAAAACTTAACTCCTTCTATATCAACCCGCCTGGCGCTTATCTCTATCGGAAAAGTGCTTCCATCTCTCCTTTTATGCTTTGATTCAAAAGTTGCATAACCCATGTCGTCTAGCCTTGAAAAACCCTTCTCAATCTTGTTTCCCTTATCGTCAAGGAATCTTTCCAGAGGTATCCCTATTACTTCCCCCCTGTCATACTGATATGTCTCGAGAGCCTTATCATTAGCTTCAATAATTTTGAAATTATTGTCAATCAGCAGTATAATATCATTTGCATATTTGAGAATATAATCAAAATGTCTTACAAGTGCCATCCGTTCAAGCTCTGCTTCATATTTCTCCTTATAAAATCTTACTCTCTGATTCCAGCACACAAAACCGAGGAAAGAAGCCGTTGTCAGATTAAAAAGAACGATAATTATCAAAATAAGCCTCTGTTCATCTCTCAGAGAGTTAAAAATCTCCTTCCGGTCTGTCTTAGCCACTAAATACCAAGGCGATTCAGGTATTTTTTTCATGGCGGCAATTACTTTCACCCCACGGTAGTCAATTGCATCGGTTGTTTCTCTCACCCCAAGTAATGCCTGTATCTCAGCAAGATTCTCTTCAGTAATCGATTTCCTCAAAGTAAGGCTTGACCCAGGCATATGTCTGAGTTCATTAAGATAAAGTATCTGGTCTCCTTCCTGGTGGAACAGGATCATTTCTGATGTGATTGTTGCTGACGGCCAGGAATTAATAATCGGATAAAGTACCTTCCTTGGATCTATCCTTAACACAAGTGCGCCGAAAACAGAGTTGCTGATTGTGTCGGGACTCTTCATCGGCACTACAAGGTCGAGATGTATAATACTTACCTTTTGAGACTGGTGCAAGTCTGTCAGAGTTATCTCCTTATTCTTTATATAACCCGGAAGATTTGAAGCAAGGTAATCTCCGATTACAGTTTCCCTGTCCGGATAAGATAGTACAGGATTACTATTCCCGTCAACAAACAAAGCATCACGGTAATCATAATTTTCAGTAAGACCTTTCAGGTACTGCAGAAGATCTGCCTCCAGCTCTTTGTTATTCCTGTCATCAAGAAAGCTGTAAAATTTCTTCATCAGAACTGCATTCTGATTGAAATTAGATCCATCAGCTATTCTCTCGCTTCTCCACTGAATGATCTGTTTTGCCTTCAGATCAGCTATTGCAGATAGTTCCTTAGTAGAATTAAAAAGCAAATTCATCTTCTGTCTATGGTAAAATATTGCTCCGACAACAAGCGAAATTACTGACAGGATAAGGAACAAAACAATAAACGCCGGAGGCGCACCTGTTTTCCGATTCTGAGAATTCATTCCCGAACCCTTTTTAATAAAAAATCTGACTTTCTTCAATCAGCACAAAGTTAATATTTTCCTGATAATTTTATCAGGGTATATTGAGAACTACTTTTTTGAAATCAGAATTGATGCGAGTATTGAAATAACAAGTATTGACACTATTACAGCCAGTGAAATCAGTATTGGGATCTCAAAATGGAAAAATGACGCTATCATCTTGAGTCCCACAAATGTCAAAATAAATGCCAGACCTGTTTTAAGGTACCTGAAGTATCCCATTATTCCCGACACAGCAAAATAAAGCGATCTTAATCCCAGTATAGCAAATATATTAGATGTATAAACTATAAATCTCTCGTGGCTCACAGCAAGAACTGCAGGTATGCTGTCGACTGCAAAAAGAAGGTCTGTTGATTCTATTATCAGCAGCACAAGAAATAAGGGTGTCATATACAGCTTGGAATTTATCCTGATAAAAAACCTTCCTTCATTTGTTTTGTCTGTCACCGGAAGAAACTTGCGGGCAAATCTCACAACTGGATTTTTTGAAGGATCTACCTGCACATCCTTATGTGCCATCATTTTTATACCGGTAATAAGGAGAAAGCCACCGAAAACTAAAACTATCCAGTGGAATCTGTTTATCAGAGCCACCCCGGCAAAAATGAAAATTCCTCTCATCACCAGAGCGCCTATGATACCCCAAAAAAGCACTTTATGCTGATATTTCTCCGGAACAGCAAAATACGAGAAGATAAGTATAAAAACAAAGATATTGTCAACACTGAGGGAATACTCAATAAGATAACCAGCCAGAAATTCAAGGGCCTTTGTCTTACCGAATTCAAACAAAACAAAAAGATTAAAGCCCAAGGCCAGGAAAATCCATACAGCGCACCAAAGCAAAGCTTCCTTTAACGGCACCTTGTGCGGATTCCTGCTAAAAATGCCCAGGTCTATTCCAAGTATCAGGAATATGAAAACATGAAAACCTATCCAGAAATATACACTTACCTCCATGTGTTAAAATCAGTTCTCAAACTTAAGAAAAAAATCTATTCCTATTAAAATTCTAAAGAAAAGAGTCCTGATGGGTCTGTATACAGTAAGGTCTATTTCTGTCCTGGCTTTAATAAACTTTTATAACTTTAGGGCCTATTCAAATATCTAACATGAATCATTTTATTAAATATCTGATTATTATAATAATTATAACAAGCTTTCAGGTCACTCTCCATGCGCAGAAGAAATTTCCCGGAAGTGACATAATAACATCTGTTGATCTTGAAAGTTATGTTTCCTTCCTTGCATCCCCCTTACTCAAAGGACGAAAAAACAACAGCCCGGGACTGGATATTGCCCAGCAGTTTATTATATCACAGGCAAAGATCATGGGATTAAAACCGGCAAACGGTACTAGCTATATGCAGCCTTTTTCAATGATGAATTATATGATCGACAACGAAAAAAGCATGATACAGGTCATTCCCAACAAAGGCGATACTGTTACAATACAAAAACCAATATATCAACTAATTCCTACAGGGCCTTCGGATTTCACAATTGAAGGTGATATTGTTTTTGCAGGTTATGGCATTAAACTTGGGATGTACGGATATGATGATTTTGCTGACATCAACCCGGAAGGAAAGATCCTCCTTGTAATGCTTGGATCGCCCCCGGCAAAAGATGGGAAAGGCTATCTGATTGAAGATTACAACCCTTCTTCTTTCATGAGTATCCAGCTTAAACTCACCGGGCTTATGTTTTCGAAAGCAAAAGCTGTTATAATAGTGCCGGATCCTAAATCAGGATACTCATCTCTTGAAGAAAAATTCTCAGGAATTGCAGGTGAACTGAATTCAGCCAGGAGCCTCAAAGGAGAAAAACGCCCGGTCCTCCAGCTTCCCAATATGCCAAAAATACTGATTGTCCACAGTCAAGTTGCCGATGAAATACTTAAAGGTAGTGGTTATACCCTTGAAAGTCTTCAGAATATGATTGACAGTAAGATAAAACCAAACTCATTCACTATAAAAGATAAAAAACTGAAAATAACAGAGACTGTAAAGACCGAAGAAATAACGCTTAATAATATTGCTGCTTATATAGAGGGCAGTGATCCTGTACTGAAGAACGAATATGTAATATTTTCAGCTCATGTCGATCATATAGGAGAGTCCGCAAGAGGCATAAACGTCGGTGCAGATGACAATGCTTCAGGATGTGCAGCACTACTATCTATAGCAAAAGCATTCAGCAGTCTGGAGAAAAAACCCCTGAGGTCATTATTGTTCTTGTGGGTCTCGGGAGAAGAAATCGGACTCTGCGGTTCAAAATACTATTCGAACAATCCACTTGTGCCCCTCGAAAATACTGTAGTCAATCTTAACGCTGACATGATAGGAAGGGTAAAGGGAAAGGCTGATACCAGTGATCAGAATCCCATGTCGGGACCAAACGAGGTTTTTGTAATTTCTGACAACCAAAGCAAAGAACTCATGGCTATAGCAGAATCAGTAGATGCAGGCACTGTACTCGATTTCAATTACGACCTTAGCGGTACGGATCATCCCCTTCAGTTGTTCAGCAGAAGCGATCATTACAATTTTGTCGTAAAGGATATTCCGATACTTTTCTTTTTAACCGGGTTACATACTGACTATCATACACCCAAAGATGTAATTGAAAAAATAGATTTCAACAAAATGGAACTGATTGCCCGGTCAATGTACGAAATAGGATATAATGTTGCCAACCAGAAAAACAGGATAGTTGTTGATAATCCTTTCAGCAGCTGGTAAAAAACGGTTCTTACTTGTTATATTCTGATGGCCTTAGCACCTAAGAGCCCGTAAAAAAAGTCTTGATGGAAGTTTTGTATTTTGGATCAATATTAGGCACTCCGTTGCCATCCAGGTCTTTCATCATTGAAAAGTATTCAATCAGAGCAAGCCATTCTTTTCCCTCCTGAACACCTTCAGCAATTTCGTCAAGATCGATCACTGCTTTCTTCATATCAGTAACAGGATTACCACTTTCATCCTTCGGTACAACATTTATCAGGCCGAAGCTCATTTTCTTTATTATGCCCACAAATTCCAGTATGTACGAATTTGCCGTTATTGAATAAAGGGTAGTATTTTTTCTCGAGAAATCAACATTTGTCATCGTACCATCCGGATTCACAATATCAATCCTGTTTATTTTTCTCAACATTCCCTTGTCAGGATCATAATTAACCCTGATTCCGGAATAAAAACAATAGTTTTCAGGAGCATTTTTGTAAGCTATTTGCAATATTTCAAGAATCCTTTTCAGCTCTTTACCCGTAACATAAAGCCTGGCAAGAGGATATCCCGGAACATCATCATTTCCTGATCCCATCGACATGATCCTGAAAATGTCAGAAGCACTCTGTAAACCCGGCAATATCTTATCGCGTATCACCCCTGCAGCTACAAGACTTATATCTGTTCCTGTTTTTGTGTTTCTGTTAATATATGAATGTATTGCATCGGCAACAAGCGGCCCAAGATTGCTTTCGGCAAAATCGTCTTCCCAGTCACATTCCAGAAGGAAATCAGTTTCGACTATGCTTTTTTCATAACTCATCCCTGCTGGTATAAGGATTTCTTCATCTATCAGTCTTTTCTGATTCACGACAAGATCATTTATTTCCGGATCACCGGCTATCCTGTCGTCAACAGGTATCAGTGTATAATTGTCTGCTTCGGTTTTTCCTTCCCTGTAAATGAGAGAAAGCTTACCAACATACTCGCCATATTTTCCTGCCTGTACAATTACTGTTCCATTTACAATCACAGGACTGTTAAGCTTTGTATGTGTATGACCGCTTATAATGACATTTATTCCTTTTACTTTCTTTGCCAGTTTAACATCCTCGCCTGTAATGTTACCTTTCTTATCTTTTGAGACACCTGAATGTGATAAGCAGATAATTATATCGCAGTTTTCCTTCTTCAGTTCCCTTACCATCCTCTTTGCAACTGATTTCTGACCGGCGAATCTGACCGGTTTGGCAAAGGCGGCATTATCAGCAGCAACTTTACCCATCAGTGAGAAGAACCCGATCTTCATACCGTCTCTTTCCATTACATATTTCCGCTTGATTATCCCTGAGTTGAAAAGCTTTTCAAGGGCATCATCGCTGCTATCTTCCGGATCAAAAACGGCATTACTCAGAAGAAGCACCGGTATCTCACCTCCTTCTGCCGACCTGCTTATAATTTCTGCAGTTTTTTCAGGACCGTAATCAAATTCATGGTTGCCAAGACAGCCAACATCATAACCCATAAGCTTCATCAGCCTAAGCTGAAACCCATTTCTTGTTTCCATTGCCTGGAAAAGTGTTCCCATCAGAAAATCACCTGCATCAAGTACAAGTGTTGTTCCATCGAATGATTCTTTCTCATTTTTGATTATCGTTGCAATCCTGGCAAAACCTCCTGAAGTATTATCATCATTGGTTGTCAGTGGAGTGTAAAGCGATTCGGGTGCATAACCTGTAATCCTTGAATGAAGGTCGTTTGTGTGCAGGATAAGCAGTTTCTTTTCATTCTGGGCAGCAAGCTTCAGAATGCTAAGGATCAAAAGGGAAAATAAGAGTATTCTTTTCATATAAATCAATAAAATTAAAATATATCAAATTACTTCTGCAACAATAAAGGTGCTCCCGCCTATATAGATAAGGTCATTATCGGCAGCATTGAGTGTTGCCTCATAAAGAGCCTCAGCTACAGTCGGGTAGCTATTGCCATCCAAACCAAAAGACCTGGCATTTTCTTTCAGGATCTTTTCATCTAGAGAACGGGGCATCGATGCCTTTGTAAAATAATAGGTGGCATCAGGAGGAAGAAGCGGAAAAATAATACTCAGGTCCTTGTCTGCAACAAAACCAAGGACCATATGAACCCTGCGGGCAGGAATTCTGTCTATCTGTCTCATTGTATACTGAAGTCCTTCATAATTATGCCCGGTATCACATATTATCAGGGGATTGCGTTTCAATATCTGCCACCGGCCCATGAGACCCGTATTTTTAATAACATTGCGGATACCCTCCAGGATCGTCTTCTGAGTGATGTTCAAATCATTTTCAAATTGTCTGCAAACGCAGAATACCGTCTGAATGTTCTTCGATTGATAATCACCGCCCAAAGCTGTGTAACCGCTTACTTTCTCATTATTATGCATATTCTCAACAGTAAATTTCCAGCCGCCCTCTCCTGTGGGATTATCCTGGATCTCACACCTGAATTCTTCATCCGCAAAAAAAACAGATGAACCAGTATCACGTGCTTTTTCAATGAAGACATCCCTTGTTTCAAGTCCTGACTCCCCAATTACAACCGGAATATTCTCTTTTATAATCCCTGCCTTTTCCACTGCAATTTTCTGAAGGGTATCTCCAAGAAGGCCCATATGATCATGGCCTACATTTGTAATTACCGAGATCACCGGAGTAATAATATTCGTGGAGTCGAGTCTGCCTCCCAGCCCAGTCTCAATAACAGCAATATCAACATTCTTTCTGGCAAAATAATCCAATGCCATTGCTACAGTAAGCTCAAAAAATGAAGGCTTTACATTCCCGATAATCGTCCTGTGCTTATCTACAAAAGCAATAACCTCATTCTCGGGGATCATCTCACCGTTAATTCTGATCCTTTCCCTGAAATCCTTAAGATGGGGTGAGGTGTAAAGTCCGGTACAATAGCCGGCTTCCTGCAACACAGATGACAGCATGTGCGAAACAGACCCCTTTCCGTTGGTACCGGCAACATGAATTGTTTTATAATTCAGATGCGGATGCCCGAAATAATGGTTAAGATCAATTGTATTATCAAGATTATCCTTATACGCTGCTTTCCCTATTCTGTGAAAAGCTGGCAACAAGGAATAAAGATAATCCACTGTTTGCTTATAATCCATAATCTGATAACTATCCAATAATATGTTTAAAGCATGATTTACAACTCACCCTCCGGAAAACATCTCCCTTACACCCTTCAAAAGAAGAATCGGGAATGATTCAATTTGACTTTTCGTAACCTTTCTTTAACTGCAAATTAACACACTTTAATATCAGGCAGCAATAAAAACTCATTTTTTTGGTTAATTTTAAGGCGGAATCTGTACATATGGTTTAATTGTAATATGTTATATTGCAAGTATTTACAAAATGAAGAAGAAGCATAACAAAAAACTTTTCATAATTGATACAAATGTTCTTTTGCACGATTATAAATGCATTTACAATTTTGAGGAAAACGATGTGATAATCCCGATTGTAGTACTTGAGGAGCTTGATAAGTTCAAAAAAGGAAATGATCAGATAAATTTTCATGCAAGGGAATTCACAAGAGAACTTGACAAACTTTCAGGCGATATGCTTTTGACTGCCAATATCCCTCTTGGCGAGAATCTGGGAAACCTGCACATAGAGACTGGCCGGGATTTTTCAGAAAAAGTCAGTCAGTCATTCCCTGAAAGGACCCCCGATCACAGGATACTTGCTATTGCTGATTATGTCTGTAATACAAATAAGGATAAAGTTGTTGTCCTTATAACAAAAGACATTAATCTGCGCATGAAAGCCAAGTCGCTGGGAATAATTGCACAGGACTACAGGAACGACAAGGTTGCAAACATTGACGATCTGTATAAAGGCATAACAGTTATTGAAGGCATGGATCAGGAGCTTATAAACAAGCTGTATGATCATCCTGAGGGTGTAAGTGCATCGGAATTCAAACTTGATACTGAGATAAAAGGACATCAGTTTTTCATAATGAAGAATCATGGAGCAAGTGCCCTGGCTCATTATAACCCGGTCAACAAACTTCTGAAACGTGTAACAAAACAGACTACATACGGTATAGACCCCAGGAATGCCGAGCAAACTTTTGCCATTTATGCTTTATCAAATCCTGATATTCAACTTGTTTCACTTACAGGCAAAGCCGGTACGGGCAAAACGCTTCTTGCACTTGCTTCTGCCCTGGCACAATACAAAAGATATAAACAGATCTTCCTGGCAAGACCAATTATCCCTCTGGCTAACCGCGATCTTGGATTTCTGCCCGGAGACATCAGGCAGAAGATGGATCCATATATGCAACCTTTATACGATAACCTTACTGTTATAAAACACAAATTCAGCCATCAGAGTCCGGAATTCATCAGGATAAATGAAATGATAAATGAAGAAAAGCTTGTTATCACTCCTCTTGCATATATAAGGGGGCGGAGCCTTTCAAGCATTTTCTTTATAGTCGATGAAGCCCAGAATCTGACACCGCACGAAATAAAGACCATAATAACCCGGGCCGGAGAAGGAACAAAGATGGTCTTCACAGGTGACATTGAACAGATTGACTCTCCCTATCTCGACACAGGTTCAAACGGTTTAAGCTATCTTTCGGATAAGATGAAGAACCAGGATATTTTTGCTCATGTAAACCTTGTCAAGGGAGAACGAAGTTTCCTGGCAGAACTGGCAAGCAAATTACTCTAGATTAATCATTAAAAGATATTAATTTCTAAATCCTCGTTAATCATGAAAACAAGAATAAACCTTACAGCACTTCTTCTGGTAGTTTTTATAACCAGTATTTCATTTACAGCACAGGCTGAGCAAAATGCCAAAGCAAAAAAACAAAAAACCGAAACTGTTAAACTGTTCAACGGCAAAAATCTGAATAACTGGGTTTTCATGCTAAGGGATCCCTCTGTTGACCCAAAGACTGTATTCCTTGTAAAAGATGGAGTGATTCACATTACAGGAAATCCTTTTGGCTATATGCGTACAAAGGATTCATATTCTGATTACAATTTGCATCTGGAATGGCGCTACCCGGTTGAAGCTACAAACAGCGGTGTTTTTATAAACACCCAGTTGCCTGATACAATCTGGCCAAAGTGCTTTGAGTGCCAGCTAAAGGCAGGAAGTGCCGGTGATTTCATAACCATGAATGGCTCCGATATGAATGAAAGAAAAAATAAATCTTCAATAGTTGTAGAGAAATTTGCCCCTTCATCGGAAAAACCAACAGGTGAATGGAATACAATGGAAATTGTTACAAAGGGAAATACGATAGAAGTCACAGTTAACGGAGTGCTTCAGAATAAAGCTAGCGGAACTAATCCAGACAATGGTCATATATGTCTTCAAAGTGAAGGGAAGGACATCCAATTCAGAAATGTCTATCTGACAAGGCTGAAAAAATAGAACTGTAGCTTAGGTGAATGAATTACCCTGCACGAAAAAAGATTGCTTTTCACACACTTGGCTGTAAACTTAATTTTGCCGAGACATCAACTATCTCAAGGTCATTCCCTGAAGATAAATACGAGAAAGTCTCTGCTGGTCAGAAAGCTGATATCTATATAATAAACACCTGTTCAGTTACCGATGCCGCTGATAAAAAATGCCGGCAGGCTATCAGGAAATTTATAAACATGTCGCCTGATGCAATAATAGCAGTTGTCGGCTGCTATGCACAGCTTAAGCCGGAAATAATTGCATCAATACCAGGTGTTGATCTTGTGCTTGGGGTAAATGAACGATTTAACATTGCTTATTATATTGAGAGCCTGAAGAAGAAGTCGCCATGCCTGATCGATTCCTCCAGTCTCACTTCTTATGATAAATTCATTCCTTCATTTTCAGCAGGTGACAGGACAAGATCTTTTCTGAAGATCCAGGATGGCTGTGATTACTGGTGTGCCTACTGTACAATTCCTCTTGCAAGAGGCCCAAGCAGAAATCCTGAAATAGCCACTCTTGTCGATCAGGCAATGGAAATTACCGCCAGAGGCATAAAGGAAATTGTTCTTACAGGAATCAACATTGGTGATTTCGGAAAAACAACAAATGACTCATTGATTGACCTTATGACAGAACTTTTAAAAGTTCCGGGTATAGAAAGGTATAGAATATCATCAATTGAGCCTAATCTTATCACTGATGAGATCATTGAATTCATTTCAGATAATCCCAGGTTCCTTCCACATTTTCATATACCTCTTCAAAGCGGATCTGATAAAATACTCAGGCTTATGAAAAGAAGATACAGCCGTGATCTTTTCAGGGAAAGGGTGGAAACAATAACAGGAAAATTACAATACGCCGGCATTGGGACTGACATCATTACAGGATTTCCCGGCGAAAGTGAGAAGGATTTTGAGGATGCATTCAGGTTCCTTGAAGAATTGCCTCTCTCCTATCTGCATGTTTTCCCTTATTCTGAACGACCGGCAACACATGCAATAAATCTGCCCGGTAAAGTAAAAAATCAGGAAAAGGAAAAGAGAAGCAAAAAACTACTGGCTCTCTCTGACGAAAAGCACCGGAAATTTCTTGAGAACAATATAGGACAGGTTGCCGAAGTTCTTTTTGAGAAGGTTAGAAGTGCCGGAATGATCACAGGACTTACCGGCAATTATATAAGAGTGGAATATCCATGGCAATCGAACCTTGCAGAAAAAATCAGGAAAGTACGGCTTAAGGATATTTCCACGACAGGCAGAATGAGTATAGATATAATTGACTGATATATGATTGATTACAAAGAAATTTGCCTTCAGACAGCAGGCATCGTACACGAAACAGGTAAATTCATTATGAAAGAATTCGACAGCTTTGATACAACCCGCACTCAGGTAAAGGGTTTACACGACCTTGTCAGTTATGTCGATACCGAATCGGAAAAAATACTTGTCGAAAACTTAAACAGAATATTGCCTGAATCAGGCTTTATTACCGAAGAAGGAACATCGACATTAAAAGGTAAGAAATATATGTGGGTCATTGATCCTCTTGACGGCACAACAAATTTTGTTCATGGTGTTCGTATGTTCTCTATCAGCGTTGCATTAACAGAAGATGATGAACCTGTTGCAGGGGTTGTGTATGACCTATGCGGAAAGGAAACATTTACTGCCTGGAAAGGTGGTGGAACCTGGCTCAACGGCAAACGTGCAAGGGTATCCAAAACTAAAAGACTTTCCGAAAGCCTTATAGCTACAGGATTTCCATATAGCGATTTCAGCAGACTTGATAATTACATGAAATGTTTTACCCATTTTTGCAGGGTGACACATGGAGTAAGGAGATTCGGATCGGCTGCCATCGATCTGGCTCATGTGGCCTGCGGCCGTTTCGATGCTTTCTTTGAATACGGACTGAACCCCTGGGATGTAACTGCCGGAGCCTTGCTTGTAAAGGAAGCCGGTGGTCATTATTGCAATTTTTCCGGAAACGAAAGAGATATGTCCGGCGAAGAAATAATAGCTTCCAACAACTACATCTCAAAGGAATTTCTGGAAAATGTAAGTAAATTTATGCGTGATTAAAATATCATTAAATGGGAGCGATAGGATTCTATATCTTTTATTCAATCAACTGGGTTATAACCCTGCTCCCCTTAAGGGTCCTGTACCTGTTTTCCAACTTCCTCTTTGTTCTGTTTTATTACTTTCCAGGCTATAGAAAGAAAGTTGTATCTGAAAACCTCAATAAAGCTTTCCCGGAGAAAAGCCAGGAGGAACTCTCTGCCATCTGCCGGGGTTTTTACCGCCATTTCTGCGACCTTATCGTTGAGATACTCAAACTCACGCACATGAGCAATAAACAGTTGTCCAGAAGGATGGTATGTAAGAATCCTGAAGTAATTGGCCGTTTATACAAAGAAGGCCGCGACGCAGTTGTGATATTCAGCCATTATTGCAACTGGGAATGGATGAAAATAGTTCCGCATTATACTGAACATCTTACTGTCCCTGTTTATAAACCACTCAATAATAAATATTTTGATAAGTTTATGTACAGTCTCAGGGCAGGAAACAACTGTTATCCCGTTGCAATGTCGAATATTCTGCGCGAGATCCTGAAAAACCTCAGGGAAAACAGGCGGACACTATACGGACTTATATCCGATCAGACACCTGCAAAAGCTGAGATCAGATACAGAACTACATTTCTGAATCAGGACACACCCGTTTTCCTTGGCGCTGAAAAGATTGCTGTTAAATATAATATGCCAGTAGTATATATGAATACACAGAAGGTGCGCAAAGGATATTACAGTTTTTCTTTTGATATCCTTTTTGAAAATCCAAATGGATTGCCTGAATACCAGATTACTGAAACACATGTAAAAAAACTCGAAGAGATAATAAGAGCAAAACCCGAATACTGGCTTTGGACTCACCGCAGATGGAAATATTAATTATCAGATAACCATGGTAAAAACAGCGGTTATAATATTGAACTGGAACGGTATCAGGTTTCTGAAAATGTTCCTTCCCGGTGTCGTCAAAAACTCATTGGCAAGCGATACAAAGATCTATGTTGCTGATAATGGTTCCACTGATGGTTCTGCTGAATGGATCAATGAAAATTTCAGCAATGTCACTTTGATAAGGCTGGAAAGCAATTATGGATTTTCAGCCGGATATAATCTTGCCATTCAACAGATTGATGCCCAGTATTATGTTCTGCTCAATTCAGATATTGAAGTTGAGGCAGGATGGCTTGAGCCATTGATATCGTGCCTTGATGCCAACCCTGATGTTGCTTCCTGTCAGCCAAAAATACTTTCTTACAAGCAGAAAGACCATTTTGAATATGCCGGTGCAGCCGGTGGATTCATAGATAAGTATGGCTATCCCTTGTGCAGGGGCAGGGTGATCACCGAGATTGAGAAAGACACTGGTCAGTATGATACTCCTGCTGACATTTTCTGGTCGACAGGCGCCTGTATGGCTGTCCGCTCAGATGCATGGAAGAAATGTGGTGGCTTTGATCCGGATTTCTTCGCGCATATGGAAGAGATAGATCTGTGCTGGAGGTTCCACAGGGCCGGCTACAGGGTCAGATTTGTTCCGGAATCAGTTGTTTACCACATTGGCGGCGGAGCTCTCCCGTACAATTCTCCATTCAAGACTTTCCTTAATTTCAGAAACAGTCTTTTCCTTCTCTATAAAAACCTTCCTGACAAAAACTTCATCAGAACAATGGCAATCAGATTGGTGCTTGACGGAGTGGCAGCGATCTTCTTCCTCTTCAAAGGACAGTTCAGAAGTGTTATATCGGTTTGGAACGCTCACATGGGGTTCTATAAGATGCTTAAAAAGCTTCCGGCCGAAAGGGAGAAAGTAAAAACCCTGGGATGCAATGAGCCCTCTGAACTGATTTTAAACAAGTGCATTGTTTTTGAGTTTTATATAAAAAGAAATAAAACTTATAAAAGTATTGTGAAAAATATCTCATCAAAATGAAGATTAGCCAGTTTATTATCTTCATAACAGTTGTTCTGACAGTTTATCTTATAGGCAATCTTTATATTTTTTTCAAGGGATATAATGTTATCCCTCCAACAAGACAGAACAAGATCCTGTACATAATTATCTTCATTACTCTTGCAACTACTTTTTTTACCGGCAGGGTACTGGAATCATTGCACACTTCAGTGTTTGCAGATATCCTTAATACAATTGGAGGCTTCTGGACAGGTTTTTTACTTTACGGATTTCTATTTCTGTTTGTATCGGATATTACAGAATTGCTGATGAAGATCACCGGGCTGATGAATTCACAGCTTATCCCTGAATACAGGAAATGGGCTTTCATTATAAGCATGATCCTCTCAGTGATTATTATAAGCGGTGGGTTTATAAACACTCTCATCCCGGTTGTCAGACAATATAAGCTCACAATTGAAAAATCAACGGATGGGATAAGTGATTTGCGGATTGCTGCTGTTTCAGATATACATCTTGGAAGCATTATAAGAAAGAGAAGCGTGAAGAAATTATCAGGAATACTTGAAAGGGTTAAACCGGATGTTGTTTTCCTTCTTGGAGACATAATCGATGGTGATATCGGGCCTGTTTTAAGAGGCGATCTGCTGAAGTATCTCAATGTATCCGGCACTGAACATGGTCTTTATGGCATTACCGGGAATCATGAATTCATTGGAGAAGCCGGGAAGACAATTTCATATATCGAAAGCAAGGGTGTCAGGCTGTTAAAAGATGAAAAAATTGTTCTGCCGGGAGGTATCCAGGTATATGGCAGGCTTGACAGTCACTCTTTCAGGTTCATGAATAAGCATCGTCTGACTCTCGAAGAACTGATGAAAGATGCAGATCATTCAAGACCTGTAATACTTCTCGATCATCAGCCGCTACAGCTTGAATTATCGGAAAGAGCCGGAGTTGATCTGCAGCTCTCAGGGCATACACATAACGGCCAGATGTGGCCTATCAATTACATCACAAATAAACTATTTGAAGTAAGTTACGGCTATCTGAAAAAAGGCAAGACACATATTATTGTTTCGTCAGGTTTCGGATCATGGGGACCAAGGATCAGACTAGGCAGCAGATCTGAAGTTGTGGTTATAGATATGTCGTTCGCAGATAGCCGACAGACGAATAATTAAGAGCGGATCACAGGAAAATTGAACGAAATCTATTCTCCGATTATTTTCACCAGTACCCGTTTTCTTCTTTTACCGTCGAATTCACCATAGAAAATCTGTTCCCACGGACCAAAATCGAGTTGCCCGTTTGTAATAGCGCATACAACTTCACGTCCCATGACGGTTCGCTTAAGATGAGCGTCAGCATTATCCTCGAAACCATTATGCCTGTACTGGCTGTAAGGTTTCTCAGGAGCAAGTTTTTCAAGCCATACTTCAAAGTCATGATGAAGACCTGATTCATCGTCATTTATAAATACACTGCTCGTGATATGCATCGCGTTAACCAGTACGAGTCCCTCTTTAACACCTGATTCCATAATACAATTATCAACCTGCCCTGTAATGTTAATGAAGCCTCTGCGTGAAGGGACTTCAAACCAAAGTTCTTTACGGTATGATTTCATAGTAGAAATAGTTGATCTTAAATTATTTTTAATGCCTAAAATACAAATAACTTTTATTTCAGGATGCTTCTAATTACAGAAAAAAGCTGTCTCCGAAGTTAACAAGATATACTCTCTCCGTCGAACGGGTCAAAGCCGTGTAGAACCATTTCAGATAATCGAGGGTAATCTCATTGCGGTTAAACATGCCCTGGTCTATAAAGACCCTCTCCCACTGTCCACCCTGAGCTTTATGGCAGGTCACAGCATATGAAAATTTTATCTGCAGGGCATTGAACCAGGGATCCTTCCTCACCGCTTCATATTGCTTCCTACGGATCTTTAAATGAACATAATCGCCAAGTATTGCGTGGAACAATTCGCTGTTCTTTTCTGAAGGGAGAGAAGGTGTATCAAGATGAAGAACATCCATCATAACTTTTGTTTCAAGCTCAAAATTATAATCGGGGAACCATAGCGTCATTTCAGCAAAACGAAATCCGTATTGCTCTTCATATCTCCGTATGCGCTTCACTTCCGCTATATCGCCATTTGCAATAAAGCCCGGGCCATCTCCGTCATCTTCAACAAGTGAATAGTTGTTCTTTACTATCATCACCATATCTCCGGGACTGATCTCCTCCTCCCTGAAGAATATCCTGTTCCGGATACCCTGGTTGTATCTGTTGGCGATTCTATTGGAATTAACGACAATTATTGTCCCTTCGAGGCCACAAGTGCCGTAAGAATCTGAAAGTTCATCCATTAGCTGCTCACCGCTTATTCTTATTACATCATTGAAGTTAATGCAATCAATTGCCGGATGGTCCAGATCGTTTTCTGCTATCTGCAATCTCACCTTTGTAGCATTCATAAGCACACCTGATTCCTGACTCTGACGTACTACCTGCCTTAGTTCGGCAGATTCCAGTGCAAATCCGTAACCCCTCAGTGCTGAGATATCAAGAGCCGGACTTAAATTTGAACCCACAGGAGGCAGCTGTGCGGAATCTCCGACAAGGATCAGCTTACAATCCGTACCGGAATAGACATACTCGATTAAATCATCGAGCAGCTTACCGCTGCCGAAAAATGAAGACTCACTGGATTCATTTGATATCATTGATGCCTCATCGACAATGAAATATGTGTTTCTGTGCAGATTCCTGTCAAGTACAAAGCTCCCCATACCATCCTTCGAGGATTTCTGGCGGTATATTTTTTTATGGATTGTGAATGCAGGCCGGTCGGCATAGCGCCCGAGAACCTTTGCAGCCCTGCCAGTCGGAGCAAGAAGAACCGATTTTAATCTAAGGACTTCTAATGTTTTAACGACAGAGCTGATAACACTTGTCTTGCCTGTGCCTGCATAGCCTGTGAGTATAAAGATCGCATCGTTGGTATTCCTGCTGATATATCCAGCTATCTTTATTAATGCTGCCGACTGATCATCGGTGGGAATATTGTCAAGGTTCTTGCAAAGATTATTGAATATTACAGTGGCGTGCATTACAAATTATCAGAGATTATATTCTGGGTGGATATTTTTTCTAATTTTGTTCGTAAAATTAATCATTCCGTTTCAATTAAAAGCTGATGCGTATTAACTCCATGGGCTTTATAACTGATGAAAAAATTCAACCACACTGTGGTACGGAACTAACAGGCAATACACTTAATTCATTAATAAGATTTCAGCAGGATGCCTTTTCTGGAACTCTTTGATGAGACACTTGATATCAATTCGACTCATAATTATGAGTTGTCACTTCAGATAAGCTCTGACGGGTTTGCCTTCTCAATACTTGATACATTAAGAAGCAAATACATTCTTCTGAGATCTTTTAATCCCGAAAACAACAGGTATTTTACAGATGATAATATAAGGGAAATTATTACGCACGATGATTTCCTTACAAAAAAGTACAAAAAGGTCAATATTATATTGCCATCCCCGAAGTTCACACTTGTTCCGGATCCTCTCTTCGACCCCGCTAAAAAGGAGGAATACTTCACTCTCAATCTTGTAAAGGAAGAGAATGAAACAATAATAAGCAACAAGATCCCTGAACCGCCGGCCTATCTTGTATTTTCAGTTCCCAGCTCTATTTATGAAATTGCCGGACATTTCTATCCTTTGGTTTATCCGGTGCATCACATAAAGCCGCTTCTTAATCAGGCGACCTATTACAGTAAGAATGAAAATGGAATATATTTCCATGTTCATATTGAAAAGGATTATTTTAATGTTCTCGTCATCGAACAGAATAACCTGAATTTTTCAAATACATATAAATACAGGAACATTTCAGATATTCTTTACTATGTACTTAACATATTCAAAATTTTTGGTCCGGGAGAGGAAATCAGTTTGTATTTCAGTGGTTTTGTTGAAAAATTAGACGATCTGTATTCCAGTTTTGCAATGTATGTAAGGAATATAAAATTTACAGGACCGACAGGAAATTTTTCATTCAGTTATGTGTTCAACGATATTGAACTGCATAGATTTATAAATCTTTTCAGCATTACAAATTGCGTATAACAGGAGGTAAATACAGGGGCAGGATAATTAAGCCACAGCCAGGATTAAAAGCCAGGCCGACAACCGATTTTGCCAGGGTAGGATTATTTAACATCCTGAACAACAGAATTGATTATGAGAATATAACTGTTCTTGATCTTTTTTCCGGCACCGGGAGCATAAGTTTTGAATTCGCCTCACGCGGAACAGCCTCAGTCCATCTTATTGAACAAGATTCAAAGCATATTTCGGTCATAAGAAAGATTATAAAGGAAATGGGATTTGAAAATATAAAACCTGTGCATATCGATGTGAAATCATATCTCAAAATATGTTCAGTGAAATACAATATTGTTTTTGCTGATCCTCCATATAATCTTACATGGCTCAGGGATATACCAGATCTTGTAATTTCGTCAAAAATTATTGCAGAAGACGGGTTCTTCATACTGGAACATCCAAAAAAAGAACATTTCAATACCCATAAATCATTCTTTGAACACCGTAATTACGGCGGAGTCAATTTTAGTTTCTTCAAAGCATCCTAAGAACTCATTCCAATACAAAAAGATTTGCATTATTAGCATATTTTTAATAACTTTACCTTATATAAACCTTCGTATATAGTATATATTCAGATGAAAAGGCATTCTTTTATAATTGCGCTGATAAAAAGTCATCCTTTCAGGCTACTGATTATAATTACACTGCTGATCATAATTGGAGTTATAATTGCCAATCGTAAAGAAAAAGCTGCAAGGCTAAAAGAAAATGTACTTTACGTTCAGCCCAAATAGAATGACTAAAACTGATTAGCCTCCGGATTTATCATCTGACCATGAAAAAATACTTAGTATTTCTTTCAGTACTTTTCCTGATCGTATCCTTACCTGTTCAAAGCCAGAGTATAGGTCTTAAAGGAGGGGTGTCCCTGGCAAAGGGTTCCTATAAATATTCAATGGTAAAACAACAAACTCACTTCTCCCCCGGCTTATGTATAGGGCTGTCAGGAGAGCTTCCTGTTTCGGATGTCATTTTTCTGAACTCGGGGTTTATGTTTGTCAAGAAAGGAACGATAAGGCATATAGCTAATCTTGACCAGAAGATTCCGGTCTCCTATCTCGAAATACCTGTAACCTGCATGTTCAAAAATGATTTCATTTCCTGGAAATTATTCGGGCAGGCCGGCATTTATGCCGGTATAGGGCTATCTGCAAAATCAAAAAGGGGGAATGACAAAAATAAGATCGAATTTGGAACAGAATTAGGGCAATTCAAAAGGATGGACTATGGTGTTAACCTGGGAGCCGGTGTGGAGCTTTACAACAATGTTCAGTTCCTTATAAACTACGGGTTCGGGTTCAGGGATATATCAGGGCGATATGATGAAAAGATAAGGAACAGAGTGTTTACCATAACAGTATTCTGTCCTTTTAAAGAACTGACATATCTCATTCAATCTCTTTAATAATCCGGCAGAAGCCGGATATCTTTTCCGGAATCGCTTGCAGCACAAGCTACACTACGATTCCGGTTGTGCTGGTTCTAACCACGGAATAATAGCACCGGGTATAAAATGGCAATCAATCTGCCAGAAATTCGAGTATGCCGAAATGACAAGGCTGATGTACATCCTGTTTCAGGTCATACAGGGGGAAAAGAATAGAAGTAGACCTGAAGCGGTCAGCTTCCGAATTCCTGTCCTGACGCACGGCCTGGAAAGCCCATTTTGCACCAGGCTTTACACGTGAGTTGAACTGATTGAAACATGAAAAAGGGATCGCCATTTCCATCTTCCAGCCCTTGTCCTTATCTGATTCATCGTTTATCGTACCTTCATAAGTCACTCCCACCTCATATTGAGGGTCATAACCGTTTATAAATATCGTCCTGCCATCGAGATACTTCCATAGCACAACAAAATCAAAAGTGGTTTTGAGGATGTTCACTTCAAATCCGAAGTGCATATAAACGCTATCAGCAACAGGGACACAGAAAAATTCTGCACAATCATCCATGTGAGTAGCACCGTCGTGTCTTGTTTCACGTGCCATAAGAGAAGTATCCTCACATTCATAAAAGAGATATAATTTTTCATCATCCCAAAGCATCCTGAATTTCGAATTCTGTTTTTCAAGGTCGCCCCTCAGTCTGAAAAAATTGTCAAAAGTGCGGACCTCTGCATTTTTCCATCCCGGCTCATCCATCTTTCCGTCAATAACCATTGCTTCCTTAGCCCTGTGAACATTATAAATTGGTTGCTGACCAATCACGATCTTTGTTGCTGTCTGTGCCGTAACAGGTAAACACATCATCAGAAACAGTATAACAGCTGCTGATATTTTTGTTTTCATTGTCTAATAATTATTTATTTTAACAATAGATTAATAGTACTATTTGAGAGCCAAATTTAAACAAATTCCTGTCTTTTCCGTATATAAGCATAATCTTGTTTTATTTTTTGAAAAAAGTGATTCTGAAATATAATCTGGAAATAAAAGACCGAAAATTAATCATTTACAAGGAAAGTATAATTAACTTGTATTAATTCTCTTCCGATAAGATAAATGAAAGTCAAAGATTCTTAATAATTGCCGCATAGTTAAAGATATCGAAGGACAAAAAGATTCCTGACCGATGAAAAAATGGCTTCTGCATATAATTTTTTTCCTTATTTCAATTAATCTTTCTGCACAGAATTGCACAATCCTTTCTAAAGCAAATAATATCACTCCCGATAAGCTGTGTGCTCCTGTCACAGCCACGTGGGAGATTACATATACAGGTGTCAACGATGCCGGAACACCTGTAGACATAAGGATTGACTGGGATAACGGTACGGTTGTTACAGTTCCGGCTACAAGGATTGGTCCGGGTATTTTCAGGGCAATAGCAACAAATGTTTATACCTCAGCCGGTAATGTCTGTAATTATAACCCCAAGGCAACACTTGTGGTAAACGGTGTTCTTTGCACCTCATCCTCTCAGGAACAGATAGTTACAGTATGGGATGTTGATGATCGGAACGGCGGACACATGCGCATTAATCCCGAGATCTATCCGGTTTGTTTTGGTAACAGCGCCTACGTGCGTTTCCAGGATGTTACATTATTCAACTGTGTCCCACCGCAGGAGCAGGATAATCCGAATGTCAACACAAGATGGATCCAGTGGGTCTATGGCACAGATAATACAATGGGAGGTGCTCCTGTCACTGTAGGCGGGAAAACCAGAACTTTCCCTTTTCATGAAAATGTTATTGAACTTACCGGACCAGTTACCGGTTCCGGTGTATGGTCCGATGTTATATACATAGCCGGAGACAAGGCAGTTGGAGAGTATTTTGAAGTAAGCATTCGTAACTGGAATTACTGCAATCCATATGACGATCCCAATATACCCGGGAAACCCTCCGATAAGCAGAATGGTGACCACGATCCTGTTGTAACAACCGCAAGAATATTGATAGTGCCGTATCCCGATGCGACTATAACGCCTGTTGCCCCCATGTGTGCCAATGCTTCCCCTGTAAGCCTGTCTGCTGCAACACCCGGCGGAATGTGGTCAGGCAACGGAGTTGCAGGAAACTTATTCGATCCGAAAATTGCAGGGCCCGGTAATCATGTAATAAAATATGACATAACAAGTTCATATGGATGCCATGACCAGGATCAAATAACTATTGTTGTTCATCCGGTGCCTAATGCTACAATAATCACTGAAGGCATATATTGTAATTCAGATCCGCCTTTCACTCTTCTCTCCGAGGAACCCGGAGGGATATGGTCGGGACCCGGGGTAAGCGGGAATATCTTTGATCCTTCAATAGCAAATGCAGGCAACCATACTATAACATATACGATACTGGATGCCAACGGTTGCACAGATACTGATGAATCGGTTATCACTGTTGCAACGCCGGATGCAACGATAACTGAAGTTGATACTTTATGCGCTGACAGCCCGGTCATTACACTGACAGCTGTAGATCAGGGTGGTGTCTGGTCAGGCCCTGGTGTTTCAGGTAACACTTTTAATCCCGTCCTCGCCGGTGTAGGAACACACTGGATAAAATATGAAATACTAAATCCGGCATGTAGTGACAGAGACAGTATACAGATTACTGTAATGCCCGTACCTGTTGTAACAATCCAACCTATTGGAGAAGTGTTCCTTAATGGCCCTCAGATAACCCTTGAGGCAACACCTGCCGGAGGTATATGGACCGGCCCGGGCATAACAGGCAATCTTTTTAATCCGAATAGCGTGGGGCTGGGTGATTATATTGTTCAATACGAAACGATACCTGACAGGTGGGGCTGTATGACGAAGGATACCATCCACATAAGTGTAATAATGCCTCCGCCTCCCATTGCTGATTTCAGGCCTGATACAGTGGGATGTGCCCCACTAACTGTTCATTTCAATAATTCAAGTTTGTACGGAGAATCATTTTTATGGGATTTTGGTGACAAGCAGTATTCGAATGAGAAAGATCCGGTGCATACCTATTATCTTCCGGGTAATTATATTGTCAAGCTTACCGTATTCAATATTGCCGGACAGGATATCCATAACGGAACGATAAGTGTTTACCAGAATCCCGTAGCAATGCTCGATGCATACCCGACCAATGTAGTTAATAATGAACAGATTGTTGTTTTCCACAATTACAGTCACCATGATTCTGCATATCTCTGGATATTTGGTGACGGAATGACTTCAACAGAAGAGCATCCATACCATAAATATGAAAAACCGGGGAGTTACACAGTATCGCTTATTGTCACAACGAATAAAGGCTGCATTGATTCAACGACACTTCAGACCCCCATCATAGTTGAATGGAAGACAGGCGATATAAAATTCCCCAATGTTTTCAAATGGAACGGCACAGGACCTACCGGTGGTCAATGGAAAGAAGGTGTTTATCCTGAAATGGATTATGTGTTCAGGCCTTTCTTTGAAAATGTACTTGAATATAAGCTTCAGATATTTAACAGATGGGGCGTTCTGATCTATGAAAGCAATGATGTTTACAAGGGATGGGATGGCTACTTTGGTGAGGGGAATCTTGCCATCCAGGGCGTATACGTCTGGAAAGTGACCGGTCGTTATGCCGATGGAAAATACTTTGATATAACAGGAGACGTAACTTTTCTACATTAATTTCTCTGTATCAATTCCTTAACTAAAACCGGCTATTCATCTTCCAGGTTCTGTTGCCTGATGAAGAAATATGCCGGTTTTATTTTGCTTTGCCTGTTGTTCTTCTCATGCTCAACAGTTGTTCCGTTTACAGAAGCTGCATCGGATCTTTCCACTTAAGCTGAGTCTCAATGCTATCGTGGAGTTTATATTTAATTATGTGCTTATCAGGATCTTCCCTCCCGATGATATCTATTTTCGAACGGTCAACATTACCCAGTCCGGCAGCGGCCATATAATTAAGATAGCCGACATCCTCGAGTGGGATTCCCATCAGTCTGGTGCAAATACTGTCGACAGCCAGAACGTCTTCTCCTGCAAGAGCTATTTTGTGATTAACAGGGGTTCCATCCGCAGGACCGTTTCCTTCCATTCCCTCAACTCCGTCGATAATAGTGAAATCAGGTCTGACTCGCTGCCCCACAAGGAACATGTTAAAATGCAAAAAACGCTCTCCGCCTGAGTGCATCCTGCTCTTATAGTGCCTTCCGCTTGCCCTGTCATTTGACAGAACAAGTGGTGCTCCCATTACCATATTCTTTACACCGGCTGTCATTATAACACGATTGTGTGTCTTAAGCCTCGATAGGGATATGATATAATTGTCCGGATTTACATAGGTTTTTGCCACTGGTATCACTTCCTGATGCAGGTTACTGTCAACTATGTAAAATGGCGAACCGCTGTCAGTATTGAGGTCAATGAATTTTACATTATAATCTTTTGCCAGGTCAAGGTATCCATAGTTCCTGAAACCATCTGAAGATTCTACAACAGAGCTTGATTCTGCTATTATAATCTGCTTATTGTAAATAGGTTTCATATATTCAAGCAAAGCCCGAATTGAATCTACATGAGTTGCACAAAGCGGTTTATTTGTCTGAACCATATTTACTTTTATTATAAGCTGTTTGCCGTTCAGGCCTTTTTTAATCTCGGATTCAAACGGTCTGACAACTTCAAACAGCATCTGCTGCCTGTCAGTTCCGGTTGTGAAAGCAACACTGCTGTTTCCGCTTGTATTAACCGGCTTCGGAGAATATTTCATGTCAGCCGGTTCAACAGCAAGGATATCGGAGAATCCGCCTGCAAGCATTCCTGCAGAACCAAGACCAAGCATCTTTAATGCCTGACGTCTTCCAACAAGTAGTTCTTTATCTGATCCGCTCATAGTTGTCTAAATTACTTTGATGGTTACTTTGTTGGTGAAAAGTAAGAAAAAAATCTATTTGATGTTCAAGTCCTGAAAAAAACTTCAGGTCTTTATTCAATGTTTATGCCCTTACATAATATTTATCATGAATGATAATGATATTATAAGTTAAATTTGCAGAACAAATTCACCCGAAGCAGGAAATGGCATACAAACTGTCCAAAAACATTAAAATAGATCCTGTTGAGCCTTTGTGTAAAAAAAGGGCATATTACTCTGCTGAAGAAGCACAGGAGATGATCCGTCACATCACAGAAACACGGGTTACCAGGTCAATACGCTATTATCAATGCCCTGTCTGCGGATTATGGCATTTAACAAGCAAAAAGGAAAAGTGAACTTTTCAGAATATTAAATACCTTGTTATCAATTATCATGTTTTGCTTAACATAGCCCCTGCATAACCTGAGAAGGCATGTAATATTTTGCCCAAATGTTAAATTATGAACAGAGGTGGAATGTTTAAATTGTCAATCATTGTCTTCAATGTCGAAATCAATAAACCGGCCGATAGGCAATTTTTGTCAAACCATAGGCAGCAATAATCCAGCTGTCTCCTGAACAGGCGGATTTTTTTCGTGTTCAGGTCGAATTTTATCCTTTTCGGACATGGATTGATCAGCCCTTTAATTTTATAATAGTATATTTGTTGGACACCCTGAATTCTGCTTTCAAAGCAAAAGAAGAAAGCAATGCTGTTGAGTTTTACATGATTGGTTGAAACTCCGGCAAGTATACTGAGGATTAAAAATAATATTTAATAATAGTGGCTAAACCCGACATCATACCAAAACATATTTTATTCTGCCATTGCGGGGGTCAGAGAATTTCTCCCGGGCTCCTGCGGGCTGTGGATATTCATCTTAAAAAGCTGCCGGTTCATGTGACCAGGTTCTCCGACCTGTGCGGGGTGCTTGTTGAAAAAAGGGAACTGGTGAGAGATTTGTTTACTGCCAATACTGAATACTTAGTCATCGGATGTTCTTTGCGAACAATGAACCTTTTATTTGATCAGACAAGAGAGGATTCCGACACGCCGGTTACATTCAGCCATATCAACATGATTGACCTGTCGCCGGACGAAGTTTTTGACAGGATCAACACTTTTTGCAGCAACTATAAAAGCAATGCGGTTTACACAGAAATTGCCGCCGATCCCGGATGGCCATCCTGGTATCCCATCATTGATTACGGCCGTTGTACGGCTTGCGGACAATGTGCTGAGTTCTGCCTTTTTGGTGTATATAAAATAACGGAAGGAAATGTACGGGTTGTCAACCCTCAGGAATGCAAGAACAACTGTCCGGCATGCGCCCGTATCTGTCCCTCCACAGCAATTGTCTTTCCCAAATATGTAGACGGCGGGGCAATAGGTGGTTCGGATGATATTGATGAAGATGCTGAGCATCAACGACAGGTAAAGGATATTGAAAAGTGCCTTGGTGATGACATTTTTTCAGCCCTTGAAAGGCGCAGGGGGTTGAGACAATCAATCATAAGGGAAGAAGCCATGAAAAAGGCTATCTCGGAAAGAAATGATGCTCTTTCGGCCAAAAACGAGACCTGATCTGCCATGTCACTGTATCAAAACTTTAAAAAGGCTGACTCCAAATGCCGGCGTAAATTCCTTGTCAACATGGTTTGGAAAGGTTTCATTGGCTTTCTTAAATTCAGATTAAGAAAAAAGAAGGGATTATTTTTTCCGGCATTTCAGTTCATTTCAGTAACCGACGACTGCAATCTTAGCTGCCAGGGGTGCTGGGTCTCCTCCGGTGACAAGGTAAAATACATGTCCGCCGCTACCGTCAATTCAATCATTGAAGCCGGCAAACGTCAGGGGTCTTTCTTTTATGGCATCCTTGGCGGTGAACCATTGATGCACAAACAGTTGATTGAAATTGTCAGCACTCATCCCAAGTGCTATTTTCTGCTATTCACTAATGGAACTCTTCTCAATAATGAATTTGCCTCGAAGTTACGCTTGTCAGGCAACGTATCGTTACTGATCAGCCTTGAAGGGGATGAAAAAGTTGCCGATATCCGCCGTGGAGGACATAACATCTACAAAAGAACACTTGATGCCATCAGCACGGCAACAACAAACGGGTTAATTACAGGCGTAGCCATAAGTATTTGTAAATCAAATATTGACATGGCTCTGTCAGATGATTTTATCCGGAAACTTCATGATCTGGGGGTCCTGTATATATGGTACTATATTTACCGGCCTACCGGTACCATGCCCACCTATGAGCTTGCCCTTGACAGTAGCGACATCCTGCGGCTGAGAAAATTCCTTGTCAATGGAAGAAGCAAGTATCCGGTTGTATTGATCGATTCGTACTGGCATGCAAATGGAGAACCCTTTTGTCCCGCTGCCGAAGGTCTCAGTCACCATATCAATCCTTATGGCTATATTGAGCCTTGTCCCGTGGTTCAACTTTCACTCGATAACATTGCAGATGGAAATGTGGAAAGCATTTATGAAAACTCGGTGCTGTTGAAGGCTTTCAGGGATGAGATCCGCCGTAAGACCAGGGGCTGTGTGCTTATGGAAGATCCCGCATGGCTGAAGGGATTTGCCGAAAGATACGATGCCATAAACACCTCCAATCGTGAGCATTATCTCTCCGACCTGGAGAATGCACCGATAATAGCCAGTCATGGTGAAGTTCCCATTATCCCGGAACGAAAAATTATATACAGACTGGCCAAGAGGTTTGCCTTTTTTGGACTTGGAGCCTACGGGTGAAATAAAACCGGAAACTATGTTCGAAACTGATCTTACGCTTAAAGTCCCTGAGGACCGGCAACTGAGGAATGATATCCGTCAGGGGGTTGAACGGTATTTTTTACTGAATAAAACAATCCCTCCGGTTTCATACAATACCCTTTCAGAGTTTGCAAATACTTTGCTTGCCAGCAATGATTGGGACCGTAGCTACAAGGCTTTTGTGATGGTATGCTGTGGTAATGCTATATGGCGTTGCGTTGTCGGTGCCATACCCTACGACAAACGTATGCTAATGCTGCCCCAGTGCCTGAAAAACAGCCGTCTGTGCAGGGGACGCTCCGATGAACTCGGATTGCTCTGCAGTGAATGTGGAAACTGCAGCATCTCCGACTTTCTGCGCGAGGCTGAAGAACTCGGATACCTTACAATCGTATCCGAAGGAACCATAATTGCAACCCGCCTCGTTGAAAGCGGCAAGGTGGATGCCATCATAGGGGTGGGTTGCATGGAAGTGCTACAGAAGATATTTTCATCGGTGAACAAATATACAGTGCCTGCAATCGGCATTCCCCTGCTGACCTGCGGCTGTGTTGATACAACCGCTGATGCCGAATGGATCAGAGAGGAAATCCATTACCTTGATCAACGATCAGATATCAAAATACATAAAATCAGTAATCTGAGTGAAAGGGTTAAGGAGCTATTCAATGAACAGTTCATCGATAGGCTGCTTCACCTTTCCGGCACTCCCACAGACAATCTTGTAAGGGAAGTCCTTCTGGCAGGAGGCAAAAGGATCCGCCCCCTGCTGACAATACTTGCTTGTGAGTCGTTCAACCAACATCCGTATACGGATGCTATTCATAGCCTTGCCCTTTCAGTTGAGTGTTTTCACAAAGCATCTCTTGTCCTTGATGATATTGAGGACAACCAAAGCTCCAGGTATGATAGGGAAACCATTCATGTCCGTTATGGTATCCCGGTTGCCATAAACCTCGGTGACCTGCTGATTGGCTATGGATACAGACTTATTATTGATTCTGGCCTCTCACCGCTTGTCATAAACGATTGCCTTAACGTGGTGACCAGAGGACATATAGACCTGTCGATGGGACAGGGCACGGAACTGATGACAAGGAAAGATGGTCACCAGCCGTCACTCAAAGAAACACTGACTGTTTTCGGGCAAAAAACATCGGCTGCCTTCAGGGTAGCGCTGCTGCTGGGTGCTGTCGCCGGCGGTGCCGATGAAAAAAATCTCAAGCTACTGGACAGATTCAGCTATCTGATAGGACTCGCATTCCAGATAAAAGATGACCTTGATGATTTCATCCCCGGTAGCCATTCACAAACTTTCGAAAGCCCGTCCGTGCTGTTGTCCGTTCTTGCCGAAAACATAGATTCGGCAGACAATAAAACACTGGAGGAGGCTTTACAAGGTAACGATCTGGAAATATTACAGGCAATGATTGACAGGTACATGATCCGTGATCTGGTGGCAAAGTTGCTGAAGGATTACCTGCAGCAAATCATATCCTGCCTGTCGGATATTCAGAATATCGGCTTAAAACTGGCTCTGCATGAAATTGTCGGAAAAATATTCAGGGATTATCTGTAGCCTGTTTACAGCTTCCTTTTTGCGGGCTTTCGTTGAAAACAGTCCCGAACGAACCCTGAAAAAATCATTGGAGATCATTGATAATCAGGCAACAATTGCTTTGAAGAACCATGTACAAAGCAGCCAGACGGCTTCCGGAGGATTCCGGGACAGAGCCGGGAACGCAGATCTGTATTACACTCTGTTTGGTTATTTTCTGGCTGAGGCCCTGGGAATGCCGAATAATACTGCTGCCGTTGGTCCTTATCTTGAAAACGAGATACGGAACAACAACATGAAAGGAGTCCATTTGCATTGTGCAGCCATTCTCTCGGTAAAAACAGGAAAAGACAAACACACAAGGCTGACCTTGAGAAACGGCGTACGAAAAAACCTGATGGACAAGAAGGATCAGCCCTCGTATTATAATTCCTTTCTGAGCCTTTTATCCGCTTATTATCTTCGTGATAACATAGCTTTGCTAAGGATCGCAAGGCAGCTTCAACTGCCCGGAAATATTGCCACACTGCCATGTTCCGTTCTTTCGGCCTTGCTTGTCCTTCAGCACAGTTTTGGCAAACCGTCTGGTGAACTGAAAAATGTCTTGTTCTCATTATACCGTAAGAACGGAGGCTTTGCAGCCACTCAGACCGCACCTGTCACCGACCTGTTGTCAACGGCTGTTGCATTATATGCACTCAACATGACAGGATCTGATCTTCGCAGCATAAAACCCGACTGCCTGAACTATGTCGATTCCTTGTACAGGAAGGGGGGATTTGCAGGACATGCAATTGATCAGCATCCTGATATCGAATATACATTTTATGGATTACTTGCACTGGGATCATTAATTATTTGATAAAAATGCACCACATTGACTTAGAATCAACCTTCCGTGATGCTTGCCGGCAACTGCTGGCTGAAAGAAACCGTGAAGGGTCTTGGACAGGCTGTCTGGCCACCAGCGCTTTGTCTACCGCAGTTGCAATCGTTGCACTTAAAAAGGCAAATGACCCTTCTGATAATGAAAGAATATCCGCCGGTTTCGAATGGCTGTGCAGACATATAAATGCCGACGGAGGTTTTGGCGACACAAGGGAATCGCTGAGCAATATGAGCACCACCTTGCTGTGTTATGCGGCAGTCAGTTACTGCGGCACTGGCGATAATAGAGAAACGACTCTGTCAGCCATTGAAAACTGGCTGTCCCAAAAGGGACTCAACCTGCATCCTTCTGCCATAACCAAATCCATTCTGGATTTTTACGGCAGGGATTATACATTTTCAGTTCCCATTCTTTCCATGCTGGTTGTTTGTGGAGTCATTCCCAAATCATCAGCCTCAGGGATCCCGGCTTTACCGTTTGAGTTTACCCTGCTGCCTCAAAGATTTTACCGTTTTGTAAACCTTCGCGTGGTGAGCTATGCTCTGCCTGCATTGATCGGTGTGGGCATATACCTGCACAGGAGTCGCAGGAAAAGTTTTCCCGGCTATCGTATGATCAGGGAACGCTTTGTCAGGCCGGCCATTGATAAATTAAGGGGACTGGTGCCGGCCAGCGGTGGTTTTCTGGAAGCCATACCCCTTACAGGCTTTGTCGTCATGTGCCTTATTGCAGCCGGAGAATCAAAAAATGAGATTATTGTTAAAGGACTTGAATTCCTGCGGAAGCAACAAAGGGAGGAAGGAGGCTGGCCGATCGACACAGATCTATCCACATGGGTAACGACACTATCCATCAAGGCATTGGGAACATACATCCATCAGCTGATGCCTGAATCTGAGATAAACCTGCTCAGAAGACACCTGCTCAGCCTGCAGTATAAAACAACACATCCGTTCAACGGTGCTGCTCCGGGGGGATGGGGATGGACAAATTATTCTGGATCGGTTCCTGATGCCGACGATACACCTGGAGCCATTATTGCCTTACTGGAGATCTACCAGGCCAGCAAAGAAGAGCGCACAGCGATTGAGAATGGGTGCCGCTGGCTGATTGACATACAAAACAAAGACGGAGGTTTTCCGACATTCTGCAAGGGTTGGGGAAGGCTGCCTTTTGACAAAAGTTGTGCGGACCTCACCGGACATGCCCTGCTGGCACTGGCAAAAACAAATGAATTGCTGCACGAAAACCTTTCATCCGACCTTAAGGCCTCCATTAACAGAAGTATCCGTATGGCCATGAGATATCTGGGGAAGAATCAATCAGAAAATGGCAGCTGGCTGCCGTTATGGTTTGGCAATCAATTGACCAGGGATAATACAAATCCGGTTTACGGTAGCGCCAAGGTATGCATCTATCTTAGTGACTGCCTGGCAATGCAGCATCTTGATACCGGAATTATCCGGCAGCTCGGGCAAATGGTAAAAAAGGCACAGGATTTCCTTGTCAGCCGACAAAACAGCGATGGCAGCTGGGGTGGGGATAAAGGAATCCCCGGCACGGTTGAAGAAACATCACTGGCTGTCTGCGCACTGGCACATGAAAATAAAGAAGCATGTTTGAACGCCATCCGGTGGATAAAGCAAAATGAAAAAAACAGTCCGGCTCCTATCGGCCTTTACTTTGCCCTTCTATGGTACGATGAAAAACTATATCCGGTAATATATAAAACCGAAGCTATGAGAAGACTTCAGCAAAAAAACGTCGATTCCCTTTCTAAATAAACCATGTTTTTTTCGTGATTATTTAAGTTTTTCTGAACACAGCTTTATTCAATATATTGTATTTGTTGCATCGCTGAACGGATATGAAAGCCAGAGACTAACGTATGTTGTACCTCAAAAGTGAAATAAATTAGTATTTTTACAATGTCAGCTGGCAGAAAAAGAAATGATTTGGATCTGATTCTAACAGTACTTCAGGAATATTCCCGATCATAACATAGTATATAATGACCAAACAACAAATTACATTACATAAACTAAAAACATATGAAAATTGAAAAAAAGATCCTGAAAATCATTGACAGGGCAAGAGAAGGGTATTCGCCGAACAAAGATGAATGCATCCACATGTTGAAATTCAATGAGTTTTCACCGGAATCTGCTCTGATAAGGGCTACCGCAGACTCATTGATGAGAGAAAGGTACGGTAATGAAGGAATGATATTTGCACAAATAGGAATTGAGATCGCACCCTGTCCCGGGAAATGCGGTTTCTGCGTTTTTGGTGAGGGACATACTGAATTTGGAGAAAGTTCAATGACTGATGATGAAATATTGACAACCGCAATGAGTTTTACCGAATCCAAAGAGTTGTATGCGCTGTTTCTTATGACCATGCACACCTTTGATTTCGACAGGTTGATAAGGGTTGTCAATCTGCTTCGTCATAATATCCCCGAAGAAACAAGTATTTGCATCAATATCGGAGACTTCGATCTGGCTCAGGCCAGGGATCTTAAGGCAGAAGGTGTGGCTGGGGTATACCATCTGGCACGTCTCCGGGAGGGAATTGACACGTCCCTTGACCCGAATGTCCGAAAAAAGAGCGTACGGATTATCAAAGAAGCCGGGCTGGACTGGTACTATTGTTGTGAACCAATTGGGCCGGAACATACACCTGAGGAACTCGCAGAGCAGATCCTGTATGGCAGGGAAAATGGTGGTTGTTTTCAGCACAGCGCAATGAGCAGAATTTGCATTCCCAGTTTACCGCTGGCAAGAAACGGTCAGATCACTGATTTGAGACTCGGACAAATTACCGCCGTTGTTGCCCTTGCCATGCTGGATGTTCCGGCAACAAAGACAATAGGAGTGCACGAACCAAATTTCATCGGGTTGACAAGCGGAGCCAATACAATTTATGCAGAAACAGGAGCAAATCCCAGAGACACCGAAAAGGAAACATCTGGCAACAGGGGAAGAGACATTGCCGAATGTAAGAGAATGCTTTATGAATCCGGCTTCAGCCGTCTGCGTATATCCCCGTGGGATCATCTGCCCCTGACCGGTTCCAATTAGCCGGAAAGAAAAATCCTTATAGCAGATATAAGCAATGCTGAATGGAATCAATTTGGTTGCAGCGATGCCATTTCCTTTTTATAAACAGTGGTTATACAATTGCTTAATGATAATTTACAGATAAAATGATAAGGATATTAAAGATAAACTCAGAACAATCAAAAAAAAATACAAGATCATTAACAGAATATTGAAATAATTGAAAACAAGCTTATAGAAAGCAGCATAAAAAATTTTGTAGCAAAAAAAGAAAAAACCCCTTGAATATCAAGGGGTTTTAATGATCAAGGAGCGGTGCGGACGGGACTCGAACCCGCGGCCCCCGGCGTGACAGGCCGGTATTCTAACCAACTGAACTACCACACCATTTTTTCAATGCAATGCAAAATTAATTGAAATTTTAATTCTGCAAAATAAATATACTAAAAAAACAGAAGCCGGCCCCCTTCTGGTCCGGCTTTCTGCTCAACAATGGGCTTCCCTACCTCAAAGGGAAACCGCGGTGGACAACTATGCACCTGACATACGCTGATTCAGCGTAGTAAAATATGTTAAACCGTTTATCTCGGTCATATCTGCAATTTTAAAACCATGAGAATCGAGGATCGCTTCAACCTCATTTCTTGTCATTTTTCTGTTAGTCTTGGCATCAAGGAAATCAATGAATTTCTTATAAAATACTTTTGTACGATGAAAAGGAGAAGCGTTTACCTTGCCATTTCTGCTGTCTGTAAAACATCCGATAAATTTTGCATCAGGCGGCAAAACCCTGAAAATGAGATGCAGGAAATTATCAAGATGTTTTATATAGTTAAGTTTTTTAATGTTCACAATAACCTTTACATCTGCAAGATCATTCTGGTCATAAAAAAAGTGATGCTTTGAAGATAATACCAGCAGATCTGACTCCTGCATATATCCTCTGTGTTCAAGGTAGTTCAGGAAATTATCGCCGCCTTCTGCAAGAATTTTATCCTTTACAGGATTGGGGAGCACTGGTGCTATAAAAGATTGCTTACGATTGTAGATCTTGTCAGCAACCTTTATTTTAATAAGCTCTGTTTCCTTTAAATTTATTACTGATACGTTGTCCATTTTGTTATCGAATTGTTTAATGTAAAAGTACATTATAAGCCAATGCATGTCAAGCAGCTAAAGCCCAACTAGTGGGCATTTGAGACGTAATTAACTTTCATTGGTCGTTTAATTCAGTATGGTTATAAAGCTTATAAAACTGTTGATGAACAATTATTATCCGTTAGTCAAAATCGAACCCATATTTACCACAGAAATTGAAAGAAAAAGCCCCTTTAGATAAAAGAAAACAGCTATTAAATTGATTGTAAATAATTTACAAGGGGATAAAAACAGGAATTAATTATCAAATTTCATTATTTCAAGTTTTGACAAACGGCCTTTAATCGAAGACAAAAAAACAATGAATTCTGACATTTTGCACTCTTGTTGAGGTCTGTGAAGGTGATAAAAACGTCAAATTTGATCTTGCCAGGTGTAGTTTTAAGATTTATTTCAATAGACCAAAAGAGACAACATTAAACAAATAAAAGATGAATTGTTTGTATCCGGAATGTTTGCCGGCATTTATGATGCTATGTTAATATACTTACTCAAAGGAGTTCATTGTCACCTATTGTAAAGACAGGAAGCCGGAAGATCCTTTTATTTTATATCATTTTGTCTTATTTCCAATGCCAGATAGTCTCAATAAGATTATTTTGTTTAATTTTAATAGCGCGTGTGGAACAATTAGTCAGACATGGGCGCGGACTAGCTGTAACTCAATGCATTATTGCTGCTTAGCTCATGTGACTGACCTGTCGGAAGATTGAAAAAACTTTAGCTAAGGCTAACATTTGCCCGTGCTAAGCATAGTGAAAAAGAAAGTTTTTATCCGCAGTTTTTTCACAAGGATAAGTAGAAGTATGGCTTATATACTCATAACAAAAATCGCTGCATATTATGATCACGATCACAGTAGAGAGGATTTTACACGACAGTGGAATTCGTGTAGCTCTCAAGTTCCCTTTTGAAAAGGTATTAAATGAGAAGGTAAAAAGCTTACCCGGGGCAAGATGGAGCAGACGGTTAAACTGCTGGCACATACCAGATACCCCGGATGTTATTTCCATGCTCCTTAAGAATTTCCGTCCGTATGCATATATTGATTACACAGCCTTCAGGAAAACGAATTTTATAAACCGGCACCCCGGTGATAGCGGAACGGAAAAGGTAATCAGGAAAGTATCGGGTCAGCCTTTTTCGATTCCTCCGGAATTCACCGAGACAGCATCTCAACACAAATCACGGGAATCAGTGCATCATAATTTCAAAAATGCACTTATTCGTTCAGATGGTGAAGATACCAGTCAAGTATGCACATTCCTCCCTCCTACCCCCGGTACAAAGCCCCGTTTCTCTGAGAAAAATACCTCTCTTAAAGATATTGTACTCAGCCAGGCTTCACATGCAGACATTGACAAATTTCGTAAGCGTCTTGAAGCCCGCAGGTTTCCTGAAAACACTGTCCGCACCTATACAATGATGATGGAAACCTTTTTAAAGTTTGTGTTTCCCAGGGAAGCTGTTGACTGCAATGCAGATGATCTGCAACAGATGGTTAATGACTACATCCTGCCAAAAGGCCTGAGTTATTCATATCAGAACCAGCTTATCAGTGCGGTGAAGAAATTTTATTTATTGGTTTGTAATGATGTGATTGATCCGGGAGAGTTTGTACGTCCGCGTGTTCGCCACAGGTTACCGAATGTCTTGAGCAAGGAAGAAGTAAGGCGTATTTTGTCAGCCCCCATGAATGAGAAACACAGATTATTATTGAGTATAATTTACGGTTGTGGCCTTCGGAGAAGTGAGGCAATAATGCTTGAGCTCGGGGACATTGATCGTGACCGTTTACTCCTGAACATCAGACAATCAAAGGGGTACAAGGACAGAATTGTCCCAATCTCACCGAAGTTGATTGAGATGATTGATTCATATCTTAAAAGGTATAAGCCGAAGACTTACTTATTTGAGGGTCAGATAAAGGGGAATCCCTACAGCGCTACCAGCCTTGAGAAGATATTTGGCATGGCATGTGCACAGGCAGCCATACGGAAGAAGATCACACTTCACGGTTTAAGACATTCATATGCAACTCATCTGCTTGAAGCAGGAACAGATCTCCGGTACATTCAGGAGTTACTTGGTCACAAGAGCAGCAGGACAACGGAGATATACACTCATGTCACCGAGAAAAGCCTCCAGAAAATTCGAAGTCCATTTGATGATCTGTAAACACTTTTCAGAAGAAGAAGAACTGAGAGGCATTCCATAATGAACTGAATAACTATTACAATGTCAGGCCAGAGTTCCCACATTTTCAAAAAGAATCGCTCTCAACTATTGATTATCAAGGCTTAATATCCGTCTTAAAAACAAACGCCCTAATTGATTGATTATTTGGTAATCAAATGGATTTTTGTGAGTCATTAATTGATAATATTGTTTACAATAAGCAATTTCAAGAATTGCCAAAAGTAGCGGTTACCCGGACAGAAGCGGAAATGCTGCTGAAATGTTCAGATACATACCAGGTCATTTCTGACATATAAAAGAACAGTCCAACATAAATTTCCAGGTTCCTTTCCTGACTATTGCAGGTATAGGATTAGGTTTCCGCTTCACAAGCTATGACTTTCATTAACAACAGATCAAACTGGCTATATTTAAATATGCGAATGATTTAATAAAGTTATTTAAGTTCCAGAGGATAAATAGCCTTATTGTTGCAGGCAGAGACAAGGTCATTAATAGCAACATTCCGTTTCTCAGTTTATCAAGAGCATTAACCCAATTAAGGTAGTTCTGCAATCATTTAGCAGAGGTGTAGTTTTATTTCATCCGTATATAATTTTGATTTTAGCGATATGGTGCCTGCCGCACATAAGTGAAAAATATATAAATACGTGCTTGTGTATGCAATACATATGGGTTTCATCGCGAAACATTCACTTCTATTTACAGGAGAAAATTAGCCAAGTACCGCACTTGAAGTAACTCTGGTTTTGGCCTCCGGGGACACTATAGTTTTCATTGGAACTCATTTTGATCACACAGTGATAATGAAAGCCGGATTCTTCTTCAGTCGAAAAAAACTCAGCTAAATCTTGTTGATGCACCTTACCCACTTATTCTGGAGTTATTATGTACGAAATATGAGATTTCTGATTCTTTTCGGTAGTTAATTACCATTAATGTATTTGCAGGACAAATCAGACAAGCAATTTGATTAGCTATAATCTGATTTACATTAATCAGTTTCATCAGGTAGTTATAACAAACACCTGAAGCTACACAATAACATCCAGTTAATAAAAATATGCATACCTTTGTTACACATATAACAAGTTGGGTGCAAGTGTAAAAAGACAGCGACACAGCAGACAATTTGCTACTTAAAGACAGAAAAAAAATGATAAATGCCAACGCACAAAACAGCACATTTGCAAATCGCACAAGCCGACACACGTCCAAAATTTGCAAAAGAGCTGTTTTCTTGCCGACGCACCCAAGCCCACCCACCACCCTTAATAACTTCTTGACAAGTATTGTGAATAATTATAACCACACGACTAAAAAAATGTATTTTAGATTGATTTTTAACGATTAAAACTTAGAGTCTAAATAATGAGCTTTTTAAAAATATTAGAGAAATACAGAAAAATTTCCTTTTCCGAAAGAGATAAGGGCGACCGTTTTGAGCGTTTAATGCAAGCTTATTTGCTGACTGACCCTCAATATGCAAATCAATTCAAAAGTGTTTGGTTATGGAATGAATTTCCTGCTAAGAATGATTTAGGCGGAAACGATACTGGAATTGATTTGGTGGCAGTAACTCATTTCAATGAATATTGGGCAATTCAATGCAAATGCTATCAAGATACGGCTACCATTGACAAACCATCGGTTGATAGCTTTCTTTCGACTTCGAGCAGAGAATTTAAGGGCGAGGATTTAAAAACAACAAGCTTTTCTCAAAGACTTTGGATTTCCACAACCAACAAATGGGGACCAAATGCTCTTGAAGCAATTAGTAATCAAAATCCACCTGTAACAAGAATTAATCTGCATAATCTTGTTGAAGCTCCTATTGATTGGGGAAAACTCGAACAGGGTATTCATGGCGTAAACGCAAGAATAGAAAAGAAAAAACTATATCCTCACGTACTCGAAGTGCGAGAAAAAGTAGTTGAATATTTCAAAGAAAATGAAAGAGGTCGCTTAATAATGGCTTGTGGTACAGGAAAAACCATGACTTCTTTAAAAATAGCAGAAAAACAAACCAACAATAAAGGCACAGTACTTTTTTTAGTTCCTTCCATTGCCCTAATCGGTCAAACTTTGCGAGAATGGACTTCGCAAGCCGATGAAACCATAAACCCAATTTGTATTTGTTCTGACCCCGAAATAACGAAAAACAGAAATACAACCGACCAAGATTTAACCAGTACAATTGATTTAGCTTGGCCTGCTTCTACTGACTCTCATTATATTCTTAAACAATTTCAACACTATAAAGAAAACGGAAACAATGGAATGACAGTCGTATTTTCAACGTATCAATCCATTGAAGTTATAGCCAAAGCACAAAAAGTATTACTTAAAAACGGCTTCCCTGAATTTGATTTAGTTATTTGCGATGAAGCACACCGTACCACAGGCTATACAGAACCTGGCATGGATGATTCTGCTTTTGTAAAAGTGCATGACGGCAATTTTATTAAATCGAAAAAACGCTTGTACATGACAGCCACACCACGTTTATACAATGTGGATGCACGTTCGCAAGCAGCA
>Ga0255342_1000994_pt1 | contig 43423 bp, 46 predicted proteins | sample wastewater_treat_3_FD_192416 | JGI IMG/M metagenome (GOLD analysis project Ga0255342, IMG submission 192416) | Wastewater microbial communities from Lulu Island WWTP, Vancouver, Canada - plant14 | ecosystem: Engineered > WWTP > Wastewater > Unclassified | place: Canada: Vancouver, British...
CTACTTGAATTCATATTTTGAACATTCCCCCGAGTTTAATCAAAAAAATATTCTAAATTTGTAAGTTAAATTTGAATTCAGCTCGAATGAAGCCCTAAGATAAAATAGATTTTAGGAGAGGGGTAATGTATTTTTAATGTTTTCAGTTGAAAGAGCTTCCTGCCTCTGAGAGCTGGAAGGGCAGACTGCATGGCCAAGTATTTATTCCATCCCGCCTATTATACTATAGAAATATGGTCTTCTGCAGTCTTTGCATTGACAGATAGATTGCTCTTTGCAGCCATTGTAAGGGAGATGAAGATGATGGGAAGGACCTATTCCACCGGGCTGATAGTATCGCTGGCCGAGATTCAACATAACATGGCCATGTCAGCCGCCATGGCAGAGCTTCTGATGGCGGCGGAGTATCCATCCTCCTTTGACTGGAGGAGCTTTGAGGGCAAGGACTATACCACCTCCATTCGCGATCAGGGAAGATGTGGTAGCTGCGTTGCCTTCGCCACTGTCGCCCTGATGGAGTCCATGATGAAGATAGCAAAGAAGGAGCCCGAACTGCAGCCTGATCTCTCTGAGGCCTATCTATTTCCTCGCGGTGGCGGCAGGTGCGAGCGCGGCGCCCAGTTCGTGCGCATGCTCAAGGCGGCTGAGTCCGGGGTCTGCGATGAGCTCTGCTGCCCCTATTCCGGCGACTGGAACCCCTGCCCCGATTTCAAGAGCAGGCTTGTCGCCATCACATCCTATAAGACCATCTTCAGCCCTGAGCAGGCCAAGGCCCACATCGCCTCCACCGGACCCCTAATGAGCGGCCTGGCGGTCTATGCCGACCTCTTCGATTACGATGGCGGGATCTACAGCCAGGATTACGGGGAGTACATCGGCAACCATGCCGTTCTGCTGGTGGGCTACGATGAGAGTGAAGGCTGCTGGCTGGGAAAGAACTCCTGGGGCCCCGCCTGGGGAATGGAGGGCTGGTTCAAGATCAAGCAGGGAGAGTGCGGCATGGGCTCTGCCTTCCCCTTCTATTCTGCAGCCATAGGCTCGGCCCCCATCCCGCCCTCGCCAGGGGTGCCTGATCTCACCATTCCCATCGATGGCACCCTGTATGTCACTATGACAAAGGCCCCAGAGAAGAGTGCCATACTGCTGGTTAACAATGCCCGGATCGGCCCTCTCACCCTGGGGGAGGAGCTGAGTGCAGGGGAGTTCAAGAAGGGAGATGCTGTACAGTTCACCCTCATGGGCATCGCCGATAAGGGTACCTGCTTTCCATCGGGCTGGAGGATATGGACTATTAGGATGGGCGGGGGCAGGTATGAGTTCCGGCTGCAGCAGAGGTAGCCTCTCCAAATTGTCGATCGTGATCATCGATCGTATGCAATATGGAGGCTCAAGGCTGCCTCGGCATCGATGGCCCCTCTGCTCCCTTCCCCCCCAGACGCAATCTGCTCTTTGTCTTCCAATATTTAAAAATTGTATTTGAATACTGAATGTGAATATAACCACAAGGTTTATAGTCATTACAGTTTTATTCGCCATTTGCCGTGACGAAATGGCATTCGAATCCAGGAAGAACGGTATTGGCAATTCAACTATCGGTAGCATTTCTTTCCGTCCTGTGAGGAGGGGGCGAGATGCACATATAGGAGGATCAACATGAAGAAAATTTTCAGTATACTTATCATGGCCACCACACTGGCAATGATCGCAACTGCAGTGGCACAGCTCCCATCAGAAGCAGTAAAGGAGAATCGCGTTAATGTCTCCACCATCGATCGGACGGTGACAAATCCATTCGATCCGGCATATGTCTGGAACAACCCATATGCGGTGCCGCTATCCGGAACAAGCCCCACCATATTTCAGAATATCGCCTTCAAGAAGACCCCAGGAGGCATCTCAGCAGCATCATACACCGAGAGCATAAATGCATTCCTGGCCTACGATCCTGATGGCGGCAAGAGCAATATCACTGTAGCTGCCGCGAGAGTGGGACTGACGGCAAAGGCAGCTTATGTTGGCAGCAGCGTAAAAGAGAGCGCTGCGAGGCCTCAAACCCCCGCAGCCTCCCAAACCCCTGCAGCCTCCCAGACTCAGGCTGCTTTGAATGCCTCTATCTGATTGTGCGATCCCTTGAGGGTCCTGCTCACAGCCGGGCATGTAGCTTTTTGTCTGGCTCTGCAGATTGGCTGAATTGAGGATTTGGCAATTGGGGCTGCAGTCCAGTCCCCTCTTTATTTCTTCAGCGGGCAGATCCTCAGAGCCTGCCGATATGATCTTGTCCGGGATCAGTCCATCTCTCCCTCTTCCACTGTATCCCTGGGGGCGAGCATCAGATCATTGAACAGCAGGATCTCGATCACCTGGGCCACATAGCGCCTCTGCTGGAATCTCTGGATATCCTGGTTCATCTTCAGCTCGGCATCGACCTGCACCCGGATCAGGCTGAGCCTCATATCCCTCTGCTCCTCCTCCCTGATCTTCAGGTCACATATCTCCCGGAGCAGCCAGGGAAGCTTCATGGGATTTCCCAGTGCCCGCGCCACCAGCAGAGTGTAGTCCTTCGGCTCTTTTACCTCATACTCGCCGGTAAGGAGCATCAGGTCTTCCAAGGAGAACTTCTCGCCGTTTATCGCTATGCTCTCATTCAAATAAAATCACCTTGCAGTATCCTCTCGCAGAGGCGGAGGTCCTCTGCCACATTCACATTCACTGCCAGCTCTATCCTCTCCATTATAAGATGATAATCCTCCTGCTCTCTCTCGATCTCTCTGCCCTCCAGGACATTGATCCCGGAGGGGACTATCAGCTGGTCCCGGTAGTTGAAGAGGGAGTCGGGCCGGCGTCCCAGGCGGCGGTGCAGATCCAGCGGGGTGTGGGTGGAGAGGGCGGGCTCAGGGCGGCCTTCATAGACCTCGATTATTGTATCGATCAGATCGCTGTTGATCAGGGGCAGATCGGCCATGACAATCATTATGGGATCGGCAACCTCTGCCGCCTTCACTGCATAGATCATATCCGGGACGAAGCCCATCCCCGGGGTGTCCAGCACAGACAGGTTCCAGTCCAGTGCCCATTCCCGGGTGAGGGGCACATTCTCTGTGGTGGCTATGTGTATCCTCTCCACAGAGCTCTCCTCCAGAGCCAGGGCCACATACTCGATCAGCCTCCGGCCGAAGATGGTCACCATGGGCTTCTCCCCCCTCTTCAGCCGGGAGCCCCGGCCGCCGGCCATCACCAGAGCGTCCAGGGAAGAACACCTCCCAGAGTCAGGGCGGCGGCCAGAGCAGTCACCCTCGCCAGCTCGTTTGTTGCCCCTATGCCGTCGCCGGTAGCTCCCCCGAAGTTCCTCTTGGAGACTTCAACCAGGCATAGGGCAGCGAGCTGGGCAGTCGCCAGGACCGCCAGGCCGAGAGCCCCCAGGGCGAGAGCGCAGATGACCGCCGAGATGGCCAGGCCGAGGAGAAACTGGCCCAGATCAGTCCTCTGGATCATTATCTGCCCAAAGCCCTTCTGCAGAGGATGGGAGAAGGCGGCAAAGGTTATCATCGCCTCCTTGGCGCTCACCTCGGCGCTTAAAACTGCCAGGGGCGCCAGCCCCTCCGGCAGGCTGGAGAGGAGGACGAATGAGGCCAGGATGAGAAGGACGATATAGAGCCCTCCTCCTGTTCCCAGGTATATGTCCTTCATCGCTGCTATCTTCTTCTCCCTGGTGCCGTGGGCGATCACCCCATCGGCAAAGTCCGCCAGGCCATCGATGTGGTTTATGCCGCAGAGCCAATAGATCGCGGCTATCAATACCACTGCCGCCAGGCCAGCCGGAAATGCCTGCAGGGCAATGTAGCAGACCCCGCCCAGGACTGCGCCCAGGGCCATGCCCACCAGGGGAAAGAGATAGACATGCTTCATCAGGGCCTCCACCCCCTCCATGGATATGCCCACCGGTATAGTGGAGAGCCAGCCGAAACCGGATTTGAGGGCGAAGAGAATCTCCTTCAATTTCTGCTCCCCGGATCGGCTGCCGCTCTGGTGTACATATTGGCTGAGACCCCGCCGATCAGGCCGGCCAGAGCATCATCCAGGAAGGGTCCCAGTTGGGAGAGGATCCCCGGTTTGGCCTTGTCGTAGCGCACATAATCGAAGAGCCCCTTGTAGCCTCCCACATACTTGGCGATGCTCAGGCCCAAGACCTCGTCTGCAATAAGGCAGCTCAGATCGTTCTCATAATCGGAGGGATTGAGGTTGGGAAGGTTGTGCCTCTCCCCTTCCCCCTCCAGGAGGATGGCGGCGTATATGAGCAGGGCCAGATTGGGATCGGATAGGGCAAGATCCATCTCCCGCCGGAATTCTGCTTCTGCTCTCTCTTGCGTCTCCACCCCGGGATGGGGGAAGTAAAGCTCCATTGCTGCAGATATGATCTTCTCCTCTGTGATCCCCCTGCTCTTCAGCACATCTCTGATATCTCTGGATGCCATGGTAAGGCATGCATGGCCTGGGGGAATAAAAGAATATCCAATATCGCGAAGTTTTATATGGACTGATGATCGATATATGGGTGAGGAGACTCCATGAAGACCATGGTCAAGATTTTTGTGGATCACGAGCATCTAGTCAGGGTAATAAATAGCCTGACTGAGCTGGGGATCACTGGCTTTTACCTCGTAGAGTATCAGGGAATGGCTCCTGCCAACTGGAAGAGCTTCCGGCTGAGCGAGAAGCCTGATATGGCATTGAAGGCCATTCGAGATCATTCTGAGCCCGGAGTGATGGTCAATACAGTGGTAAGCTCAGATAAATGCCAGCAGCTCATAAGGCAGCTCGAGGAAGCTTTAAAAGGGATAAGGTTTACCATCATCGGGCACCAGGTTAGTTCCATAAAGGTGAAAGGAGACGATAGTACTCATGCCAAACCTAAATGATGAGGTGGAAGCGGCCCTGGAGAGGATCAGGGAAGGCCTTCGCGTGGATGGCGGGGATGTTGAGCTTGTGGACATCAGCGATGGCATTGTTACTGTGAGGCTGCAGGGGCACTGTGCAGGCTGTCCCTTCTCCCAGATGACTCTGAAGAACTTCATTGAGAAGGAGCTGATGAAGAGCGTCTCTGGCGTCAAAGGCGTGCAATCCGCCTGAATGCCGAGGAGTCTGAGATATGTTCCCAACTAAGAAGGTACAGAGCCTGGTAGGAAGCAAGATTCAGGTGGAGATGAAAGGATCGCCGCGATATGTCCTGGAGGGCGTTCTGAACAGCGTGGACGAGTACTTGAACCTGCACCTGCTGGAGACTGTGGAGTTGATCGGGGGCGAGAAGACCCGCTCATTGGGATCGGTCATCCTGCGTGGCAATAACATCATTCTCATCAGCCCAGTGGAGTGAGAGGTGGGAATGTCCGTCGAGGAAGCATTGGATTATATCAAATCGCATCCCGAGGGAGCTCTGCAAAGCGATCTGTGGAAGGCTCTGAAGATCGATTCCAGGAAATGCTCTCGCATTGTGGCCAAGCTGCTCAAGGATCGCTTCATCACCCGGGAGGTGGAATCCATTGACGGCATCAGAACCTATCGGCTCTTTTGCGTCAGCAGGCCCAGCGGCAGACGCTTTGATCCTCTGATGGCTCTGGATGCCTTTGAGCCCTGTGCCGGCTGCATCGAGGAATGCGTCCCCGAGCACTGTGCCCGTCTGAGCGAGTGGATCTTCACCATTGTGATGAGCTCAGATGGAGAGGCTCCATCGGATGCGATCCAAGGGGGCGAGGGTGGCCAGCCGGTGGCCTCTCCCTCATCATAAGCCTCTTTATCTTGAAGCGAATAAAATAGGCAAGCCAGTTTGCTTTTGCCTGCAGATCGATAGAGGCCTGTAGGGCTGAATTCAGGTGCTTATCTGATCTGCGCCGAAACCTTTCTTGACCAGGATATCCTTGATCCTCTGAATATGATTGCCCTGAAGCTCAATTAGACTGTCCTTCACTGTTCCTCCGCAGGCCAGCTTGGACTTCAGATGAGTGCACAGCTCCTGCAGATCGATCTCATGGGGATCGATGCCCTGGATAACTGTCACCTCTTTTCCATACCTGCGCTTCTGGATTTTGACTACAATCCTTTGCTGCTCCTTGGCGACCTCCTCGCAGATGCAAAGCTCCTGGGGAAGGCCACAGACGGCACACATTTGAGAACTCATTTGGTGGCAGTTACCTCCATAAATGTAACCCAATAAGGCTGATTATGCTATTTTAATCTGATGGTGACATCAGGCCCTTCTTTGTCCCTGCATTCGGATCTCATTGATCTTTCTTGAGACGATCTCCAGAAGGAAGATCAAGAGGGCAACGAGCAGCAGGGCATCTCTTCCGGATACCCTCTCCTCCACCATCCTCCGGCTGGCCCGCGAGGCCTCTGCAATCAAGCTCCTCTCTGCCTCCCCCTCGGTGAAGACCTTGCCTCCATTGGCCATTATCAGGCCGGGAAGATCGGGATTGAAGCCTATGTATCTGTACTCCAGGGGGTAGTTGACTGCCACCCCGTACTCTCCTATATAGTATATGCCACTTCTGCTGGGGGTGAATGTTGCTATATATCTATTCTCCCCCGCCTTCTCCACACTGGCTTCAGGCAGGCTGGGCCGGTATCTGCTATTTATAGCGATCTGCAGGGGGGTGTTCTGCCATCCGTCCTCCCCCTCCACCCGGTCCATCTCCGGCCTGGGGTCTCCCACCGCCCAGTTGACGGCGGAGGAGATCAATTGAGAGTTGGGGCTGCTGTAGAGCTGGCCAGCCCAGGCATTGCCGTCATCAGTGGTAAGAGCTGCCACCCTCCCCAGCCCATAGCGCCAGGCGGTGAGGACCGGCTTGCCATCCGCCAGTGCCACCAGCCTTATAGAGCCGGATTTGGGGGTGACATCATTGAATCCGCTGATGGAGGCGTTAAGATCCAGATCGGTGGTGATGTAGTGGTTCCGGTTGACCACAGCCAGGCTGTAGCTGGTGATATTCACCTCCTCTGGCTTCGGCTCATCCGAGAGAGGCGCGCTGATGGTGGTCAGGGAATCGGGATAGACAAAGGAGGCAAACTCCGAGTTCGTGCTGCTGGCGATCTCCGGGAAGTTTCCCATCCTCCCGGGGATGGCCTGGACCTGAATCAGCCTGGTGGTGATATTCATCTCCTGGATAAGCTTTTTGGATCGGGCTACCACCTCTTGGTAGTTATGGAGGTTTCCGTCTGAGAGGACGATGATCTCCCCTTCCCCTCCACTGGCCTGGATCATATCCCGGGCCAGCTCCAGGCCCGAGTCAAGATAGCTGTTCTCCGCCCCGGTGGGAGCAAGGGCGGCGATCCTGTCTGCGAGGACGTTCTGGCTGCGGGATAGGGGAACGGGATCGATCACATTGTAGGCCCGGGTCCCAAAGACCGCCACCCCCACATTGTAGTCCTGAAACTGCGGCGATCTCAACAGCTCCACCGCCAGGGCCTTCTCATAATCGAGCAGTGTGGTGCCATCCCTGGTCAGGGTGGAGAGGAGGCTGAAGGAGACATCCAGAACGAAGATGAGGGTCTTGCCCCCCTCGAAGCGGCTGGGGGAGGACTGGACTGGAAGAGCCTTCTCCAGAGTCGAGTTGCGGTATTCTCCCAGGTCATAGGAGTCCTTGCCCCCTACCACCACCAGGCCGCCACCCTCGCGCACATAATCCACCAGCCGGTCCAGGCTGGAACGATATTCGATATCATCAAGGATGATGGACTTGTAGCCCTGCAGGTTGGCAGGAAGCTCAGAGAGCTCTGTCAGCTTGTAGAGGTCATCCAGGTTCTGGGCCAGGGGAGAGCCAGCAGAGGCGATGAGGAGGACCTCTGGCTTGGGGACGACATATACCGACTTCATGTAGGCGTTGTTTGCCGGCTGCATATCCGGGGCGATCTCAGCTCGCAGGATGTGATTGCCCGTCTCCAGGAAGGAATGGGAGATCTTGATGGAAGCGCTCCCGTTGGCCTGGATCTGATCGCTGTAGATCTGCTTCCCATCGGCATAGACCGATAGGGGGCCGCTGTAGTTCAGGGAGCTTCTGACTATCACCCGGAAGGGATATCCCCCTGCCAGGACGGCGGTGTTCGCCCCTGATATCTCCACCCCGGCGTCCTCTTTCGCCGGATCGATGGCAAGGGCGAAGACAGTGCAGTTTGAGCTCCTGGCCAGGGCAAGGGCATCTGCCAGCTGTCGGCCGCTATTGCTGTAGCCATCGGTCACCAGGAGGATTGTGCTTCCCGGAAGGGCATTCTGCAGGATCCTCTCCCCCAGAGGGGTTGTATCGCCGGAGAAGGTCTGCAGGGAGGCCCCGGTCAGATCGGCTAACCGGGGGGCGATGTCGGGATCGAAAACCGCCATTGATCCGCTCTTATCCTCCAGGATGATGATGTTTGGCCTTTCCGAATGGATGGCATGGGTCTGGACAGAGTAGGGGTTGGCAGCTGCTGTCAGTATCAAGCAGAAGACCAGCAGCCGGGAGAGGGCGAGGGTCTTATTCTCCGCCCGGAGGTGGATGTAGGCCAGCCCCAGCAGGGCCAGTGCTGGCAGGGCCCAGAGCAGCTCCGGGCGGGCGAAGTAGAGCCCCTGGATCATGTCTCTCTCCTCCAGCGCATGATGAGAAGCTCCAGGATGATGGCCAGGGCGGCAATGGCCATCGCCCAGGGGGATAGATCCTTCTGCACCATTGTATCGCGAACCACTCCCAAAAATTCACCCTCCTTGAAATCTCTGCTCCGGCCCAGGGAGGACTCAGCCGGATTGTACATATTGGCGGCCACAGCCCGCCCCTGGAAGCGGTAGACTCCCACCTCATCCAGGGCAACAGTGCGGGCGGAGAGGCTGTGGCTGGGGGTCTGGATGGTGGACTGCTCTCCTAGGGCCATGATCTCCCCCGTCTTCCGATTGGAGTCCTCTATATCCGGCACCCCTGTCATCCAGTTGACCATCTGATACCAGAATATGGGGTACTCAGGGCGGAGATAGAAGTCGGAGTCCATCTCCAGGCCGTTGTAGATCACCACCCCCCTGCCCAGCCGCCAGAAGGCGAGGATGGGGACTCCATTGGCCTCCACCACAGTGGTAGCCCCCCGGCGAGGAGCAGCATTGGGATAGCCATAAATGCCGATCTCATCGAAGTGCAGATCCCCGGCAAAAGCGGCATTCCTCACCCATAGCCTGGCGGGCCCGGAGAGCTCTCCTGTAATCCTCACAGGAAGATACTCCGGGCTCTCAAGATCGGAGGGGAGGTATATCACCCGGCCGCCATCGATGTAGCGGTTCAGCTCGCCATCGGCCGAGGCATTCCTTGCCAGCACTATCAGGTCGAAGTCCGGGAGGGTGCCAGAGGTCATAACAGCTACATTGGGCAGGGACTGGAGGGCTTTTAGGGCCGGCCCGGGATCTCCCAGATAGAGGACATTCTTCTTCGCCTGATCCGGCACATAGACATAGGCCTGGTTGTCCCAGGAGATGGCGTCCTCCAGCTCCAGGGAGATCTTATTCACCCCGGGGTAGGCGGTGAAGGAGAGGTAGTAGTCGCCGTTCTGGGGGATCAGAGCCGGCTGGCTGCTCCTGCCCCCCGGGCCGGTGATGGTGATGGGCACAGTCCTGGCCGGGCCGTAGTTGCGGATCAGGGCGGTATGGTTCACATAACCTGTTCCAGGCACATTCCAGCCCTCAATCAGGGCCAGGTTATCTCCTCCCCGGTATGAGCTGGCAAAGACCACCCCCACCCGGCCTTTAGCCTGGAGGAGGTTGCGGGTGACATCGGGGTCGTCTCCTATCCAGCTGATGAAGTCCGAGACCAAGAGGATATCCCCTCCGCTGGAGCCCAGGAGGATGTCCGCCTGGAGCAATGCACTGGAGAGGTCGGCGGAGACGGCAGCCGGCTGAAGCTGCTGGAGGGCATCGCGGGCCTCAGCCGGGCTGCCCCCGGTGAGGACGGTCTGGGGGATGTTCTTCGCCAGGATGATGCTGATTTTTTCATAGCGATCCAGGTAGGGGCGGATGATATTCTGAGCAGGGGAAATTGAGGCCTGCATGCTGGCCGAGCCGTCCAGGACCACTGCCAGATGGCTGCTTGCCGGGCCCTGTCCGCTGCTGTAGGGCCCGGCGGCGGCCAGGGAGAGGGAGCAGATGGCCAAAAGCTGTATCCAGAAGAGGGGATCGGTTATCAGGCGGCTGAGGACGGCGGTGCGCCTGGCCTCTCCCTCCCGCAAGAACTGGGTGGAGGAGAAGAGAATCTCCCTGGGGCGGGGGCGGATGAGATAGATTATCACCAGAGGGATTATGCCGAGGAGGCCCAGGAGGGCGAGGGGATTGCTGAAGGGCATTGAAAAGAGAATTCCTGAAGAAGTATGAAAAGCTTTGCGCAGGCCATAAATATGATCGGGATTGAGGCTACTACTGTTATCCCTTCCCAAACTGAGGTATCTGGCTATGGTCAGCGCTATGGAGATTTATATGCTATTGCCCAAGACCAACTGTAAGAAGTGCGGGGTTCCCACCTGCATGGCTTTTGCTGTCGGCCTTCTGGGCAGGGAGAAGAAGCTGGAGGAGTGTACTCCTCTATTCGAAGAGAAGAAGTATGAGGCGAAGCTCGCCAAACTGAAGGAGATCGTAGCTCCCCTGGAGAGCGCCACAGAGACCGGTCTGATCATCCATCCGGAGAAGTGCTTTGGCTGCGGCAACTGCGTGATCGCCTGTCCGGTGAATGTGGCCGCCGAGCCCACCAGGTGTGGCGCAGGCCTCGGCCCGGAGGGGGATCGCGTCATCCTCCGGGTGGAGGACGGGGTGGTGGTGGCCAATAACCTGGAGGAATGCAAGCGCTTTGGGCCGAATAGGGTCTTATGCAATGCCTGTACTGCCACCTGCCCGAGCAAGGCCATTGAGTTCGTATGATCGAGGAGTTGATATCGATGACGGAATTCGATTATAAAACCTGCACCGGCTGCTCGCTTCTATGCGAGGATATCCTCTTTCCAGATGAGGATTCCATCTCCCATGCCAAGAACCTCTGCCGCAAAGGCCTGGCCCATTATCAGGCCCTCTTTGTCGAGAGGACGGGCCCTCTGATTGAGGGGAAGGAGGCATCCATTGATCAAGCAATAGAAAAGGGGGCGGAGATTCTGAGGAATGCCAGCGCGCCGGTGATATACGGCTGGTCCAACTGCACCCTGGAGGCCCAGATGGCCGGGCTTGCACTGGCGGAGAAGATAGGAGCGTTCGTTGATGACCCCTCCAGCCACTGCGAGGGGCGGCTGATGGAGATGCTCCTCTCGGGGAGGATTCCCAGTTGCACCCTGGATGATGTGCGCCACTTCGCCGACACAGCGATCTTTTGGGGTTCGGACCCCTCCAGCACCCAGCCCAGGCATCTATCCCGGTTCTCCTACTTTCCCCGCGGATCCAAGAGGCAGAAGAGCTATGAGGAGGAGAGGACCTGTATTGTGGTGGATGTGAGGGAGTCGTCCACTGCCAAGCTCTGCCCCACTACCACCTACCGTGTCCCGCCGGGCGAGGATCTCCAGTTCTTGGAGGCATTGCTGGCCGTCCTGGATGGCAAGATCCCGAAATTCGGTGACAAGAAGAGGATGATTGAGCTGGGCTCCATAATCAAGAAGACCGAGTATGGTGTGATCTTTCCCGGTCCTGGCATGCTCATATCCCTGCAGGATAAGATGGATAGGTTCGAGGATCTCCTCCGCCGGCTGAATGAGATCACCACCTTCAAGGTCCTGCCGGTGACTGAGCAGTACAACTCCCGTGGCTTTGGCCAGCTCCTCTTCGAGCGGACGGGCCGGACGAAGGCTGTCAAGTTCTCCCCTTCAGGAGAGGCAGCGGCGGGGCCGACTCTGGTGGAGGCAGCGAAGGAGGCGGATGCCATACTGGTCCTGGGCGCAGATCCTCTCCTGGATCTGCCGGCAGGGCTGGCCAGGGCTTTTGCTGCTGCCCCCCTCATCGTCATCGATCCCCGCCGCTCTCTGACTGCGGACCTGGCTCAGGTGGTGATTCCCGCTGCCATATCCGGCCTTGAGGGCGGGGGCACTGCCCTGAGAACGGATGGGGTGAAGATCTCCTTTGAGCCCCTGATGAAAAGCGAGCAGCCTACAGATGAACAGATCCTGACCAGGATCATGGAGGCGATTTGAAATGGCAGTGGATGTGAAGGTGGTCACCTACAGGGATATCTTCCAGTATGAGGCCGGAAAGAAGGGGGTGCACTCTGAGGAGTATCTCCGTCTCAGCGCCAGCATCATACTGGACAAGCAGGACCTGGCCAGTCTGGGGATAGCAGAGGGGGGGAGGGTTCTGGTGGAAAGCGATGTGAATAAGATCGTGGTGAGTGCCACAGCCTCCACAGACGAGCCCCATCCCGGCCTGGCGTTCATGATAAAGAGCCCCTGGTCCAATCAACTGGAGGGGGATGACTCCTGCCTGCCCGGCGCCCCTGGATTCCGGGGGATCAGGGCGAGGGTCTCTCCCAGCAGTGAGGACATCACCCAGATGGCCCAAATACTGGAGAGGCTGCAGTCTTAGGTTATTGCTTGCAGAATGGGTGGATTCTTGTATGAATCTGATCTCCATTGCCGACCTGGGCAGGGAGGATGTCCTGCGGCTGATCCAGAGCGCTGAGGCCTTTCGGGCCAGGCGCGGCCAGCACGGCCAGCCCCTGGCGGGAAAGAGCCTGGCCATGATCTTCGAGAAGCCCTCCACCAGGACCCGCATCAGCCTGGAGGTGGCGGCCTGGGAGCTGGGCGGCCATCCCCTCTATCTATCGGCAGGTGAGCTGCAACTGGGCCGGGGGGAGACGATTGCCGATACCGCCCGGGTGCTATCCCGCTATGTGCATGCCATCACCGCCCGGGTCTACTCTCACAGCACTCTGCTCCAACTGGCTGAGCATGCCCAGGTTCCAGTGGTCAATGCCCTCTCCGATTGGGAGCATCCCCTGCAGATCCTGGCCGATCTGCAGACCATGCAGCAGAGCTTCGGATCTCTGGAGGGGCTTGATATCGGCTGGATTGGGGATGGGAACAATGTCTGCAACTCCCTCATTCTGGCCTCGGCCATCATGGGGATGAATATCGCTGTGGCCTCCCCACCAGGGTACTCTCCCCGGGAGAGGATACTGGAGGAGGCCCGGGCCCTTGGGGGGAGCCCGCGGGTGGTGACTGAGCCGGAGGAGGCGGCCAGGGGGGCGGATGTGCTGGTCACTGACACCTGGATCTCCATGGGGGATGAGGCAGAGGAGGCAGAGCGCCTGCGGGTCTTTGGCCGGTATCAGATCAATAGCCAGCTTTTGGCCCTGGCCGGGGAGGGGGCCATTGCCCTGCACTGCCTGCCCGCCCACCGGGGGCAGGAGATCACTGATGAGGTGATGGATGGGCCCCGGTCGCGGGTCTTCGATGAGGCTGAGAACAGGATGCATACCAGCAAAGCAGTGATGGCCTGGCTGATGGGAGAGAGGCAGGGCGGGGGTGATGGCCCGCGATGATGGTCTGTGCGGGAGGGGGCCTGTCGGAATCGTTTTCATCAGAGGCGCCGGGCAGTCAATCACTATGCTTAAGAGATGGCGATTTGATGGGGCTGCCTGCCAGGGTCTTCCGGGGGAATCAGGTATCGCCACCCCGCTGAATCCCAGGCCCCCATTATGGTATTCTGGTTTGTGGACTGCCCGATCGAGTGCCGGGATATAACAATCGATCTTGGCATGCTTCGGCAAGTTCTTATACCTCACGAAGCAGTAGATAGCTCGCTCTCACTTTGTCGAGGCGGGTTGGGCACTAAAATCGATTGCAAGCGCGGGGGTTGCCAAGAGGTCAAAGGCGCAGGGCTTAGGACCCTGTCACGAAGGTGTTCGCGGGTTCGACTCCCGTCCCCCGCACCATATAGCTGCAAATATCGATTCTTAAGTGCTCTTTCAGTAACTCACAACCGCGACCATTAATTTTAAATCAAACTTTGTCTAAAAGGAATATCAACATGAATTATAGGAATTCTCCTAAAATTGGATTATCTATTTTATTAATCTCTTTGATATCTATGGCCTTAACTCTAGGGGATTGGAACTCGCCTCCAAGAGGGATTGACAACGCAAATAGGGGAGAATTGATGATGTGGTCTTTAAATAAAACCACCACAGAGGATGCTGTCCCCGCTGGTCTGTATCTGGCAGATTACTTACCCCGTTCAGTAAGAAATCAGGCATTGGAATATAACCAAACACTCGATTGCATCGATCTGAAGACCCGCGCGAACCATTCGGGAATGCTATATATCAGCGGTCTATATCCAACTACAGATAGCATTTTAGATTTTGAGATAGGTATCGATCAAGATGGGAGAGCCGAATCCTATATCAATACCAGCAGTGTTTCGGTGATGATTCAACGCGATAACGGTACCTATCGTCTGTACTCGATTTGGTATAGCAACAACGGCTCGATAAGAAGACCTTATTTGGAGATCCCACAAGTTGACGCGTTGCATAATAAAATAAAGTTTACTTTAATAAATAATGAAAATGACAGGCATAATATAATAAAGTATAATGATAGCTTGCAGCTGAAGACACCCTATGTTTATGCTGGCGCCAGATATCTGCCTTACACGTTCTTAAGTCATCCCATCCTCCAGATATGCAATAAGATCTTCTCCAATGGCACATATTGTACCCTGCACATATACAGTATAGAGCAGAGGATACCTCGCAGAATAATCACGCCTTTTGGGACTAGGAGAGAGAGCGCTTTCGGGCTGGATGGCCCTCACTCGCTGGATAAAATAGTCAAAGGCGTTGAATATATGACGGAAAAAGGACACACAGGCACAATTTGGGCGGACGTCAGATATGTTGATGCCAATAACATACCTTTCATAAAAAATTTGCTGGATGACGGATGGGAGCTAGGGATCCATTATAGCAAAGAGTTGTCGACTCTTCCACAAGAGCAAGCCTATTCATTGATGAGCTCTGAATATATCAACATCTCCAAGATATTCTCCATAAAGCCAACTAGCTGGTGTTCATTAAGAAACAGAGATAATATAAATCATGCAATATTTGCATATAACGAGCTAGGCATGATCTGGCGCAACGGGAACGCAGGAGTATATTATTTTCCTAATGTTGGAAATTTAGATAACAGTACCTGGAATTGGTGGAAAGAATCCATAAACAATTCTGCAATTTATCCATCATTTTCTCACCGACTTGATGAAGAGCACGCCATTGCATATTCGATTGACCATGCAAAATTCAAAACATTTATTGACGGTTATACCAATAGTGATATCAAAATCACAGGATTCGAACGATATTACAAAACAAACGCAAATCAAAAGGAGGCGAAAATTTCAATTCTGAAAAAGAATAAAAAGCATCTAGTTTTTTCCATAAAGACAAATGGATATCCATGCAATGTTAATGTCTTCCCTGAAGAAACATCGCCACCCATCAAAGTCACGGATTTGACGGCTGGCAAAGCATCAAGCTTTCATCTGAATGACGATTTATCGGTGGCGTTTGAGGCTCTTGACGACCATACTTATAATATATCCTACGATTCTGGTTCATGAAGTTAACAATGATTGAGACCCATAGACGGTAGTGTGCTGAACCTTCTGTAATTTTGCACAGGCCCCGATTGAAGCGCCCTTTGGTCCTTTTATCTCAATGACGTTTGTGGTTCGTATCCTCTTCCAATGCGCCTTGGGATACGCCTTATAATTCCAGAGATCGAATCTGAACCTGTCGATTGTTTCTGCAGCAGGATCGTACCCTCGATCTCTCAGCTCCTTCGCCAATTCCTGCATCTTAATCTCGTCATACGATGCTTCTTTCAACTTATCGGCGATCTCCTGTTTGTCCTTGTTGGGAATGCTCTCCAGGACCGCCCTTGAATGGTGGACATGGCAATACTGCCAGGAGGCTCCCACAAACGAAGATTCCACGGCTTTTTGAATTCCCTTGTGTGCATCCGATATCACCAGCTCGACGCCTTCTAATCCCCTATCCTTGAGGCTTCTGAATAGTGTCATCCAATAGCCGCTGTCCTCCGATTCCGCTATTCTGGCGCCCAAGATCTCCCTAAGATCATCCTCGCGAATCCCCTCTGCAACCAGCAGAGCCTGTTCTTGTACTGGGCACCGCATCTCACCTTGAAGTTGGTGGCATCAACCAGAAGATAGCGAATCTTGACTTTTTTTGACCAATTTCTCCATTTTTCTGGTTGAAACGCCTTGGATATAGGATTCTGCGATCGTCATTAACAGAGCTTGCTTACACGACAATATCGCTCAAATACGCTTGATTCAAATGGGAATTCTCTGAACTGGGGCTTATCAAGGGTTAATTCGCCAACTCGGGTCTTGAGAGTTCTCGATCTGGTGCCGTTTCGGTGTGCCTTCTCTGAGGGCTGCGCTCATAGGGGAGCGCGCCACTCTGCAGATATGCCTCAAATAGCATTACTGCGTTCAGGAACTCGGTTATAACCTGCTTCAGTCCGCTATTCGGATCTTTCACCTACGGGGAAAGAGTCCCGATCTCAATCGGGACATCGACAAGATAATTTATTACTAGCTCTAATGGTTGCATGGCCTTGTATCCTCCTTGTTTCGTGAAACAATTCAAGTATGGATACAGGCCTATTATAAATATAGCTGATGATCAAAATGCTGTCCCCATCAAGTCAGCATCCTATACCTCGTCCGGATTGTTACTACTATTTTACATCATAATCGAGACACTGCCGTAAGAGATGGAATGGAAATTAGCGTGCCTGTTGAGGCAAGCATGGTTATTAAAAAGGGCGGAGTTTAGGTTTAACTCATTATCCACTCGGAGGGGTTCACTCCAAAGCCTCGCATAAAGAACTATGATAACTGGAGGCGGGACGCTATCCGAAGGCTTCAATCATATTTTGGCTCCTCGCTGTTTCGTGTGGGTGGATTTAAGGGATCGCTAATCCTGTAGCTTGGTCCTTATAACGTCATGACTGCCGGGATTTGAGATTATCATGAGATGTGTCGCTACCTACCGACTCTGCGCCGAGATTCATGCCTGATATTATCATGATTGAGCCCGCCTACCGCTATCCTGAAGTTACCCACATGGAATAGCGAAGAGCCCATATTTTGTTTAAATCTCCGGCCAGCCTCCTCCAGATCGCCCTCCAAAGAAAACGTGGCGCTTCTGACCCGAATATCTCCCCATCTCTCATCTAGAGGCAGCTCCAATTCCGCCGGATAAACGAGAATCGCATCTTTACAGCCATTGGCCACCGCATAAGAGACTGCTTGGTAGATATCGTCGTTGGAGGGAGCTCCAACCTTGTATTTGGTATCTATAACGCATTTGGGCCGACGGGAAGGCTCCTCGTAGAGCAGGAGGTCCATCGTTATTGTTCTTCTTTGCTTGGGATCCACAATCATATCCTTCTGAGCTTCGATAGAGTAACCATCCATGGGATGTGCTTTGAGCCACTTTGCCACAAATCGCTCATAAAGAAGAGCCATATCTACCACGAAGGGTATCATCTCCCTTTTTCCGACTTTATGGGTAGGGCCCAGATGCTCCAGGAACAGCCGGCATAGAGCATGCATTGGCCTGTAGTCGTAATTCAGGCGGTTATAGAGCCGGCCGTGGCAAGCTTCAGGGCCGCATGGCGCTGGTTCCGCAAAAGATAGCAGCCTTCGATAAGCTTGAGATACAAACGGCTGTGAGCGCTCGGTACATAGTCCGCTTCGAAGCAGCTGCAGGAGTGTCCATGCCAAGATCCGGTTATCCTCAATATCAGAGGTGTGCTCCTCGAAGTGGCACTTGAGCTTCACTTCCCAGGGTCTTAGGCTGGCATTTTCCAGGTCTATTCGTCCTCGCACATATGCCAAATTATCTGAATTGGACAAATAGGTGTGATAGAATCCCCTTTGGCCTCTGTCTATTATGCGGCGAGCTAGCATATTTGCTAGCCGATCGTAGAAGTCCTCAAGGGTATCGCAGTCGAAGAGTCCCTTGTCAATTAGTTGAAAGCTTTTTAGATCGTAGGCGAATTCCAGCATCCTGAAGAGATTGGTAATGGAGACCCCAGGCTTAGGAAGCAACCTTATGCTGACTTCTGGCGTTAAGGGAAGGTATCCCACCCATCCCTGGGCAGTCAGCCTCCAATTGGAGTTGGGCATAAAAGAGTTCGTCTCTATGGCCACTTTGCCGCTATACTTCTGCTTGAGCATCTCAGCCGCCTCCAACGGTAGATCATCTCGGCTGACCTCCATAGTGGTGTATTCGAAAAGCTCGATCAGGCGGCAGGCGCTCATGGATTTAAACGGTCCTTTATGTTGTTCCATCGATAATTTTTCATCTTATCTGGGTCATTGAAAAAATATTCCTCTAGATAGGGCTCAATTTCCATCGTCCATATATCCTCAATTTGGGCTTCAAGGTCATTTCTGATGAAGTATGAGATTCCGACTTCATAATGAGGGTCACCAATTTCTCTATTCAGATCCGTCAAAACTTGGATCAACTTATCTATCGGAAAGCTTGTTTTTTCTCGTTCATGGTATAACTTTAGAGTACTGTACTTTGGCTGGAGCTTTAAAAAGGCAAATCTCCTTCGTAATGCATGGTCCACCAGTGCTATAGAGCGATCAGCCGTGTTCATCGTCCCAATTATCCGCACATTTCTAGGTATGCCGAATAGTTTTTCGTCTGCTGCCAGGGGCATCTCATCCTCTCTGTATTCGAGCAGGTACATCAGCTCGCCAAAGACTCGAGACAGATTCGCTCGGTTAATCTCATCGATTACCATGACACAAATATCTTTACAGCTTTTCGCCTTTTTGCAGAAATTTAAAAAATGCCCCGGAGTGAGGGAATACTCAAGTTTGCCGTTGTCACGGCTCTTGGGTCTTATTCCCTGGACGAAATCTTCATAGGAATAGGCCGGATGGAACTGAACGATCTCTTTGAAACCATCTCCTCCTCCAATGAGGTGCCTCGCAAGATGATTCGCAATAAAAGTCTTCCCAGTTCCAGGAGGGCCGTAGATTATGGCCTGGCCCTTTCGATTTATGGCTTTGATCCAGCTATCAAGGAGCGTTTTCTTTAAACCCGTCTCTTCTGAGCATTGCTCCAAAGAGTACTCAGGGTTTCTCTGTTTTGAATTTAAATAATAGATTAAATTGTGGACAGCTTTTGCTTCTTCATCAGACAGGGCAAAATTGGTCCCTTGAGGCTGAAGCAATATTTGCATGGATCTGAGCAGCGGATCGTTGAGAAGTTCCTGGCGTGATACTGTTGGTTCAAGCACGTATTCGATAGAGATGCGAACTCCTACGAATTCATCGCTGTTTTCTCCAGCAGCTTTCGGCTGAATAAATCTCTTCTCGGTTTCAAGGTCCTTTAAGAGAGCAGGCTCACTAAGGATTTTACCAGCTCCGACAATTCCAGCATTCTCTCCTGACCTCCAGAGGTAAACAGTATCACCTGCATGAATCTTTTCTCGATATCGATTTACTTTCCAAGTCATCTCCTTTAATTCTCTAATCGCCCCATCTATATCGAAAATACTGGGATTAACCTGGAATATCCAAGTGGAAGAGCTATCTAGAATAGTAAATTCAGGCCATTTAGTCTCCGGCTGAGATGTTTGAATAATCTTCAATGCTTCTGGATTAAGTCGCCAAAGATATCCCTCTTTAACACCACCGATGACGTTCAGTGGGCCGTCTTTGATAGTTAACTTATTGAGATCTTCGGAGAATTTGTTTAGAGGGATCGCCGGATTAAGATCCTGATAATCAACTTTAACCAGATGAACTTCATCAAACCTACCATATGGACGATTTGCAATAACAGCTGAGGTTGTGGCCCGGCTTACATAAAGCAATTTTCCATTTGCATAATGGATTATTATATCCTCTGGTACTATTTCTATAAGTCTCTCCCAGTGTGAAATGAATCGACTACTTTCAGTCCTTGTAGGTGCACAAATGACACCATCTTCGCGCTCTTTCCGGATTGAATCTCCTTGATTAACCCACCAAACGTTTCTTTCGGGGCGCTGATCTAGAAGCTTTTTGAGCTTTATGTCATCGAAAATAGACTCAGCAATTTCTTGCATATGATGATTCTTCCTCCAAGGAGTGGCCTTCCAGTCTCCAAATTTATCAGCAATATGTTTGAAAGACTCTTCGTAGGCCTTTCTTAGCTCACCCTCTAAAGGCTTGACCAATTCGATAGGTAATTTATAAAGCCTAATATTTAATTCATCATCAGCCTTGGCAAAGTCAAATGACTCAAATTTATTATAGATTTTGTTTTGATCTGCAGGAAGGGCTACATCGAATCTGTTTGGCCCGACGTCTGGGTTGCTAAACCCCAATACCAACCATTGCCCATAATTTAGATGAAGGGTTTTTCCTCCTGATGGACAAGTTATTGCAAAACGCTCGTCATTCGGGTCCTTGATCCCAAGACGATTAAGAGTCTCTCTCAATAGAGCAAATGCCCATTCTGCTTCTTCTCTATCTTTGAATATTTTACAAATCTCAGTCGAATCAAAAGGATTATAAATTTCATCGAATTCTTTTTGGGTTAGTTTGACTAGTGTCCTCTTCCAACCAGTTTTATTTATTCTTCTTGGAGTGAGGTCTTCCCATTCAACAGGAATTCTATGTCCATGCCGGACGTCTTCTACGAAGTAATAAGGCCCCGTGACCGTCCCAATGCCAAGCACTTCTGCGGTGCCTCTATTGGCTACGATTCTATCTCCTTCCTTGATATGAGCAAATTTCCATACTTGGTCCATCCCTATCCTATTCCAATCAGAGTGTTCTTTAAGGAGTTCATCACATCTAGCATTAAATTGGGATCTACTAAGCATGGAGATATCGCCCAGTTCATCCCATCCGATGGCTATGAAACCACCCTCACGACAGGCATCCCAGTTCCAGGCATTTTCTCCAGGGGCGATCTTCCAATATACCGTATTGCCTAAGTGATGATGCTTAATGGCTATTAACCAGTGTGAGAATTCATCGAAGAGATCCACAGCAAGCAGATCCTTTTTGCTGAGGATCTGGAAGTCTTCTTTTACATCCTCAATTAGGGAACGGGCAGTGCTATTGGCCTTTGGATACTCGGAAAGGCTTTGAATGTATGATTTATTCGTAAAGTAGTTGAGAACTCGACGAGACTTGTTGTTGATCAGAACGAATTTGTCGGGACGCAATGCGTTTAGAATAGGCGTCAAAGTGCCTGTTTGGAATCCTTTTGAGTACGGAGAATCTGAAAACTCAGTGCAAGCCTTAGAAAGTTGATCCGGCTGTTCATCACACAGACGGACGAAGCTCAGAATAGCATTGGCGACTTCAGACCATCCATCTTTTCTCCATCCTGCGGCTCCAAATTTGACCCTCAAATCGCTGGAAAAAGCAGGAGCTATTGATATCCAATTGCCTTGGTCTCGATTGGATGGAGTATCTGAGTAAGGCAGCAATTTTAAGAGAACCTGTTCTGTAACATCCTCACCACGACCAAGAGCAGCCTTGATGTCTTCAAGATTCTTGCGTGCCTGTTCTCTTCCTATCTCATAATAAGCAGAATGCTTCTCTCCTTCAGGTGACTGTAGAAAAGTGCTAGCAAATTCCTTAAAAAGATCCAGAAATTCATTGCGCTTTTCGGGTGTCATCACATATTTTTTAATACAAAGGGAGCGCGGAGGGTCACGAATTCCCCATCCTTTAGGGTGGGGATGAAGTGAACCCTCGCCCGGATTTCATGTTTTTCTGAGAATGATTAATGGCTAACGCAACCGATGCAGATAAGCGATTATCATGATGAGCAGATCCAGAAAACCGAAGGTTCGGATGTTTCTGGAATCCGGCTAACCTGGGCGCGCGGCCCGAAGCATACCCCGTCCTTTAGGGCGGGGTGGCCGCGCGCAGTTTGATTTTTGTCATAACACACAAAAATAAGGGATTGGACATCCACCATGTCTTGAGGTCCATATTCTTTTAAATCATCCTTGAGTTGATGGGAAAGCTGCTTGATAATGGCATAAGTCTCGCCAGATGGAGTGGAATTGAAGCCTAGATCTTCAACACCAAGATATTCAAAAAACGCCTTAGTAGCCATTGGTTTGATGAACATTTCTGTATCAGGATGGCACATGAAGAGGAAGTAAGTTGGGAATGTCCATTTATTGGGAAGCCCATTATCCTTAACAAAATTTAAGAAATTATCAAGCCTGTCTTGAGATGGACTTGATCCATGAAGGAGCTGAAATATCTGTCTGCTGAAAGCCTGTTTGCTCAGCTTATCGTCTTCAAGGATTGCTAAATCGCCTGTCGACGGTACGTTTATCCGAAGAAGATTCGTTGCATGCCCTATGCCTTTAAGCCTTGAGATAATTTCATCGAATTTACCCTCATCGAGCAATTTGCTCAGCTCAGCCTTACTCAATAGCTCGTTTGCTTTTGCTATGGCATCCCGCTTGTACTCGGTCTCGTCCTTTATGTAATTTGAATCTGAAAAATTGGTCCAGCCAGGATATGTCTTTTGCATCAATGAGATTAAGTCTGCAATCTTTTGTTTGTTAATTGGCATGTACTTCTCCCTTCAGCGGAGTGAACCCCTGATAGTAGACAGGTAGTTAAGCAATGGTATTTAAAGCAACCTCCAATTCGAACTGATCCGGAGACATGTAGTCCAGCGCCGAATGCAGTCTCTTCTTATTGTAAACCTTCTCAATAAAATACTAGATGTTTTCATAGGCATCAACAAATGTTCCGTACTCATTAAGATACACCCCTCGACCTTTAGAGTCTTGATAAAGCTCTCCGCAAACGCATTGTCATATGTATTCCCTTTTCTGGACATGCTGATCAGAATATTATGGTTTTTAATACAGTCAACATAATCTTTAGATGCATACTGCACCCCCTGATAAAACCTGATGCCGCTGTCTACCCTCTCTTTTTCTCTTTAGGTGAAATCAGAGTGCATAAGTCTCATCATAGAGGCACCAGGCGGCAGAAGGAGATCTTCTGTAGTGCACTGGCCTGCGAAGTGCCGCTGATGTATTGGATCTCCGGTTGAAGCGCCCTTTGGCCCTTTTATGATACCTCCCAACTCTTATATACGTTGCCTGTCGAATAGTTCCCGGCCTGCAATTGGAGGCATATTGATGAGATTCTTGGATGTAAGCTCAACTGGACTGAGAGTATCATTGATCATCCTCTCCCTCATAGTGGGAGGAATGGCTGCAAATGCTCAGCCGATTGTGGGCGCTGATGCCATCAGAATCATAAGCATAAGCCCCCAGGAGCAATGGATTGAGATAGCCAATCAGGGAACCGGCAGGATCGACCTTGAAGGCTGGACGCTCATCGATCAGGAGAACCGAACATATACATTCCCGGCAAATGTCACCCTTAAGGCCGGCTCCTCGATCACAGTTCACTCCCGGGATGGCATTAACACGCCCTCAGATCTATTCAACAGCAGCTTGCTTTGGGGCGAGATCGGCGCCGCCACATTGACGGATGCCACCGGCCGCATGATCTCCAGGTACATTTATCCGGTGGAGGTCACCTCCCCCCGGAGCTTGGCCGCTACCAGGCCCCTCACCCTTCCGGATGCCTTCTCCAGCGGCGGATTGAACCCCCCCTTCCAGCCGATGTACAGATCCCCCTCTGCCGGCGGCTGGAGAGGCTCAAGCTCTCGTCCCACAGCGAATATGACCGGCCATCCCTTCATCTGTCACGGCGGCCCCCTCAACTGGGCCTGGACCAGCGGCCTAGGATAGCTATCCAGCTGTATGCTCCAGTGCTCCGATGGCACAATTCCTCGATTCCCCAATCCCCCAATCCCTCAATTTTTGTACTTCGAAATGCAGATGAATATGTATGAGCTTTTGGCGCTCACCTCTGCCCTCTTCCCGGCGGGCCTGCCGGGCAGAGCCTTCCTCTCCCTCTATGAGCCCTGCCGCCGGGCCCGCTCAAAGCCATCCCCCCTCTGGGCAGATCCGGCCCCAGCCCGTGCACTGCCCTCGAATAAATCAGCATTGCCTGCCGCAGTCGTACATCTTCAGCCAGCAAGCAATGGATAGCAGTCATATGAAGTTCATATAATGATTACTCATTTATTTCTGGCAGGAGACTATACTTCCATTGAAGAGCAGAGGCATTGGAAATCGAGAAAGGAGGATCGAAAACCAGGAGAATAAATGACGAAAAAAGGAGAGAAAAGATCAAGGAGAATGAGGGATAAGAAATGAGAAAAAAATTAGCTGTTGTCTTTGCCTGTATAATTCTGGCATTCATTGGATCAAGCGTAGCAGATGGGGCAAGGGACTGGTTATCCAGTGGTTATGTGGTCACCGGCTACTACCCCGCAGCCGTTTGGGGCCCCACAACCTACTACTATGGATACTTCGACTATGCCGCATCCGATCCGTGGTACAGATATGTTGCAGGACCATACCTCAATAGCTGGTACTGGCCGTCTTGGTATTATCGAAGCTATCCAGTAAGCTACTACCGCCCTGCTTATTGGTATGGTTGGCCCTGGACGTATTCAGTTTATTATTGAACTGGGGGCGCCAGAAGATCGCCCTGACGCTGCCTGCTCTGGGATAGCAGGCGATCCTCTGGCTGCGCCGTCCGCCCTGTGCCTGTCTTGAACTGTGTCTGCCTTGAAGTTGGAGTCGGAGTCAGCCTTGCAGGTGCCCCGGCTTGATCGCTCAATCAGAGCATCTGCAGCCCCGGGCGAATATCTTTTCTGCCTCTCTGCATCTACTCTGCATCTACTCTGCATCTACTCTGCATCTATTCTGCATCTATTATCTTTTCAGCCCTCTGCTTTGAGGGAGCCTGCTTCTGCCAAGAAAATCCGTAAGCCATTCCACCTGGCCGGGGGGCATGGCCCGCTTCCCCTGGATGATCTCCACCACCAGATCGGCCACCTCCTGGGGGCTACGTCCAGTGGTATCGATCTCATCCACCCGATCTGAGAGCTCCACCGCCTCCACCAGTATCACATCCAGTGCCTCAGCCTCCAGATTCTCCCTGATCTTCTCCGGCAGGTAACCCCTATTCTCCAGCCGGGGCTCAAGCTCCCGGGGTGAAAGCCGGAGGACTATCGACCAGGGGGCGAAGTGATGGGAATAGTGGCCTTCAAGGATGGAGATCTCCCCGGAGTCCATCTCCGCCAGATGCTCTGCCAGTCCATCCATATCCGCCTCCAGGCAGCCTCTCAGCGGGTCGGTGCCCAGATTCAGGCCGCTCCGGACCAGGGCGTTTATGTCTATCACCCGGTAGGGCAGGAGATGAGCGACGGTGGTCTTTCCCGTCCCCGGGGTGCCGGTCAGGGCGATATGCATATCAGCGCTGAATCTCCCTGTAGGCGGCCAGGAACTGCTCGTTCTCAGCCGGGGTTCCCACTGTCACCCGGACATGATGCTCTCCCGCCCCCCGGAATGGGCGGCAGTCACGGATGATGATCCCCCTTTGCAGGAATCTCTCGACAAATGTCTCCGAGGCCTCCTCGGTTTTCAGGTAGAGGAAGTTGCCCTGAGAGGGATGAGACTTGATCTCTTTTTGCAGGCGCTCGCGTTCCATTCTGATCTTGTCCACTGACTTGTGCATATAATCAAGGTCCGCAAGAGCTGCCACGCCGGCGGCCGCAGAGGCACAGGATATGGCAAAGAAGGGCGGCGCCGCTCGCCGGTACTCCTGGGCCATCCACTGGGGCATCAGGGCATAGCCCAGGCGCATGCCCGCCAGGCCGAAGGCCTTGGATAAAGTCCGTCCCACCACCAGGTTATCATATCTGCCGACCAGCTCCGCCAGGCTCTGCTCTGCAAACTCCACATAGGCCTCATCTAAAAAGACGATGGCATCAGTTGTCTCCAGAAGTTGGCAGAGCTCATCCTCTTTCAGGACGTTTCCTGTGGGGTTGTTGGGCGAGCAGAGGAAGGCCATCTTAACATCCTTTGGAATTGTATCCTGGATCTGGAAGTCTAGACCACGGGGGGAGAAGAGGGGCCTGGCCCCTGCCAGGATGGTCAGGATCTCATAGTAGCTGAAGGTGGGGGTGGGGATGAATGTCAGATCGCCCGCCTCCAGAAAGATGCGGGTCAAGGTCTCCATCACCCCGTCCATGCCCGCACCTATGACTATCATCTCCTCCGGAAGACCGGTATAGCTGGCCAGCGCCTCTGAGAGCTCCTCAGGCTCTGGGTATCTCTCTGGGGAGATCTTCTGCAGGGCTTCTTTCACCTGGGGGCTGGGGCCGTAGGGGTTCTCATTGCTGCCCAGCTTCACAATCTCCTTTGGGTCCAGTCCATAGCGGCGGGAGATCTCTGTGAAGCCCTTGCCCGCCACATAAGGCCGGAGCTGCTTTATGCTCTCCCTCACCTTCTGCCTAGATGAGCTCACCTATGACCGCCACCACTCTATCTATCTCCTCCTCTGTCACCACCAGGGGAGGGATGAAGCGGAGGGTATGCTCTCCTGTATTGTTGATCAGGACCCCTCTTCTCAGAGCCTTCTCCACCAGCTCTTTGCAGTCGCTGTCCAGATCCACTCCGACCATCAGCCCCAATCCGCGAACCTCCCGGGGCTTGAGCTTCTCCAGCTCCGACTTCAGACGAGCCCCCATCTCGCGGGAGCGCTCGACCAGCCCCTCCTCCTTTATAACCTCGATCACTGCCAGGGCAGCGGCGCAGATCAGAGGACCTCCGGCGAAGGTGGAGCCGTGATCTCCCTTCTGGAAGGCCCCGGCGATATCGCCGCGGGCGAGCATCGCTCCCATGGGCAGGCCTCCGGCCAATGCCTTGGCCAGACAGATGATATCCGGCTGTACTCCGGAGTGCTCCTTGGCAAACCACCTGCCAGTCCGGCCAAATCCAGTCTGCACCTCATCCAGAATGAGAAGGGCTCCCCGGTCATCGCATACATCCCTCGCTGTCCGGAGATAATCCTCCTCCGGCACATAGACCCCTGCCTCTCCCTGCACCGGTTCCAGGATCACTGCACCCGTCTCGGTGGTGACCGCCTCCTTCAGGGCCTCGCCATTGTTATAGGGCACGAACTGGGCCTCCCGTAGAGGGCGAAAGGGCTCTCTGTAGGCACTCTTGTAGGTGAGTGCTAAGGCTCCCAGGGTGCGGCCATGAAATGCCCTCTCTGCAGCCACTATCCTCTCCTTTCCCGTTCCCCGGCGGACCAGCTTGAGCGCCGCCTCTATGCTCTCCGCCCCGGAGTTGCAGAAGTATGCCCGCTCCATGCCGGTGAGCCCATTCAGCTCTTCCGCCAGCAGAACCTGGTTTTCTGTGTAGTAGAGGTTGGAGGTGTGGATGAGGGCTGCAGCCTGACGGCTGACCGCCTCCACCAGCTTTGGATGGCAGTGGCCTATGCTGTTCACTGCTATTCCGGCGACGAAGTCCAGATACTCCTTTCCATCGCTATCCCAGACCCTGGCACCCCTTCCCCTGACCAGGAGAACATCCTGGCGGCCGTAAGTCTGGAATATGGATTCGGATTCCCTTTTCATCAGATCTCTCTTGTCCATCATAAGATTGATTCCCTTTCCTCTAGATGCTCTTTGCAAACCTCAGGCTCATTTGAATCTGGCGATTAACATCCCGGCTGGTTATATCCATATGGCCTGGATACATAATCTCCACATCCAGCTCCGTCAGCCTCTGGATGGAGCGGACCAGATCCTCAGTGCTGCCGCCGAACATATCTGTCCGGCCTATGTTCCCGTCTGGGAATACAGTATCCCCGGAGAAGAGAACCTTCTGCTTTCTCTCATATAGGCATATGCTTCCCTGGGAGTGGCCCGGGGTCTCCAAGACCTCCAGCTTCCATTCTCCGGTATCCAGGACCATTCCCTCTTTCAGCGTCTCATCCACCCTGTACTCCGGGGCCTGCTGGCCGAATAGGTATGCAACCGACGCCAGCTCGTCACCTATGCAGCCCACCTCCTTCTCACTGAGCATCAAGCGCGCTCCCGTCGCCTCCTTCAGGGCGGGAGCGGCTCCGGCATGGTCATGATGGCAGTGGGTGAGGACGATCAGCTCGATCTTGGTGGGATCGATGAATCTCTTGATATTCTTTAAGGTCGGCCCGGCCATCATTCCTGCGTCCACCAGTATGGGCCTTCTGTCCAAGACCAGGTAGACATTGCCATCGAAGGCGGCACCGCTAACCTTATGCACTTCAACCATTGATAAACACCTGCAGCGAGAAAGTTGCTCCTACAATATATTAGTTGGTAACAATGACCCTGATGGAAGAGGCAATTAGAGGGCGTGTGCCCCCGAGCATCGCCCAGGTGGCGGGGAGAGAGGGAATAGATCCGGCAAAGCTGGCCCGGCTGGTGGCGGCGGGCAGGGTGGTCATTCCGGCAAACATCCGCCGGGCTGAACTGGATCCCGTAGGCATAGGGGAGATGCTGACAGTGAAAGTGAACATCAACCTGGGAACATCCCAAAACCTCGACTCCCCCGAGGCAGAGGTGGAAAAGGCTCTGGCGGCAGTGGAGGCGGGAACGGACGCCCTGATGGATCTGTCCACTGGAGGGGACCTGGACCTGGTTCGCAGGAGGATACTGGCCTCGGTGAAGGTTCCATTGGGCACAGTTCCCATCTATCAGGCCGCTGTGCAAAAGGAGCTGACCTGTCAGGGGATGTTCAATGCCCTGGAGCGGCAGGCGCGGGATGGGGTGGACTTTGTCACTGTTCATGCCGGTGTGAACAAGATATCACTGGAGAGGCTGAGGCAGGACCCCCGCCTGATGGGGGTGGTGAGCCGGGGCGGGTCCCTGACTATGAAATACATCGCTGATACCGGCGAGGAGAACCCCTACTACCAGGAGTTCGACTATCTGCTGGAGATGGCCAGGGAGTATGATCTGACCCTCTCCCTGGGCGACGGCCTGCGGCCGGGCTGCATTGAGGACGCCTCGGACCGGGCCAAGTACACTGAGTTCATCATGCTGGGAGAGCTGGTGAGAAGGGCGCGGGCCGCTGGGGTGCAGGCCATGGTGGAGGGGCCGGGGCATGTGCCTGCAGATGAGATCCAGACCAGTGTACGGGCGATGAAGCACCTGACCGATGGAGCGCCCCTCTATCTTCTCGGCCCCCTGGTGACGGATGTTGCCCCCGGCTACGATCATATCACTGCTGCCATGGGAGGGGTGATTGCGGGCATGGCGGGGGCGGACTTCCTCTGTGCCACCACCCCCTCTGAGCATCTCGATCTTCCCACCAGAGAGGATGTAGTTGAGGGGGCATATGTCACTCGCATTGCCGCCCATGCTGCCGACCTCACCCGACCGGGGGTGAGGGAAAGAGCCCGGTCCTGGGATCTGCAGATGGCCCAGGCGAGGGCAGCTCTGGATTGGGACGGCCAGTTTCGGGCAGCGATAAACCCCTCTCTGGCAAGGCGGATCAGGCACAGGCGGGGGCTGGAGACTGACACCTGCACCATGTGCTCAGAGCTGTGTGCCATCCGCCTGACCAGGGAGGCGATGGAGAAGGGGAGGAATAAGGATCAAGAAAGCGCCTGATCCAGGTTCAGCTCTGGTAAATTTGGGATTTTGAGGGCCTGGATCATCTCAGCTTATCCGCCCCCTGGGGGGCGAGCTTGATTATCTGCACCGGCTCGATGATTATGTTGGAGATGGCAGCGGCCTTTCCCCCCTCCACAGTATTGATCGCCCGGACGGATATCCCTATGACTTTTATATCCAGGCGGTTCTCAAGGCCGCCGCCAGGGCCTGCCCCTCTCGGCAGATTCTGCTCACTGCTGTTCTCTCTGCCCTCCGGGGAATGGCTGGCAGTCTGTCTGCTCTCCTGTGAATATGCAGCAGATAAATTCTCCAGCTTCGCCCTCAGATTGGCCTCATCCATAAGAGCCCTCTCCCTTTGGCAGGAGATGCTATCCCGGGGAGATGCACTGAAGGGCAGGCATCTCGATGGCTTATGGAGGGCATCTGCGATCTCACTGGAGGTGATGGGCCCGGCCGGATGGCCTGGAGGCGGCCCGGCTAATACTGGGCCCGATAAGAGAAAAATTAATAGAAGGCCCGCCATTATGGCATTCGCGGGTCTCCGTGAAATCTTCATATCTATCCTTTCCGGATCGATTGGCCTGTTATCACTGCTGGTTGGCCACCACCTTGACGTTGTTAGTGGCGGAGGCGAATCCGAATGCCAGAGCGTCTCTATTGCCGACCTTGATCTGGTCTATATTGACCTTGATGCAGCAATCCTGACAGATGGATCCACTATCGCAGCAATTGCATTCTCCAGTATCCTGGTTCTTGAGGATCTCCAGATTATTGGTGGCCAGGGTCACCGGTGCCCTATGCCAGGGAACACCAAAGGCCAAAGCCCTGTCATTTCCTATGGTCATGGTGTCTACATTAGTATCCTGAAACCCAGGGAAACTGAATGCCGATCCCTCTGTCTCGAATATTCCGCCGTTCTTTCCGAGAATATCTATGCTGCCCATGCCGCCCATATCCTGTGCAAACACAGGAATTGAAAGCAAAGCTACAGCCAGCACCAAAATTACTCCCTTCTGTCTAATAATCTCACCCCTTTTGTTGTTTGATATCAATATAGTTTGTATCTATAATATTTATCTTTTTTGGTGAAAGATGCAGATTCTGTATAATCCCTGCCGCCTGGATTTTATATAAATTTCAATAAATTTATCAAATTATGTGGATAGTCTGTGGCGGAGGATCACTCTTTTTGCCCTTGCTTCTTTGTAGTGAGGCCCAGCATCCCGATTTCACCATGGTGAGGTGGAGGCACAGAGGGGGGTGGAGGTACAGAGAGGGGCAGAGAATGGCCCCAGGTTCGCTCACAGAAAGCAGAGGACTGTAAAGGCCGGGTTATGCCACTTCGGATTAATCAAATATGAGCTTGCGGACCTTCATCGTGGCCAGGTCGACAATCGGCGCTACAGCACAGATCGGTTGAATGTTCATCTTCTTCTGGAAATCGGTCTGAGACTGCCAGGTGCCGCTGTTTATCACTGCCACCCCCTTGTAGCGGGCGATTCCCACAGTGTGGACATGCCCGCAATGGAGTATCGCCGGGGGGCGGGAGATGACATAATGATCCTCGTGCTCCGGTGCAATGGAGACCCGACTGCCGTAGATGGGTGAGAGATGCCTTCTCTTCAGCATCTCGATCATCGCTCTCTCCGGATTGGCATAAGCAATGCCAGGCAGGCGCAAGACCAGATCGTCTATACTCCGGCCGTGGTAGATCAGCACTGAAATGCCGCTCAATGTAACAGTGGCCGGGTTTCCCACGAAGAGCATATCCGGGCGGAAGTACCTCTGCACCTCCTGGGGCAGAGCGGGCTGGGGCTCTGCCTGGCGCACAATATCGTGGTTGCCCGGAGAGATGATGATCTTGATGTCGCTTCTAATGGCATTCAGCAGCCCTGCAGCCGCCTCATATTGAGAGTATATATCCAATATCGCCAGGTCGTTCTCCTGGCCGGGATAGATACCAATGCCATCCACCAGGTCCCCGGCAATCACCAGATACTCCACCTGGGCGGCAAGGCCTGAGGGATCATCCGCCTTTCCATTCAGCCAGTCAGAGAACCTCTGCCAGGCATCGCTCATAAAGTACCTGCTCCCCACATGGAGATCGGATATGAGTATGGCATGGCCGCTTCCCCTCGCCAGGGGGGCGGTGTGGTTGGGCATATCCGGCCAGAGGATCGACCTGATATAAATTCTTCCATTTCCGTCCGATATGCCTGTAACCCCTATCACCTCATCGGGAATTATCTGCTCAGACTCCTCATATGCCTCTCCATCCTTCTGGATGACAGCCACAACCACCCCGGTGGGGTCCTCCAGCTCTATCACCCGGTTGCCTTTGGTGGTATTTCTGATATCCAGGACCATGCCGATGAGAGAGACCTCCCGGCCTGATGTGCTCTTTCCCAGGGACTCTATCGGCCGGGAGTTTATCCGCCGGGAGAGGATCTCTCTGATCTTTGCATATCTATCCCGGAAGTAGCAGACGAAGTCATCATACTCGCCCACACAGGTGGAACGCCCGGTTATGTCACAGTGCAACCGGGCAGAGTGCTCAGCAAGGTGAGCGCCATCTGCAATGGAGTCCGGGAGAGGCCCGGCGACGGTTGGGCTGATCGGGGCTGCCAGTTGGGTCCGGGGGGCGGGGGGGGAAGGAGTGGCTCTGGGGGAAGCAGGCGGGGCAGGCTGCGCGGGAGGGCTTCTTTGGGTGGGGGAGGGGGAAGTGGCACGGCCGGCTCTATCATCTGAGGATGGCTGGATGAGGCCATTGATATGCTGAATCCCAATCACTGCAACCGATCGATCCACACAGCCGATGATGCGGCGGAGGAGATCCTCTCTGCTTCCCTGGTAGCGGCATATGGCCTCCAGGGCCTCCGGCTCCAGCTGGTAGCCCTGATCGGCAAACCTCTGCACAATCTCTCGGCCTTGGGCTGGAGTGCTCTGGATGGACTTGGGGGATATCTGCAGCATCGAAAGGAGTATAAGAATGTACCAACTGATAAATGTGGCTGATGAAGATCGGAGAATGGTTTAACAATCTGCCTGTTCCGGAGCTGGCCAAGGACATAATATTCGTGGCGGTGGTGGTAGGAGCTATCTCCCTCCTCTCCCAGCTGGCGCTGGGTCTGTGGACGCCCATGGTGGCGGTGGAGTCGGGAAGCATGGTGCCCAATCTGAATGTGGGAGATATCATCCTCGTCCAGGGGGCGAGCCGCACTGAGGTGATTCCCTGGGATGAGGCAGAGAAGAAGAACTATACTGCATTCAACAATCCCGGAGATGTCATCCTCTACCGGCCCTATGGCAAGGAGAGCCTGAACCTCCTCGACCAGTTGAAGATGCTCCTGGGGATGCCGCCCGGCCAGGGCAAGGCCATACCCATAATTCATCGTGCTCTGTATTATGTAGAGGAGAATGAGCCGATGTGGGAGGGAGGGCCAAAGGCACCCTTCGCCGGATACATCACCAAAGGGGACCACAATGCTGTCATAGACCAGATGGCAGGCCAGACCCTGGGAATGGCCAATATGTCGTACTTCGATCAGCATCGCGATGAGATCATGCGCGTGGGCCGTGATGTATATCTGGACAAGAACACCGGCCTGCTCCTTTACCAGACCGGGAACGGGACATATGTGGGCGACGGCATCAGCTACTTGACCCCAGTCAAGGAGGAGTGGGTGATTGGAGTGGCCAGGGTGAAGATCCCTATGGTGGGCTACATCAGGCTGCTGCCCAATATAATCTCCGATAGGATTCACAGGATCATCAGATAGCCAAATGCCGGATAAAACGGATCGCAGGGATTTAGTGCAGCCGGTGGATCAGCTTCCCTCTTCTCCTGAGCCCGGATTCCACCTTCCCTGCACTGCCCAGTGGTCCAGATGATAGGGCTCCAGATCATTGATCCCCATGAGCTCAAGCCCGATCAGCTTTTTCAGCTCTGACTGCAGAACAGCCCTGGGGCTTGCTGTGGTATCCACCGAACGGCTCTTGAGCAACAGACACAGCCCTCCTCCGGGACGAAGATACCGGGCGCAGTTGAGGGAGGCGATCTGGGCCTGATTCCTCTGGGCCACATCCTGATAGATCAGGTCCACCGGCTCTAAGAGCGGGGCATAATCCTCCGGCTTTGCTGCATCGGCAAGGATGGGAATGATGTTAGTGCGCCTCTCGCACAGCCTGATCAGGTCGCGCATGGAGCGGGCGGAGAACTCCACTGCATAAACCAGTCCTTCGGAGACTATATCTGCCAGGTGGCTGGCAGTGGTGCCGGTGGCAGCCCCCAGATACAGTATCTTGGAGTCCATCCTCAAGGAGAGGGCCTGCCCCTTCCCTTTCAGGATGAGGGCGGCGAGCTTGGAGCGGTATGGGTCCCAGAGGCGGTAGCCGTTCTGAATGCGCTCTCCATATACCGGCACTGCATCTGGCGATCTCGTCGCCAGCCGCGCAGCATCCCTCTCCTGGAGTATGAAGATGCCTGGAGCGATCTCTTCCGGGGACATCGAGAGGCTGCCGCCTTCCTTTTGATGCAGAACTACAGCTCCTTTCCCAGGGAGGTGGTGGTCAGTTTGACATGCTTTACGCCCTTCAGGGCCATCATCTTCTCAGTTGCTATTCTCACATCCTTTCCCTCTCCCCGCAGGACGATCACCTCCAGGCAGTTGTCATGGTCCAGATGAACATGAAGGGTGGACTGGATGATGTCGCCTGATTCATGCTGAATCTCTGTCAGATTCTCCACCAGCCCTCTTTGGGAGTGGGAGTAGACCAGGGTGATGACCCCAACTCGCTCACCCTGCACATCGCTCATCCATTCATAATGGACGATGTAATTTCTGATTGCATCCCTTATACCCTCGGAGCGCGAGGAGTAGCCGCGCTTCAATATTATCTCGTCGAACCGGGAGAGAAGCTTCTCTGGCAACGAGACACCTATCCTCATCAATTCCTGTTCCATTTATAATCGCGGTTAAAATACAGTTGATATTTAGTAATAAGCTTTATGGAGGAAAATCGGAAAATCATAATTGACTGAGTGGAGGAACCACAAAGTCTTTCCCTGCTCAGGTCAGGATGATATCATGCCAGATATTGCACTCATCGGCCAGAGGACTCTGCTCTTTGAGAAGCTCTTCCAGGATGTAGGAGCAAGCTATCAGTTCCTCTCGCCTCTTATTTTAGGGAGCCCCTTTCTCCCCCATTACCGGATGGTGATGATCCCCTCCGGTTTCGCCAATCCGGAATACTCCCAGACCCTTCCCGGCCTGGTGAGGGCGAGATCGAGTATAGAGAGCTTTGTGAAGGATGGGGGGGTGCTGACGGTATTCGGCCCCCTGATCCCGGAGCATGACTTCGATTGGCTGCCTTTGCCCCTGAAATACATCTGCGAGATGAGCACTCAGAGCGTCACCCCAGTAGGGGAGGACTGCTCCTGCCTGCTCTGCACCCCCACACCGGAGTGTGATGGCTACCTGATCCCGGGAGAGGGCTTCGAGACAGTGGTTAAGGATGATAAGGGCAGGGCCATTCTGGTCATGGCCCGATACGGCCAGGGGCTCATTGTGGCCACCTCTGTGCATGAGTTTCCAGCGGCAAAGTACATAAGGTGGGCCCTGGATAAAGCCCGGCCCGCTCGAATCTGAGGGCTGAGGCCGATGCCGGACTCCCGCCAGGAAGAGGAGTTTCTCCTGATCAAAAAGAAGAGCAGGTTGCGCCAGGAGATCGAAGAGCTGCTGCAGAAGAGGGGGCTGGTATGGGAGGAGCGGGTGGCGGTGATAAACCTGGAGAGCAGGGAGTGCCACTACTTCCCCGACTACCCGGAGGCGATGAGGTTTCTCCGGGGAAAGAACGGGCGCTGGTATATCGCCACCCCCGGCCTGCGAAGACTGGAAGGGGGTGGGCTGGAAAGGGATGACATGCACCATTGATGGGTGGTGGGGATGATCGCGGCGGCTATTTTTGATCAATCATATAATTTATATTATATTCATTATCTTAATCACCATCATTATTATCGATATCTATATCGTCATCACCATTATTATTTGTTCTGACTGCCATGAAATGCCCTTGGGCATCGGAATTTCTCACTTGAGCAAAGAAAAAAGAGGTGCGATGAATGGATCATCGCCCTTAGAAATGGAACTCGACATGGAAGGGTAAATAGAAGATCCATACGAAGTAGATCACCATGGCGATTAAGCCCAGGGGCACGCCAAGCCTTGCCCATTCCTTGCTGGTGATTCCCAGCTTGCCTGCGGAGATGATGTTGGGGATGTTGCCGGGAATAAGCATGCCGCCGGATATGAGAAGGCCCATCAGAACCGCCTGGATCTGATCCAATCCCATGGATGGGCTGATCTCAGCGGCGGTGAGGGTGGCATTATCCAGGATGGCGGAGATCATATTCACCCAGTAGAGGATCTGAGGAGCTATCCCCAGGATGTACTTGTCTATTACCACCTTCATCCCCGAGCCGAGGAGCAGGAGGGCCATGACGAATATGTAGACCTTGGCTGCCCTTATCACAACCTCTCTTAAGCCGCCGTCCTCCTCCTCAGCGACCACGCACTCTGCCATCTTGGCCTTGCCGGTGAAGAGCATGGCCAGAAGGCCGAAGGCTATACAGCCGGGTATGATGTATATTGCCAACTGATTGAAGAGGAAGAAGAACCCGGCATGATAAGGCTCTCCCTGCAGCTTGGTGATGGCGATGGTGGAGAGGGGCTCGCCCACTGGGGTGAGAACTGCTCCCAGGCCTATGGAGAAGCAGGCGATGATGACCAGATTGATCTTGGTCTGGCGGTCGAAGGGCATGCAGTTGAATAGCTCCACCAGGAGGAGCGAGGCGATGATGGCGGTGATTATGCTGGAGGAGAGTCCCAGGATGACCACAATCAGAAATACCACGATCTTAAGGGGGATAATCTTGAGGATACTGTTTATCCCTCTCTGAGCATGGGAACGCCCATAGTGGAAGATCAGGCCGGCCAAAAGCACTGCAGGGACTATTCCCTTTATCACCGGCTCTTGGACTGCCTCCATTACGATATGCATATTCCAGCCGATGAGTTCCAGCTGTTGCTCTGTATAGCCCAAAGTCTCAACGAGATTGGCCTTGTTGTAGAAGTTCGATACCGTCACTGCCAGAACGCCCATGACGAACAGAAAGGCCTCCAGGTTGCGTTCGATCTTCTTGACCACGAATGGTCCGACAAGAACAATTAGTACAATGACAAATAAGCCAATGTCCAGTGGGTCAAATTGCACAAATATTCCCTCCAATATCTATAAGATCTTCATCATCAACGATCTTCATCTCTGCAGGCCAGAGGCTGCCATCGGGGCTCATGGCTCTGAGCATACGGCCAGATAATTCCATCTCCCCCCAATTCTGTACAAGCTCTCTACAAGTCGAAACCATATAACCGCTCCTCTCATTCCTGCATCGACAGATCCTCTCCCTATCTGGAGAGTCTCTTACTGAGATGCTCAACCCAATATTAAATGCTTTTGGTTTTCGTTTTAGGGACTCAAACCGGCTTGATCACAAAGTAGAGGATCAAATCCCGTTGAATCACAAAAAAAAGGAGCATTAAGCAAAAATAACTTATATAAAGCGATATATTTAGGAATATAGTGATAATGCAGATTATACCATGTCCAAAGCAATTTTTATGGTTAGGTCGGCCTCTGTAGAACAAACAATGATGAATCAAGCAGGCGAATGTTAATATAAAAAATAATCGGGGTTAAAAAGGAAAGATAGCTAATAAGACGCCATCTTTTCCTGCCTTAATATCAGAACCGGCCTGGATGCAGAGTTGGCCACATCATAGGCTGTGCTTCCTATTCTGCCCTTCTTTATGGCTGAGGCTCCCTGGGAGCTGATGGCAATCAGGGAGACATCCTCTTTCTCTGCCTCTGATTTGATCACCTCCGTTGATTGGCCCACGACCACCTTAGAAGTTACCTGTATGCCGGCGGCCTTCAGGCTCTGAGATATCTCTGCAACCTTATCCTTGGCTAGGGCGACGTTGGCGTCGATCTCCTCATCGGTCTCCCCTTTGGATACGACATTGAGAAGCACTATCTCGCCAATTCCCTTCAGGCTCTTCAGGAAGGAGAGGGCGACCTCGGATTGCTGGGAGAGATCAGTGGGGAAGAGCACCTTGGCGAAGACCCGGGCGCAATACTTCTCCATGGTGCTGTCCTCCAGGGTCTTGTAGCGCATGATCAGGAGGTGGGTCTTGCCGAAGCGGAGGACATTTCGGGAGGCGCTTCCCAGCAGAGCGCTCATTATCAGGCTTCTTCCCCTCGCCCCCATGGCTACCAGGGAGACATCCTCATCCATTGCCACCTTATTGATGGCGCTTGCCACCTCGCCTTCCAGAACAGATACCACCTTCACATTGACGGCAATCCCCGGGGTCCTGATGGCCTTTGCCTCCTCCTCCAGCTTCTTCTCGACATCCTTCATATCCGATACCGGGTCCCAGACCCTGGCGAGAGGATCCCTAGAAATGACATTAAGGAGAAGTACTTCTTTCAATCCTGGCATTTCGCCGATGCATTCGATCACTTTCTTGGCATGTGCGGAGAAATCTGTAGCAATCAACACCTTTTCAAACATTTCTAGCTCACCTTACAACTCTATTTCCATTTCCTTATATTTCAATCTATTTCAGCAGAGCGGGTTGCCGAAGGACTCCTCCTCCAGCTCCAAGAGCTTTTGCCATGCTTTTTTGCACTGACAGTTAAGATCATTGAAGATACTGACATCCTGGGTGAGGTCATGTTTTCTGATCGCCTCCGCCAGGGAGGCATCGCACAGGCCGCAGTTATGGGGCCCCCGCCTGGTGCCTGCGCCCACTGGATCGCAGATGACCGGAGGGGGTGAGGCCTTCAGGACCTCAAGAGCGGACCACAGCCAGGGGGGTCTGAACTCCCCTCGCTCCCACATCCTCTCCACAGGGGTATTGCGCTGCACATTGCAGAGGTTGAGGGAGATCATATCTGCATAAGGGCGGGCCGCCCGGACAGAGGCTATGGCATCCCTCAGGGCCTGGCCCTCAGTCAGCAGGGGGGGCTTCAGCAGAATGTAGGCCTTGACCCCTCCTCCCAGGCGGCGCACCTCCTCCGAGGCGCGAACGAAGTCCTGGAAGAGAAAGCCCTTGCGGATGAGCTGCTCTCTGATCAGATCGTTTGCCGTCTCAAGGCCCATGGCAAACTCGGTCTGCAGGCGAGAGAGGCACTCTTCCACTGCACTGGAGTTCACGTACTCTGGCCGGGTCTCGATGATCAGCTTCTCGATCCCGGCGGCCTGCAGGCGGCGCAGGATCTGGTCCCTGGATTTCGCAGGCATCTCCTCCGGGTCCAGGAAGCTGCCGCTGGTATAGATCTTGATCACGCTCACCTCAGGAGAGCATCTTTCCATGCCCCTCTCGAATTGGGCGATGAGGTCATCTGCCGAGGCGGGCGCGCCCTCGCTGGCATAGCCGCACATGGTGCAGCGGTTCCAGCGGCATCCCCTAGTGCGCAGGATCATGGTGAGGGCCTGGGCAGGGCGCCCATCCACCAGATCCTGGGAGCGCCAGACGCTGACCGGCCTTCTTGGGTCCAGCCTATCCCCTGATCCTTTCATCTTCTTGCCTTTCATCCTCTGCTTTTCATCCTCTACCCCAGATACTGCAGAGCACTGATGCCGGCTGAGGCGCCCTCGCCCACAGCAGTCGCTGCCTGCATCCGCCCGCCGGTCAGGTCCCCGGCGGCGAACACCCCGGGCATGCTCGTCTCCTGATTGAGGCGTTTGACCTTGATATAGCCTCCAGTGGTTATATCCAGCCCCAGGCCCTCTGCCAGCTCTATGTTGGGCTTCATGCCCATCTCTACGAACACCCCGTCCACCCTCAGGGAGCGGGGGGTTTTTCCCACATCGAACTGCACGCCCTCCACAAACTCCTTCCCCTGGATCTCAGTGATACGGGCGCCGAAGGTGGCGGCGAAGTTGGTGAGGGACTTCAGCCTCTCCAGATAGATCGGCTCTGCCACCAGCCTCTCTTTGGGGGAGAGGAGGTGGACTTTGCTTGCGATATTGGCCAGATATAGAATTGCCCTGGCTGCGCCATTGCCATAGCCTATCACCGCCACGTTCTTGTTCCGGAATAAGGCGCCATCGCAATGGACGCAATAGGAGACCCCTCTGGCGGTCAGCTCCGCCTCTCCCGGAACTCCGATCTGGCGGTGGCTGGCTCCCATGGCCAGGATGATCGCCCTGGCCTCATACTGCCAGTTCTCTGTCTTCAGGCGGAAGAAGTCGCCCAGGTTGACTATCTTCTCCACCTGCTCGACCTGGTTCTCCACTCCGAACCTCTGCGCCTGGGCCAGAATCCTCTCCGATAGCTCAATGCCGTGGATGCCATCTGGAAAACCGGGATAGTTCTCATAAAGGCCACCCATGGCAGTCTGTGAGCCATAGATGCTGCCCAAGACCAGCGTCTTCTTCCCACCTCTTGCGCAGTACATGGCTGCGGTCAGCCCAGCCGGGCCTGCTCCTACTATGACCACATCATACAAACGAATTCACCATAAACCAACTTCCTCTTCAAGGTAGATAAAGTGTATGCAGCTCCTGTGAGTGAGTCTGCGGAACGCCGCAGAGATCTGTTCTGCCCGCAATGTTTTTAGACTAGAAGGTTGTTGATGGGGATGCTTCCCGCAAACGCCGCGCCGATAGTGTAGCGGTTATCACTAGGCGTTGCCAACGCCTAAACTCGGGTTCGAATCCCGATCGGCGCATATAGAGCCATGAGAAGGGCTACGGCTTTTGGTCCACTCTACGATGTGGTCATAGATCCGGAGATGGAAGGCAGACCACCAGGCCAACCGGGAAGATCGAAGAACTTCTTGCCATCTTATTAATGCATACAATTGAGGACAAAGTCTAATTCGCTCACATATTGTGACTGTGAACCTCGTAGAAATTGAAATATGTGAAGCGTTTATGAAACACACTGAACTGAATCCGCCCAGCAATTCGAAAGAGTTCTCTGCATATTATTATATTTTGTCTAATCAAATCAAAGTATACACTTTCGTCTCTTTCCAGCATCCGATGAATGCTGCCACAAATGCAATCCGCGCATTGAACCCCTCTGCTATTATGCGATCCATGCTGTTCACTGTGACATTGATGAACTTGGAGAAAGCGGCACATGGACCTCAACTGCTATCTTTTTCCACCTCTTCACGTGGTCTTGGGGCGGATGATAGATGGTCGCACCCGGAGGATGAAGATGTTCGCAAGATAGCGGTTATAGAATCATTTCCATGAGCAAAGCACAGTGGAAAATCTCTGCAGTACATCACCCACACAACTTGGCGAAGAGGCTGATCGAGAGGGCGGAGGGGCCGCTCTTCGGCCGTAAATGCCCGGAAGGCGGGGGTGATCCCCGGTCGATCAGGGGGCGGGCATCCAGCTGCCCGGATCGCTCCCCCCTCCGCCCGATGGTGCAAATCTCAGCCTCTCTTCTTGATCTCCTTTTCTATCTCCGCCCCCGCCCCGGTCAGGCCCCATATGCCGTTCTCTTCTGAGACCAGACCTCGTTCTGCCATCTCCGCCAGGATCTTGCCCACTATTGGTGCCGGTATGTGCCCGAACTTGGAGACCTTGTCCGCCGCTATCTTCCCTTTGGTTCCCAGTATCTGGACAACCCTTTCGCGCTGCTTGTTTCCCGTGATGAATCCCATATTTGCTGCCAGGTCATCTGCCATATCTCTCCCTCCTTTTTGCGTTAGCTTTATTAGCTGTACATCTCAATGTTAAAAGTGGCGGGCAGTCTGGGTGGCTCGGCGTCACCTGTAACCCGAAATCGCCGATACGCGGGGGGCGAAGCTGACGGAAGACCGCGGGCGCTGTGCGTTCAGTCCAGTTGCCAACTATGATTCTCCGTCCTGTAGGGATGGCACCGGTCCATGGGTCCTTCTGAGGAATGATCCATGTACCATGATTGCAGGAACCGGTTCAGGCCCGGAAGGGAGCAGACCCACTGCGGGTAACTATCGCTTATAGGTATAAGGGGAGGAGAAGGCAGCGGGAAAAACTGGCGCATAAGCCTGTGGGCAACCGCCGGCGTGCCCGCCATTTAATCAAGATCAAACCATTTCGCATTTCGCTCCTCATCGCTTCGGCAAGCGAAGCTCCAGACATATCGATTATGCAGCCTGCCTTGCAGGATTATCCCGCCCTGAAAACCTTCATATACAGCCCAGCAAAATGCTCTCTTTGGTTGATATTGATATCATAAATGGTGATTCCTTGGCCCCGGCGATCTTCTTCGACCTTACCCATACCCTGCTCGGGAAGACAGATGGCGAATACCATCTCTACAGTGATACACTGGATACGCTGAAGGCACTGCGTGAGCGTGGCTACCGGCTGGGAGTGATCTCCAACCTCTCTTTAGATGTGACAGAGGATGAGGTGCATGCATTCCTGGAGGAGTGCAGCATCGCCTCGTTCATTGAATCCGATCTCATCATCTTCTCCTCTGAGCATCCAGAGAGCATCAAGAAGCCCGATAAAAGGATCTTCGACCTGGCCCTGGAAAAGGGCGAACTGGCTGGGGCAGCAGGCAGCCCCATCTTCGTCACCGAGGAGCATGATCACATCCTGGCCGCCCGCTGCTATGGCTGGAGGGCGATACTGAAGCGAAACTGGGGGGAGTGCAGACCGGAGGATGGTGAGTGCGTGCATAGCCTCTCTGAGCTGCTCAGACTGTTGTGATCTGGCCGGTGTCCGGTTCGCATTCCTTATTTTTATAATAGGTTCTACTCCTCAGTCCTGGACAGCAAATAATGAGCACATCGCAGATATGAGCACATCACAGATGAAATAAAAAATTTTATTACCTACCTGTCATAACACCTCATAGCGATGAATAGGAGAGTTATTTATGGAATTGTGATCTTTCTTATTGGTGTGGTGCTCAATTTAGCCACATCAATTGAAGGGGATAGATTGGTCATATCCCTGGGTCCGATCTTCATCGGCCTGACAACAATCGTCAGCGGCCTGGTGGATGAAAAGCGTTCCCGGGAGAAGAATGCTTTCATTGAAAAAGCCTCCTCAGGGCTGGCGACCCGGGATGACTGGCTCAAGAGAGGCGTTGAAAACTTCCGCTTCCAAGAGTATGGCGAAGCCATAAAGGCCTTCGACAATGCCCTGAATATAGACGGGAATTATGTCGATGCCTGGATGAATAAGGGCTCGGCCCTCCACGAGCTTGGCATGTACCAGGACGCCATCGAGGCTTATGATCAGGCCATCAGGATTGAGCCGAAAAACGCAAATGCTTGGAAACGCAAGGGGTTTGCCCTCAAAAAGCTTGATCTGGATTCTGAGGCCAAGGATGCATTCTCCAAAGCTGAAGAGCTTGGATACCGATGAGAAGAATCATAATCGTGATCTCAGATCCATCTCAGCACCTTCCTCACCCGTTCTTCGCCCCGGAGTGCGATGGGAATTGGGCGCGTTCGAGGCTCTCTCGATCTGAGGGATCGACCGCTCAACTCTGGGCGAAGGCTATCCAGCTCTCAATGGAGACTGAACCATCCTGCCCCTCTATTCTCCAAATGGAACATTCTCTCCGGGATCTGCACCACTGATCTCCCTGGATGATTCCGTTCGTTCTGCTTGATTTTTAACAATAGGCACAATTTCCTTAACCTATAAGAGCCAGACGGCCAATGAATTTCTGGGTGAGGAGATGCACGATGACACAGTTGAGAAGCTGATCCACAAGGATGCGCTGCACCAGTTGGAGTGG